>Ga0136653_10000194_pt1 | contig 30560 bp, 20 predicted proteins | sample LakKivw275mmetaG_FD_94866 | JGI IMG/M metagenome (GOLD analysis project Ga0136653, IMG submission 94866) | Anoxic lake water microbial communities from Lake Kivu, Rwanda to study Microbial Dark Matter (Phase II) - Lake Kivu water 275m metaG... | ecosystem: Environmental > Aquatic > Freshwater >...
ATGAGTAAACCCGAGCTCCTTGGCATGGAGAGCCTGCCGGGGAAGTATCTTGAAGCAATTCTCCACGAATTGCCTGTATTTGGTAAAGGTTGTGCCCTTCAGGATTTGATTGCCCCCGTAATCGGCATCATTGAACAGAGGATGCCCGATATGCTTCATATGAATGCGGATTTGATGCGTCCTGCCGGTTTCGAGCCTGCATTCGACCAGAGAAATGTACCCCAGCTCTTCCAGCGTCCTGTAGTGAGTGACAGCCCTTTTCCCCTGGGAGCCATCGGGATAAATATACATGACCTGCCGGTTTTTCGGATTCCTCGCGATAGGGGCATCTATGGTCCCTTCGCGCTCCTTCGGGATACCCCAGACCAAGGCCTGGTAAACCCTGTAACTGGTCTTGTCGAAGAACTGTTTTCCGAGATGGCTTTTGGCCTTCTCCGTTTTGGCGATCACCAGCAAGCCTGATGTATCCTTGTCGATCCGGTGGACCAGGCCCGCGCGGTTGTCCTGCTGGGAGAACATTTCCAGTTGCCGGTAACGGAAAGCCAGGGCATGAACCAGGGTTCCGGTGAAATTCCCGTAGGCAGGGTGAACCACCATTCCGGCTTTCTTGTTGACAACCAGCAATGTATCATCCTCGTAAACCACATCGAGAGGAATATCTTCGGGTATCAGTTCATACTCTTTCCGGGGATAGGAGAGCATGATAACGACCACATCCGAGGGCTTGACCTTGTAATTGGCCTTGACCTGCCTGTCGTTGACGAGAATACAGCCGGCATCGGCAGCCGCCTTTATCTTGGTGCGGGAAGTGTCATGAAGGCGGTGAAGAAGGAATTTGTCGATCCGCAGGAGCGACTGGCCTGCATCGGCAACAAAACGGAAATGCTCGAAAAGTTCTGACTGCTCCTCAATTTCGTCCAGATGGAGCCACATTTTACTCATGCAGGATCAATATCTTTTGGCGTGATAAAACACCGGAGGCGGACCTTACCTCAACCAGGTAATATCCGTTTCGCAGCGCTCCGACCGGTATCCTGGCCATGGTTCCGGTCTCTTTCGTTTCCAACACCACCATCCCCTGTAAATTGATAAGCGAAATTCTCACAGCAGCGAGATCCGGATCGGAAGCAACCCAAAGCAGGTCATCTGCCGGATTCGGGAAGATCTTAATGCCAGATGAGGAGTCCGGATCGGACTGGATCGGTTTCATGCCGAACTTTTGCGACCGATTGGCGAAAACAGGCCTGATCATCAGCGAACCTTCAAATCCGGAGGTTTTCCAGGTGCCGGAGATATTATAGAGGATATCTTCCCGATGGTTGTTCTGGCGGTCAAAACCAATGTTAAGGAAATCTGAGCTGGTCTGGATCCATCCGACATAATAGGTCGAAGGCACCAGAAGGGCCGTATCCAGCGTGATTGTCTGGAAGTCGTTGATCCCCTGGTAACGGGGAAAGGCTCCTTCCTGGCTGTATAGCAGGGTGCCCGGCAGGTTGTCGTCATCAGCCCAGATGGCCAGCATGAAATATTTCTTGCCGGCGTTCTCGAAACTTTGATTGAAAGCGTAATTAATGGCGACCAGCGAGTCCGCTGTATTGGATGTCTTAAAGCGGTATGCCAGGCGGGCCCTTTTGGTGCCCTCTCCAACCAGCCCATAGCCGGCTTCCGCGGTTCCGTCATCGTATGAATAGTAATTGGCGAACACCTGGGTGCGGGTGATCTCGTCGTTCCCCGGTATCCAGTCGGGGTTGGCCTGGTTCATGTCGAGCGTGATCTCGAATCTGGCAGAATCCCTGGCAGTGGAGGCGAAGCCATAATTGAACACTTCGTCGTAACTGATCTGCTCAAAGGGCCTTATCTCATCTGCGATCAATATTTTCTCAAACGGAGTGCCGCCCTCTTCCAACGGCACGATCCGGAAAACCGGTGTAAAAGCCCTGGATTCGACAGACAGGTTGTTGATATTGAGCTGGAAGTAAGTTTTGACCGCTGAAATGCCAACCGCATTGAAGTGATTCCAGGGCATAGAGGTATAGCTGACCAGAAGGTTTCCTATCGGTTGAGTCAGCGAGGCGTCAGGCATGATCGTATCCTGGAAATGGCGGTTGCGGTTGAGATAGACATAATCCAGGTTCCAATGGTCGGCATTCACTTTCAGGCTGGGTTCGTAGGAAGGTGCCAGGGATGCATAATTCCTGAAGCGGAAGCGGAAACCTTTCTGCAGGAACCGGGACTCGGAAATATTGATCAAAGCGATCCGGAAACCCCCTCCGGCGCCACCCGCCCTGCTCCAAACCCTGTACCAGCGATTGCTACCCGGAGCATACATTTCGACTACCAGGGAATCAGTCGGTTCCGGGGTATCGCCAAAACCTCCCGGTTGATAGTAAAAGCTGAGATAGACCGAGGTGTCCTGCGGATAATAAAGATCAATGGGCCGGGAGGTCAGATCATCGGCCAGAAAAGATTCGACGGTAGCCTGATCATAAATCCGGCCGGTTGAATCCATCATGTCCAAAGTGGCTACCTGGTAAGTCGGTGGGTTTTGCCCGAAATGGTTGTTGATATAAGCTTTTGAGCCATCCCAGGCCGCCTGGCCGGGAATTAGAATGGAGGTGCTGAAATCATCCAGAAAGGGTAAAACCAACGTATCCCCGGCAATATGAGCTGTTGACCTGCTTTTTATTCCTGCAGGTATCCGGGGATTGCAGGTAACGGAAGTCAGGACCTCCTGGCCTTTTACAGCCGGAGATAGAAGTGAGAGGAAAAGGATCAGGAGATATTTCGTATGGAGGAACTTCATTTTGCAGAATAATTACCAGTTCAGTGTATCCGCCGCCATTTGCAGGGAGTCAGCCTGGATCAGGCGGAGGGAGTCAAGGGTCAGCCATACATCCACCGATGTTCCCAGCCGGGCAGGATGGCCGGCTGTCGGGTACTGGCGGTAAATCTTGGCCATCAGGCTGTCCTGGGCATTGGTCACGGTGGAATCATAAATAACGGCCCCCAGGTAAAAGTAATAGCTCATGGCGATCGACCGGGCCGTTTCCTTGCCGATACTTAACAGATCCGGCACGGGTGAGCGCTCTTCGCTCAGGCCTCGTCCGATCACCAGGGTGATGCCGGAGCCCGCTTCGATCGGCGATCCTTCCGGTATGGTGCGCCCTTCGAATTTCTGTTCGATGACATAGGTGGGGGCAAAATAGGGAACGAATTCCGTCCTTTCCACTTTGAGTCCAGCGGTTTGAAGCACCCGCTCGGCTTGCCTGTAAGGCATGTCAAACGCTTTGGGCATGCGGATGATTTCCGGCGACCAGGAATTGGTGATCAGGAAGATCTTGCGGTTTTTTTTGACATAAGAGCCGGCAGCCGGGAATTGATCCAGCACGGTGCCTCGCGGTGCTCCCTTCACGTAATTCGAATCCTGGATAAGCCAAAGGATCTTGTTCTGTTCACACAGCCGGTCGACCTGGGTCAGGGTCATCCCGGTGAAATCAGGGATCCTGATCTTTTTTCCGTGGCCGGTGTAGAACCGGAGGCTGACCTGCACCAGGATCACAAGAACGAAGGTAACCAGCACAGCGTAAAGTACATTTTTCCAGAAAACCCGGCTCAGGAGGAAATGCATGAGAGGTGACTTCATATTCGTTTACATGCTGCTGATTAAACGCCTGGGCAAAGATAAAATTATCTGACGGTTTGACTTAATAGGATCTCAGTGTGTTATACAGCGTATCCCTTTCGACGGGCCGATAACCGGCTCTCCGGATCAGGGTGGTGAGGGCTTCGGTTGTCATTGAAGGATTCTGATCCTCCGCACCGGCCATGGAGTAGATGCGGGTGGTGTCCTCGATCGTACCGTCGAGATCATCAACCCCGAACGACAGGGCTAACGAGGCGACTTCCTGCCCGATCATGGGCCAATAGGCCTTGAGATGGGGGAAATTATCCAGGTAAATCCTGCTCACGGCATAGTTTCTGAGGTCCTCAATGGTACTGGTTTCCCCTATGATTCCCAATGGGTTGTTCGCCTTTCTGTACTTCAGCGGAATGAAAACCTGAAATCCACCGGTGCGGTCCTGCAGTCGCCGGAGTCTCTCAAGGTGATCGATCCGGTGGCCGTAATTTTCAATATGCCCGTACAGCATGGTCGCATTGGAGGGGATTCCAGCCCGGTGGGCTGCCTCATGGATCCCAAGCCAGGCAGCGGAATCAGGTTTATCGGGACAAACAGCCTGGCGGACCTGTTCATCAAAGATTTCAGCCCCTCCACCCGGGACAGCATCCAGGCCGGCACTTTTAAGCCGCTTTAAACCCTCCTCAACCGAGACGCGGCTTTTCCGGAACATAAAATCCAATTCAACGGCAGTGAAGGCCTTGATGAACAAATCCGGTTTTGACTTCCGGATCTCCCGGATCATGTTTTCATAATAGTCCAGATCACGGTGGGGGTGGACTCCCCCAACAATGTGCACTTCGGTCACCTGTTTGTCCCTGAAACGTTCAATCTCCGCCAGGATGTCTCCCGGCGTCATTTCCCAGGCACCATCCTGGTTGAACTTCCTCGAATAGGAACAGAAAGTGCAATTGTGAATGCAGATATTCGTTGGCTCGATGTGAAAATTCCGGTTAAAATAGACCCGGTCGGCACTCTTGTTTGCCTTAATGACCGTGGCCAGCTTTGACAGGTAACCGAGACCGGCTTTCTCATACAGGAACTGACCTTCGTCAGGGGAGATCCTCAGGCCACGAAATACCTGATCCTCTATGTCTTTCATCTTCCGGTCGTGAGCGTCCTTCATCAGCGGCAGGGCTAATTTCTGTGGACAAAGGTACGATTTCCTCGTATTTGGGCGGCCCGCGATCTTTTTCGATATTTGCTCCTGTCATCCATGGAGAGAAGGAAAACAGCCATCATCATAGGGGCAGGTCCTGCCGGACTGACTGCGGCGTTGGAACTGCTCAGGCGCACGGATTACCTGCCTGTGGTGCTCGAAATGACGGCTGACGTGGGCGGACTGTCGCGTACAGTCGAATACAAAGGCAACAGGATGGATATCGGGGGCCACCGCTTCTTCTCGAAGTCGGACCGCGTCATGGACTGGTGGCTCGATACCCTCCCGCTGGAAAGCATGGACTCCGACCGGATTATGCTGGTCAGGAACCGGTTATCCCGGATCTTTTACCGGAGAAAGTTCTATGATTACCCGGTCCGTTTGAATTCGAACACGGTCAGGAACCTGGGCCTGGCAAGGATCATCAGGATTGGGGTTTCATACATGAAGGCCAGGCTGAAACGGATCCGGCCCGAAAGCAGCCTGGAAGATTTTTTCATCAACCGTTTCGGACGCGAGCTCTACCTGACATTCTTCAAGGATTATACGGAGAAAGTCTGGGGGGTTCCCTGCAACCGGATCAAGCCTGAGTGGGGATTGCAGCGGGTAAGGGGGCTTTCCGTGTCGAAGGCGCTGCTGAATGCCCTCAAATCCATTTTTCCCAATGATAGTTCAATCCGCCAAAAAAGCACGGAAACCAGCCTGATTGACCGCTTCCTTTACCCGAAGTTCGGCCCGGGACATCTCTGGAAGGAAGTTGCAGCCCGGATTGGAAGCCTGGGTGGCGAGATCCGCCTTTCGCACCAGGTGGTCCGACTGGATTGGGAACCCGGAAGGATGAATGGCGTCCTGGTCAGGGATCTGGTCCACAACACGGACTATCCTCTGGCTGCCGATCTGGTCTTTTCGACAATGCCGGTGAAGGAACTGATCGCAGGTATGGGAGCCGAAGTGCCAGATACGGTAAAAACCATTGCGAATGGATTGATTTACAGGGATTACATCACTCTAGGGTTGCTCTATCGAAAGATGGCCGTGTGCCCTGCCGGGTGCGATGGAACGAACCGGGTTCCCGATAACTGGATCTATATCCAGGAGTCTGACGTCAAAATAGGCCGGGTCCAGGTATTCAACAATTGGAGCCCTTTTCTGGTCAAGGACCCGCAGAATGTGTGGCTGGGTCTGGAGTACTTCTGCGACGAGGGCGATGAGCTCTGGTCAAAGCCAGACAGCGAACTGATCAACCAGGGCAGGGAAGAACTTGAAAAGATCGGCTTCTGCCGGATGGAGGATTTCCTCGACGGGACGGTCATCCGGATGCCGAAAACCTACCCGGCTTATTTCGGAACCTATGACCGGTTTGACGAGATCCGGAAATTCACCGATTCCTTTGTCAACCTCTTCCTTTTGGGACGCAATGGGATGCATCGTTACAACAACCAAGACCACAGCATGCTGACGGCCATGACAGCCGTAGATCTGCTGGCCGGCAACCTTGAAGGCAAAGAGGCCGTCTGGGCAGTCAATACCGAAGAAGATTATCATGAAGATCCCACGACCTGACGGTTTTCTGATCCCGGCGCTGGTTCTATCCGCTGCCGTCATGGTTTACTGCGCGATATTCCAAATACCATCGGGGGAGGGTTTCAATCCCAGCGACGATGGTGTTGTTCTCGCACAGTCGTGGAGGATCCTTAATGGTGAGATTCCCCACCGCGACTTTATTTCCATCCGTCCGGCGGGATCGGGTTATATGCACCTGATTGATTTCCTGCTGCCCGGTCCGCTCCAATTGTCGTCAAGGTGGTTTGTTATTATTGAGTATTTAATTTACTCGATATTAATAACAATTTTATTGATAGACAAAGGGTTTTCAGGCTTCTCGCGGCGAAGGAAGAACGGAATATTCTATGTAGCAGCCTCAGGGATTTTCCTGCTCAACCTGAATCATTACAATCTTTTTGCCTGGACGACCATTGATGCGCTTTTCTGGATCTCCATCAGCCTGTTCGGGGCTTACAGGATTCGATCATCCACCGGCCGCCGAAAGGGTCTGTACGGATTCTTGGCTGTTTCCGGTGCCGTAATTTCAGCCCTCTGCAGGCAGACTTTTCTGCTTCCTGCCCTCATCCTGCTGATCCCGGTTGCCAGGAACCTGTTCCTGTACGGTACCTGCAAGGAGCGCCTGGCGGCCGCTGCTGGCCTGATTCCCGGCTTGCTCTACGCCGGGATGCTCACTGCAACTGGCAGCTGGGCCGAGTTTGCACGCCAGCTTACCGGGCGCACCGAACTCTGGCAAACCGGCTTTGTGGCCTTTTCAGATAATTTCTGGAAGTCCCCGGTACCGGTCTTTTTTGTTCTGGCCTTTATCACGGGATTAAGTAAAATATGGATAACGGAAACGGGTAATAAAACAAGTATAATAACGAAAATGTTAATTACTCAAAAATATATCAGTTTAGTTGTCATAATACTTCTCTCTTTTGCAGTATTCCTGTTGCCGGAGCATATTTTCGGAATTTCGTTCTGGTTATTCTGGATGCTGATAGTTGCCGTGCTGCTGGTTTACTTCGACCCGCCGGGAAAGGAAGCGCCCTTCGGGCTGGCTCTCTGGATAGTTTTTTTGTCGTGGACGGGTGCCCTGTCCCTGGGGGACAATGCCCCGGTCTTTACGACGGGATGGCTGGCCGGGACTGCCCTATTGCTACTTCTGGTAACTCATGACCGGAATAAACAACTGCTGGAAGCCAAATGGGTCAGGATTTCCGGGTTAATTCTGATTTCGGTGCTGGCAGCCATCTCGGTTCCTGTTCAGAAAACCAGAAACTACAGGGAGTTGCCAACCGCCCAGCTTACCAAGGAAGGTGGAGAAATTTTCCGGGACCTGGATCACATCAGGCTGAATCCGGCCGTTTACGGATATCTTTCAGACATATGCAGGATCTACGAGGAATCAGGTTCACCTCAAGGCCGTTTTGCCGTTTGGCCTAACAATCCGTTGATTTACCGGTTCTTGTCAAGTCCCAATCCGTTTCCACTCGACTGGATGCAGTCGGCCGAGTGGGCAGGAAGCGAGGAGCGTCTGATGAGAGAGATCAGGCAGATCCTGACCGGTAAGCAGGCGATCATACTGGTTGAGAAATTTAATGCGAAGTGGATCGCAAAGGAGAATATACCCATCGATTGGGCTTCCGGTGACTACCCCTACCTGTCCGTCATCCGTGAACTGGCGGTGGAAGTTCCATCGGGCAGCGAATGGTTCAGGGTATTCCATATAAAATAAAAATCCCCGCCGTTTGGCAGGGATCGGGATATCGTCATCAGGACAATTCCTTATTTCTTCAGGCTCGGTTCGTCTGAAACAGAAAGTTTCTTGCGTCCTTTAGCCCGGCGGTTTGCCAGGACAGCACGGCCACCCGGAGTTGCCATTCTTTCACGAAAGCCATGCTTGTTTTTCCGTTTGGTGTTTGAGGGTTGAAATGTCCTTTTCATGATCCTGTTGAATTACGTTTTTTCCCTGAAAATGGGTGGGCAAAGTTAGAAATTATTTCCTTAATTCCAAAGCATGCCCTGTCAATCAGCAAACCGGTATGAAAATAATTTTTTTCTCTTCGAAATAGGGTTCCTCGAAAAAACTTGAAACGGAAACAACCTGAGCCTGCTCTCTGAAAGGTTTCAATTCCGGTTCCAGTTCACCGCCTTTCAGGCAGATCAGTCCGTTGGAAATGTCATTGAAACCTTCCCTGGAGATCAGGGGTTTCACCCAGCGGTAGAGGACTGGCAGGGTAGTTACCGCCCTGGCAACCACGAAATCAAATGACTCCCTGATGGATTCCACCCGTGCACTGACCACCCGGACGTTATCCAGCCCGATTTCCCCGCAAATGGCTTGAACGACACGGATTTTTTTTCCGATGGAGTCGGCAAGGATGAAGCTAGCCTCGGGAAACAGAATGGCGAGGGGGACACCCGGAAAACCACCGCCGGTTCCTGCATCGAGGATCCGAGTGGCCGGTTTGAAGGAGATGAACCGGCCGATGCTTAACGAGTGCAGGACATGGTGCGTGTAAAGTTCCTCCATATCCTTGCGGGATATCACATTGATCCGTTCATTCCACTCCCTGTAAAGTGCGCCCAGCCTTTCAAACTGCTCCATCTGCCTCAGGGACAGTCCCGGGAAGTGCGTGACTAAGGGATTCAAATCAGATCTCCTTGGCTTTGATGATCTGGTAAAGAAGCTCCTTGGCGCGGAAGAGTTGTGCCTTAACGGTCCCGAGCGGAAGGTTCAGGGTTTCGGCTATTTCCTCGTAGGAATATTCATCGAAAAAACGGAGCTGCACCAATCGCTGGTAACGCGGCTTGAGGCGACTGACAATCGTTTTCATCAGGTCGGCCTTCTGGGTGGCTACCATTTCCTCTTCAGGATCCAGGGAGTCGGCCTGGAGCTGGACGGGATTGTCCTCCTCGGCATCCCGGCCCTGGCTGTCGATGGAGATCGTCTTGCTGCGCTGCTTCCGCAGGTAATCTATGGCATTGTTATTGGCGATCTTGAAAAGCCAGGTGCTGAAGGCATAATCGGGTTCGTAACCCTGCAGGTTCTTGAAAGCCTTTCCGAAGGCTTCAATCGTCAGGTCCTCCGCATCGTCCTTGTTGTGAACCATTTTTAACAGCATGAAAAAAACGGAATCCCAGTATCGCGAGAGCAGTTCGGCAAAAGCATGCTGATCTCCTTTCCGTGCCTGCTGCACCAGGAAATAATCCTGTTTGGCCTTATGGGACAATTCCGAGAACATTACCAGTTGAACTTCTTGTTTTTACTGAGCCTGGTTTTTAGAACCAGGAATCCGGAAATGACTGGCATGAAGAGGTCATAGATAATTGAGAACAGCCAGATGCCTTTTTCCTGCAATTTCCTGATCGTCAGTTTAAAGATCCACAGGTGGACGACCAGCCTTATTAACAGCATAAGGATGACATATCCCGGCAATTTCCACATGGCCAGGAGAACGATCGAGCTGACAAAGAAATACTCCCTTGAAAGAACTTCGAGGGCTATCCAGAAACGGTGTTTTGGGCGATAATGGAAACCGGTAGTCAGATGCCTTCTTTTTTGCTGCAACCAGGAATTAAAGCTATGCATCGGCTCCGACAAGGTGATGCTCCCGGGCCGGAATTCCACGGCAGTATTTTCCGCATTGGCTGTCTGGTTGACGAACAGGTCATCATCTCCTGATTGCAGGTGCAGCTGACCGGCAAAACCCTTGTTGTTGAAAAAGAGTGACCGGCGATAGGCCAGGTTGCGGCCGACACCCATAAAGGGAATCTTCCGGATGGCAAAACTCAGGTACTGTTGGGCGATCCAGGCCGTATCGGTACGGATGAACTTATTGGTCAACCCCTTTTCCTTCTCGTAGGCACCGTACCCCAGGACTATTTCCCTGCGGGGCAGGAAGTTCGATTGCATGCAAGAGATCCAGTCGGGCCCGGCCGGCCGGCAGTCGGCATCGATGAACAGGAGCTGATCGTAATTGGCCGCTTTCACGCCGATCGTCTGTGCCAGTTTCTTGGCATGGGGATAAGGATGAGTATGCTCTATACTGGTCACGTACAGGTGCTTGTACTTCGATTCAAATTCCGCCAGGATCGTTGCGCTGTCATCTTTCGAGCCGTCATTGACCACTACAACCTGGTACGCCGGATAGTTCTGTTCCAGAACCAGGGGCAGGTTTTTCCGGAGATTGTCCGCTTCATTTTTTGCACAGATGATCACGGTGACCGGATCTTGGTTCTCCTTGAGCTTTTCGGGCATGTACCGGTGGATGCAGAGATAGAACCGGAAATAAAAAAGGAGCTGGACCAGCAGGGTGATCAGGGTGAGGCCGGCCAATGCAATAAACAGAAAATCAGACCAAAGGGAGAAGGAAATGTGAAAAAAATCGGTGAGTATCTGGGTCATAGGGCAAGGAATCAAAAACACTGGGTCCGACAGGATCGGTGTTCAAAGATAGTTTTAAAAGGAATATCTTTACTATTTTACCGGCTCATGAAATTCCAGATCGATTCCGCCGACAGTTGCACCCAAGCCCGTACCGGTCGGATCTGGACTGCTCATGGAGTAGTTCCCACACCTGTTTTCATGCCTGTCGGAACCGGTGCAACCGTAAAAGCCGTCCATCAGAAAGAACTTGAGGATGATATTGATGCGCCGGTGATCCTGGCCAATACCTATCACCTGTACCTTCGGCCCGGGACCGGTGTGTTACAGGAAGCCGGGGGAATTCACCGGTTCATGAACTGGAATCGCGCGATCCTCACCGACAGCGGAGGATACCAGGTTTTCAGCCTGGCCGCCAACCGCAAGCTTTCGGCTGAAGGAGCCTGGTTCTCCTCTCACATTGATGGTTCCCGGCACCTGTTCACTCCTGAAAAAGTGGTCGATATACAGCGGCTGATCGGAAGCGATCTGACCATGGCTTTTGATGAGTGCACGCCCTTTCCCTGTGAGGAGAAATATGCCCTTGATTCAATGGAACTGACCCACCTTTGGCTGGAAAGGGGGATCGAACGCTTTCGCCAGACCGGACCACTCTACGGATTTGACCAGTATTTTCTGCCCATTGTCCAGGGAAGTGTTTACCCCGATTTACGAAAGCGTTCCGCGGAATTTATTGCCAGGCAGGAGATGCCGGCCAATGCGATCGGCGGGCTCTCCGTCGGTGAGCCCGAGGAGGTGATGTATGAGATGATCCGGATCGTCAATGGCATACTTCCCGGAGATAAACCCCGTTATTTAATGGGCGTGGGTACTCCGGCCAATATCCTTCAGGCCATCTCCCTGGGAGTGGACCTGTTTGATTGTGTCATACCTACCCGGAACGGACGGAACGGAATGCTCTTTACCCGGCAGGGTATCATGAACATGAAGAACGAAAAATGGAAATCAGATTTTTCACCGGTTGATGGCGAAGGCACGTCAGTGGTTGACCAGGCCTATAGCAAGGCCTACCTGAGGCACCTGGTCACGACCGGCGAACGGCTGGGGGCACAGATCGCCAGCATTCATAACCTGGCCTTTTATCTCTGGCTGGTGAGGGAAGCCCGAAGACATATCGAACTGGGGGACTTCCGGGACTGGAAAGACAGGATGATCCCCAACCTGACCAATCGATTGTAGGAAGTGCTGAAAAGACTCGACATTTATATCATCAAGAAGTTCCTGGGAACGTTTTTCCTGGCCCTGGGCCTGATCATCCTGGTGGCAGTGGTCTTTGATTTCTCGGAGCGGGTGGATGACTTCATCAATAATAAAGCGCCGCTCCGGTTGATTTTAAGCCAATACTACCTGAATTTCATTCCTTTCTTTTCCAACTTGTTCAGTTACCTCTTTGTCTTTATCGCGGTTATCTTCTTCACTTCAAAAATGTCGGTGCACAGCGAGATTACCGCTATCCTGTCCACCGGGATCAGCTATCACCGGATGATGGTCCCCTATCTGATCTCGGCCACCATCATTGCGGTATTCAGTTTTTTGCTCGCCAATTACCTGATTCCCTATACCAGCATCAAACGCCTGGAGTTCGAACAAAAATACCTGGACCAGATCTATAATAAGCCCGAGAAGGATATTCACAAGCAGATCGCTCCGGGGACATTTATCTACGTTGAAAATTACAATCCCCGCAGTGACTATGGGAGCAAGTTTTCGATGGAAACTTACGAGAACGGGGAAATCAAGTCCAAAATGATGGCTGAATACATCCGGTGGGATTCTGTCAATCAGACCTGGAAAATTCACAAATACTGGATCCGGACCATTGACGGCCTAAAGGAGACCCTTACGGAGGGGGCGACCATGGATACGGCTCTCAACCTGCGCCCGGAGGAGTTCAACCGGAACAGCAACGTGGTGGAAGCCATGACTACGCCCCGACTCAGGGATTTCATCAGGCGGGAACTGTCGAGGGGGCACGGCGATGTCTATTTCGAAATTGAAAAGCATCGCAGGTTCGCAGGTCCGTTTGCCGTTTATATCCTGACCATCATCGGCGTGGCGCTCTCCAGCCGGAAGATCAGGGGAGGCATGGGAATGCATATCGGTTTCGGAATTGCATTGAGTTTTTCCTATATCCTGTTCATGCAGGTGTCCAAGGAATTTGCCCGCGCAGGCGATCTGGTGCCCTGGCTGGCCGTCTGGCTTCCGAACTTCATTTATGCAGGGATTGCCGTCATTCTTTACAAATTGGCACCGAAGTAGGTTGTTTGAAGAGGTTGAGGTAATGTAAAAAGGTGCGGAAATCAGCGGGAGAAGCGTTTCTGAAGGTAACGGTTAAGGGCAATGAAACCCCAGAAAAGGACAACCGCACCAAAAACCAACCCGATTGCATAATCCGGAATTGACAATTCCGGCAGTTCAATGGTTGCCAACAGTCCGGTCAACCAATCATTGACCTTGCTGCCAACAGTGTCAAGGGCTGATAAATCGGGAAGGCGCATAAGCTGGCGCCCATGGCCTGGAATCATGACCACAAGCAGGGAACAGACCAATGCCAGGGCAGGTACACCCCATTTAATCCATCCGGGAGGATTGAAAACGGCAACAACGGGCTTTTTCCCTGCCCTGATCCGCTTCATGATGCTTTCCCCTAAACCTGACGGTGCCTTTTCCGATTCGGATTTCTTTATCAGGTCCTGCAGGAAGGGGTCCTTCAGATTTACCTCCCTGTTCATTTCAGCTGCCATTCCGTTTTCTCCTGTTTTAGATATTTTCCGATTTCATCACGCATTTTTCTCCTGGCGCGGAGAAGGCGAATTTTAACATTGGCCTCGCTCAATCCGGTCATCACCGCGAGTTCTTCTATCGAGTTATCTTCCCGGTAATACTGCTCAACCAGAAAGATATCGCCGGGAGATAAAACCCTGTAAGCTTTTTCGACCAGTTTTTTTCGATCGTCCTGATCAAGCAACCCGATCCCGTCGTTTTCATCGACCGGTTCCAGACCACCACCGGTGTTCAATGCCTGGATTGAGGATTTCTGCCGGATCCGGATCCTCGATAGGCAAACATTGTAGACTATCCTGTAAAACCAGGTGGCAAATTGAGAGTCAAGCCGGAATTTGCCAAGTCCCTTATAGGCTTTCACAAAAGCATCCTGGGTGCACTCACGGGCATCTTCGGGATTCCTGAGGGTTTTGTAACACAGGTTATATGCCTGGTTCTGATAGCGTTCGACCAATAGGGCATAACATTCCGTATCACCCAGAAGCACTTTCCGTATGCACTCGTGATCACTGATATTCTGCATTCATCTTTTAGACGTATCGGAAAACCCTTGGTTACAAAAGCTGTAACCAACTTTCCGTTCCTGCGTCAAAAGAGAAAACAAAATCAAGAAAATCATGGCAACAGCAATCGTTTTCATCGTCCTGATCGCATCCTTCTTTGGTGTCGCTTATATCTTTTTATCCACGCGGCATCGGGAAAGGATGGGCTTGATCGACAAAGGAATGGACGCTTCCCTTTTAAACGGATCGCATAAACCGGAATCTTCGCGTCCGGCACAGTTAAAGAATGGACACTCCGTGAAATTCACCTTAAAAACGGGAATGCTGATTATCGGCACCGGTGTCGGTTTTATCCTTTCCTTTATTCTTTATCTCCTGCTTTATCCTGAAGGATACCGTTTCGATACCAATCATGAACTGTTTCCGCTGATGGTGGTAGGCATTGTCTTTGTATGCGGCGGCCTGGGGCTTGTTTTAGGTTATTATATGGGCCGGGCATTGGATAGAAAAGACAATCAAGAGTAAAAACCCACCACAACCGAAGGATCAGGATCGTGCCGGAAATTTTCCGGCACGATTCTTTTTTAACAACTTTTAACAGCAAGTATTATTAAACTTATACCCGTTACCTTTATCCAAAAGCTAAACACAAACAGCACTTGTGGAAATCCTGATTGAACATCTCAATAAGATATATAGGAACGGCAACAGGGCATTGTCCGACATTAATCTGGTTATCGAAAACGGGATGTTCGGATTGCTGGGGCCGAACGGGGCAGGGAAATCCACCCTGATGAGGATCCTGGTCACCCTGATGAAACCCACGACAGGCAAGGTTCTCGTAAATGGGATGGATTTGCAGAAAAACCGGAGGCAGGTCAGGGAACTGCTCGGATACCTGCCGCAGGATTTTCGTTTTTTTGCCAAATACAGCACCTGGGAATTTCTGGATTATTCTGCCCGCCTGGCCGGACTTAAAAACCGGTCGGTGAGGAACCGGGAAGTGGAGCAAATGCTTGAGCAGGTCGGGCTTTTCGAGGCTCGCGACCGGAAAGCCGGTAAACTGTCGGGCGGCATGAAGCGCCGGTTGGGAATTGCCCAGGCCCTGATAGGCAATCCCAGGATCGTGATAGTGGATGAACCTACGACCGGCCTTGACCCGGATGAGAGGATCCGGTTCCGGAACCTGCTCTCCAAGATGACCGAGAAAGAAATGATCATTATCCTGTCTACCCATATCGTCGGGGATATTTCCAGCACCTGCCGCAGCATGGCGCTGCTCGACCGTGGCAAACTGGTTTTTGAAGGCCCTCCGGATAAACTGATTGAACAGACCCGGGGTCATGTTTTCCAGATGAATGTCTCAAACCGTGAATTTGAGGACATCAAGGAAAAATACAGCGTCATCTCTACCATTCCTGCCATCAATGGCTGGGATGTACAGGTTGTGGCGGATCATACCGACAGTTATCCATCCGTGTCAATCGAACCGAACCTCGAACATGCCTATGTATATTTCATGGAACTGGTGCTGAACCAGAAACAGGAGGCCTACTGAAATGAAAACCCTCAGAACCATAGCGATCATTGCCTGGTTTGAAATGCTGATCCTGTTCCGCAGCTGGTTTTTCAGGATTTTCAGCGGATTGATCTTCCTTTTCGTGCTGGGGATGAATATCGGGATCATGAGCGATGGCGGAAGCAATTGGGCCATCAAAGCCATACCCGCTAATATACCGTACTACAATACGCTCATCCTGAGCCTGACGCAAGCCTTGATAGCCATGTTCCTTGCCTTGGATTTTCTGAAGCGCGACAAGAAACTGGACACCTCCGAGGTGATCTATACCCGTTCAATGACCAACTGGTCTTATGTTTGGGGCAAAAGCCTCGGCATATTCATTGTATTCACGGTATTGAACCTCCTGGTGCTTCTGCTGACCCTGATCATCAACCTGATCATGGCTGACCTGCCCGTGGACTTGCTGGCTTACCTTTACTACCCCTTCCTGATCAGCATTCCATCCCTGGTGTTCATTCTCGGGCTCTCCTTCCTGATCATGTCCCTGGTGCGCAACCAGGCCATTTCCCTGGTTATCCTCCTGGGTTATACGGGATTGGTGTTGTTCTTCGGCAAGGACCGCTATGATTATATTTTCGATTATATCGGCTTCAAGCTCCCGATGGTTCACTCCGACCTGATCGGCTTCGGATTTGAAGGCAAACTGATCCTCCAGAGGCTGGTTTACCTGCTCCTGGGATTATCGCTCATCAATGCGTCCATCCTTTTGCTCAAAAGGCTGCCGCAGTCGAAGTTCCTGACGGGTTGCGCCTGGGCCCTGATGTTCACCCTGGCGGCCGGAAGCGCGACCTGCCTGATGATGCACCTCGGCGCTACTCTTGGAGATGACCGGTACAGGAAGGAAATGATCCTGTTAAATGATCAGAATAACAAGCTCAGCCTGCTCGGCACGGAAAATACGAACCTTGCGGTCAGGCATCTCGGCAAGGCCATCTCGGTGAAGGCGCGGATGACCTTTGTCAATCAGGGAAAGCAGCCGGTTTCCAAAACGGTTTTTGTGTTGAATCCGGGCTTGTCCCTGGATCAATTTTTCATTAATGGATCCAACGCGACGTTTGAGCGGAAAAAGCACCTTGTACTGGTCGATCTGCCGGCACCGCTGGAGCCCGGAGGAAAGATCCAGGCTGATCTGGCTTATTCCGGCCGGGTCGATGAAAGAATTTGCTACCTGGACATACAGCCGGAACAAGCTTCCGAGAAGTACGGCCCCGATTTCATAATCGCTATCCGCAAGCGGTTTGCCATCGTGGAGCCCGGCTATGTGCTCCTGACACCTGAATCGGCCTGGTATCCTTTGCCCGGTGTATCCCACGGTTCCAATCTTTCAGTCATGCCGTCCTGGAACTTCAGCCGTTATTCCGTTACGGTCGAAACCCGTCAGGACCTACAGCCTGTCGTTCAGGGACCGGCGTCGAAATCCGGCGACCTGTGGGTGTTCAATCCCGAGGAACAGCTTCCCGGCATCACCCTGGTCATCGGGCCCTACGAACAAAAAAACCTTCAGACTTCCGGGATCGGCATGGAACTGAACCTGATCAAAGGCCATGACGGTTTTTCAGCTATCCTGGATTCGGTATCGGATACGCTCCCCCGGTTTGTGGGAGACATGATGCAGGACCTGGAAAGAAGGCTGGGCTTGAAATACTCTTATCCACGCCTGCGCCTTGTAGAGGTGCCCATACAGTTCTATGCTTATTCCCGTTTATGGATCAAGAACCGCGATTACCTGCAGCCCGAAATGGTCCTGCTCCCCGAAAGGGGCAGCATGCTCAGCCGTGCCGGTTTTGCCCAGGAATACCGGCAATCCTTGAAAAGAAGTAAGGCCAACGATGAATCGTTGTCGGAAAAAGAGCTGCAGATCAGGATTTTGCGGAATTTTCTGTCAGAGAATTTCATACCGGGCTCGGGTGACATGAGATTCCGCTTCGACCAGTCCAGTCGCTCAGTCCAGATGACCAACGAGAAACAGTTTTCACTGTTCCCGCAGTTTTACACTTTCATAAACCACCTCGAATCTGACAAGTACCCGATCCTTAATACGGCACTGGAAGCCTATATCACCAATACCGGTGACCAGCAGATGGGCTTCGGGGGAACGTCAACCTCAGGTTTGAATGAATCGGAGCAGGCCAATGTCGAGCTCCAGAAAAAGTCTTTTCAGCAACTCCTGGCTTCACAAATGGATAATATCGCCTTACGCCGGGTCATAGATGCCAAGGGTAAGTACTACTTTACCTATCTTGAGGCCGTTGCAGGATCAGATGATTTCATGCCTTTCCTGCTGTCTGAGATGGAGAAATACCGTTATCGTGCCCTGCACCTGGATTCGCTGTCATCGGATTTCAAGAAGCGTTTCGGGTTCGATCCCGACTCCCTGGCTGAAAGATGGTTCGCCACCCGCGAACTGCCAGGCTTCCTGGTCGGAAACGTGAGGATCATTGAAGTTCAGCAGGATGACCGGACCCGTTACCAGATGTTGTTCAGCGTATCCAACCCTTCCAAAGAGGCAGGGTTGATGCAGATCACGCTCCGTTCAGGCGGCCGCGGAGGGATGGGCGGTGGACGCGGTGGAGGATTCGGCGGTGGCATGAGCCGCATGGGCTCCACTTTTGCCCTGGCAGGCCGGAACTCCGCTACGGACAAATTCCTGATCATCCCCGCAGGAACGGCAGTGCAGGTTGGCTATGTTCTCGATGACCAACCAAGAATGATGTCTGTCAGCACACTGGTTTCCATTAACCTGCCCAGCACGATCAGTTATCCTTTCCCACAACTGGAGCAGATCCGGGGATTTGAACCCATGGATGGCCTCAAACCCGTCGATCTTTTTTATACGGTGAGCAATCCCGGAGACATCATCGTGGACAATGAGGATCCCGGATTTTCCATGTTGGGGCAGGCAACCGAAAGCCGGTTGGTCAAATGGCTCAAAATCAATAAGAAAGATGAATCATTACCTTATCAGAGCATGATTTTCTGGCGCCCGCCACAGTTTTGGACTCCCATAATACAATCCGGATTTTTCGGTGAATTCATCCGTTCTGCCGTTTATGTCAAGTCAGGCGATGGGAACCTGACGGCCGAATGGCGAACCATCCTGACCCAGGCCGGTCAATATAATGTGTACGCCTATATAAACCCGATGACTGCGCGGATGGGAATGCGCATGGGCGGTGGGCCCGGCGGTGAAAGAGGTGGCGGACCAGGGGGAATGGGAAGCCAGCCCGAAATCACTGACGAATACCATTATACCGTATATCACGGAGAAGGCGAAGAGGATATCACGCTCTCCCTCAAATCAGCGGAAACCGGCTGGAACCACCTGGGTTCATTTTATTTTGAGAAGGATACGGCCAAGGTGGTGATGACCGATAAGAACACCGGGAGAACCGTCGTGGCTGATGCAATGAAATGGGTGAAACAGCAATGATCTGAAAGGAAAAAGGAAAAAGGAAAAAGGAAATGACTATAAGAATTTGTCAAAAAGTGAGTGTTATGAATAAAAAATATCTATTGTTCCTGCTGGTTGGCTGCCTGATCGTTTCATGGACCGGCAGGGCACAGCAGTTGATCAAACTGCAGGATGCATTGCTGATCGCCTCGAAAAACAGTCCGGACATCCGGACGGTGAAACTCAGCCTGCAGCGAAGCGAGCAGTTGCTGAAAGCACAGGAAGCGGCGCTGAAATCCAATATCCGTTTCACCCTCAATCCCATCGGCTATTCGCATGACAGGGCGTTCAATGACCTGTATGCAATCTGGAATACCCAGGAAAACCTCAACAGCTCGGGCTCTTTGACAGTATCACAGCCGATTGTCTGGACCGATGGCACGATAGCGGTCAGCAACCGTTTTTCCTGGCAGCGTGCTTACAGCGAATTCAAGGACGAAACCATCAAATCATTCACCAACAACCTGTTTCTCCAGTACGACCAGCCCTTGTTCACGTATAACCGGACCAAGCTGGCAATGAAATCCCTGGAACTGGATTACGAGAATGCACAGCTTAATTACAATCTGCAGATGTTGAACCTGGAACGGTCGGTCGCCCAGCAGTTCTATACGGTGTATAACCAGCAGATGCGCCTCCAGATCGCTCTGGAAGAATATGAAAATCAGAAAATAACCTACGAAATAATCAAGAATAAGGTGGAAGGCGGACTTTCAGCCCTGGAGGAACTCTATCAGGCTGAGCTGAACCTGGCGTCGAGCAAATCTTCAGCTGAGAATTACAAGGTCTCGCTTGAGAATGCCAAGGACCAGCTGAAAATCCTGGTGGGTATGGATATTTTCGGTGAAGTCAGCGTCCTGGCTGACCCCGTGGTCGATTCGGTACCGGTGGACCTCGGGCGGGCCATCCAGTATGGTCTGGATAACCGGATGGAACTCAGGCAGCGCCAGATCAGCATAGAAAATGCCCAGTTTGACCTGGTCCGGACCATGGCCACCAATGAGTTTGCAGGCAACCTGTCTTTTTCGGTCGGCCTCTTCGGTGACAATGAAGCATTCCCGAAGGTTTACAAATCACCGACCGATAATGAGGACATCAGCCTGAGCCTGAACATCCCGATTTTTGACTGGGGAGAACGGAAAGCCCGGATCAATGCCTCCAAGGCCAGCATTGAAACTCAGGAGATCAACCTGGAGGATCAGCGGAACACCATTATTCAGACGATTCGCCAGGTGTACCGTAACCTGCAGAACCTGCTGAACCAGATTACCATTGCGGAACAAAACGTAAAGAACGCCCAGCTTACCTACGATATCAACCTTGAAAGATACAGGAACGGCGACCTGACGGGCATGGACCTCAGCCTGTATCAGAACCAGCTTTCATCGAGCAAACTCGACCTGGCCAATGCCCAGATCAATTACAAGCTGGAGCTGCTGAACCTGAAGATACAGACCCTCTATGACTGGGAAACCAAAACCTCCATTGTACCAACTGTTAATAAATAATTCAACAACGATATGAAATCTTTCCGCAATTACTTGCTGTGCCTGCTGTTTGTCCCGCTGGCGCTCCTTACGGCCAATAGCTGCAGGAACCAGCAAACCGATGCTGAAACGGAAGTTTCCGTCCCGGTTTCTGTTCAGGATATCAGGCCCTCCTCCATTGAAGAATACATTGAAACAAATGGGACGGTTTATCCCACGCGGGAGGTGGAGCTGAAATCCGAAATGTCAGGAAGATACCTGCTCCAGAACAATCCGCGGACAGGCAGGGCCTGGGCGTTGGGTGACCGGATCCGCACCGGGGAAATAATTGTACGGTTTGAGGATGAGGAGTATACCAACGGCATTCAGATCGAATCGAAAAAACTGAATCTCGATGTCTCTCAAAACGAATATGAAAAGCAGAAATCGCTGTATGACAAGGGCGGTGCCACACTCCGCGAACTTAAAACCTCTGAACAATCCCTGATAACCGCAAGATATACCTATGCTGCCGCTGAAATACAGCTATCCAAAATGCAGGTGAAGGCGCCTTTCGAAGGGGTGATCGTCGACCTTCCGTTCTTTACCCAGGGCAATAAACTGGCAACCGGGCAATCCCTGGTCAAGATCATGGATTACAGGAAACTTTACATGGAATTCCAGCTTCCTGAAAAAAACCTGGCGCACGTCGGTGTCAATCAAAACGTCAGGGTTTTGAATTATGCCCTCCCGGATGACACCCTGTACGGGACCATCAGCCAGCTTTCTCCCGCCATCAGCCCGGATACCCGTAATTTCAAGGGCACCCTCCTTATCCAGAACGATGACCTTCGGCTCAGGCCGGGATCCTATATCAAGGCGGAAATCATCACTTCCCGGAAAGACAGCACCATCGTAATACCGAAAAACATCATCGTTTCCCGCCAGAGGGGGAAAACGGTTTATGTGGTTGACCAGAACACTGCGATGGAACGGGTGATAACAACCGGCCTGGAAAATCCCGACTCGGTCGAGATTATCAGGGGACTTCAGATGAATGACCGGGTGGTTATCGAGGGATTTGAGACCCTGGGTAACCGGTCTAAAGTAAAAATCGTCCGTTAATCCGGCATATCCTGTCAAAAATGAGAAAGATCACTGAGTTTGCAGTCAGGTATCCTGTTACCGTGACGATGTTCATCCTGGCCATGGTGTTGCTGGGATTCATCTCATATGGCAGGCTGGGTACCGACCTGTTCCCGGAAATGAACAATCCCCGGATCTATGTGGAGATCACGGCCGGGGAACGTCCTCCGGAAGAGGTTGAGAAATTGTTCGTCGACCCCATTGAATCGGTCTGCATTCGACAGAGCAACGTGACCGGGGTTTCATCCCTGACACGGGTGGGAACAGCCCAGATCACCGTGGAATATGCCTGGAACAAGGACATGGATGATGCTTTTCTGGAACTTCAGAAAGCATTGGGTACCTATTCACAAAACAGTGACATTGAAGAACTTCTGATCACCCAGCATAATCCGAACGAATCCCCGGTCATGCTGGTCGCCATGCAGCATGAATCCCTGACCGACCTGGATGAATTGCGGAGGATCGGTGAGAACTATATCAGGAATGAAATGGTCAGGCTCGAAGGAATTGCCGATGTGCAGATGGAAGGAGAAGAGATCAAGGAAGTGCTCATCAGCACCAACCCCTACCTTTTGAATGCCTTTGGAATCACGACCAGCCAGATTACCTCCCAGATCAGCAATTACAACCAGAACGTTTCGGGCGGCTCCATCGTGGAGATGGGAACCCAGTACGTCATCAAGGGGGTCAGCGTCTTTTCGGACCTGAACGATATTTCGGGACTGATTGTCGGTTTTAAGGAAGTGTCGGCCACCACCGCCACCACGACCACAACCACAGGCTCCTCCCTCACGGGCCGAGTGCCTGTCTTTCTCAAGGATGTCGCTACCATTGAATTCCGGAACAAGGATCCGGAAAATATCGTTCGCTTCAACGGCAAACGTGCAGTCGGTCTGGCCATCTACAAGGAGCCGAGTTACAATACGGTCAAGGCCGTGGAACAGCTGAAGGAGGAGCTGGTAAATATCCAGAAAGCCCTGCCGGGATATACTTTCCAGGTCGTCCAGGATCAGGGAACCTTTATTTCTTCGTCTATCGGGGAGGTCAAGACAACCCTGCTTCTGGGTATCTGCCTGGCTGTCCTGATATTATTCGTTTTCCTGCGAAGGATCGGAGCTACTCTGATAGCGAGTGTGGCCATACCCATTTCCATTATCGCCACTTTTAATCTGATGTATTTCAACGGGCTGACCATCAATATCATGACCTTGGGAGGCCTGGCGCTTGGGGCGGGCATGCTGGTGGACAATGCCATTGTGGTGATGGAAAACATTTTCCGGAACCTGGAGAAGGGTCTGTCGATCCGGGAGGCGGCTGTTACCGGCACCTCCCAGGTGGGTTCCGCCATCACCTCGTCTACCCTGACCACCATCGTGGTTTTCCTTCCAATCGTTTACCTGCATGGAGCATCCGGAGAACTATTCAAGGATCAGGCCTGGACGGTCGCCTTTTCACTCATCTGCTCACTGATTGTCGCCATTCTCGTGATACCCATGCTGTTTGACCGGTTCATCAAACCGGTCGCTGCGGGTAAACTGGTTAAAACCATTGGTTTCAAATGGTATCCGAAAGTACTGGATAAGTTCTTGAAAGTTAAATGGTTGGTCCTTATTCTGGCTGTTGTCCTGATGGGAGCCGCAGCCTTACTGATCAAGCCTATCGGGAGTGAATTCATGCCAAAGACCGAAGCGCGCGAATATTCGATTGACATCAAGCTGCCTGAAGGCACACAGCTGGCCAGGACCGATCAAGCCATCAAGACCCTGGAGCCCATGATACGGGAGCTCCTGGGACCTGACCTGGAGAGTCTGTACGCGCGGATCGGACCCTCTGCCAATTCGACCAGCGATGAATCGGTGTTTGAAAATGAGAACACCGCTACCCTAAAGATCAAGCTTACGGAAGATTCCCGCCGGCAGGGTGATGTCCTGCTGAATGACCTGGGCCGGCTTTTTGCGACGATGCCGGAGATTGAATTCAGCTTTGTCCAGGACGAGACGGTCCTCCAGGCTACCCTGGGGACGGATGAAGCCCCGGTCATGGTGGAAGTGGTCGGTGAGGATTTTAACCAGATTGGCAGGTTGACCGGAGAGGTACAGGGCATCATGAACGGCAATTCCGACTTGTTCAATGTTGTAACGAGCATTCAGCCGGGAGCGCCGGAGGTGGAAGTAGTGATCGATCGTTACCGGGCGGGAATGTACAATGTCACCATAGATCAGATCATCAGCCAGCTGACACAAATCCTGACCGGCACCTCTGCCGGGCAGTTCGATTATAACGGCGAGATGACCGAAATCCGGCTGAAACTGCCGGATGTTGAAGTCGGCCAGATTGAGGACATTGAACTGAAGGTGGGAACCAGTGCGGTACGCCTGGGTGATGTTGCGGCTATCCGTGAGGCTACAGCACCCAAGGAGATCATCAGGACAAACCAGAGCCGTGTCGGCCAGGTGACTGCCCAACTCCGTGGCGACAAGCCCAGCAACCGGATCATTGAGGAACTGAATGCTTCCCTGAGCCGGATCGAACTGCCGCCCGGGTACACGATCCGGCAGGCGGGAGAAGAAGTCAAGCGACAGGAGTCCATGAAAAACCTGATCTTTGCCCTGCTTCTTTCGCTGGCCCTTGTTTACATGGTGCTGGCTTCCCAGTTTGAATCCCTGATACATCCATTCACGGTCATGCTCACGATCCCCCTGGCGGCTGTGGGTAGCGTATTCCTATTCTTCATCCTGGGCCAGTCGTTCAACATGATGGCTTATATCGGGATCATCATGCTGGCCGGCATTGCGGTCAATAATGCCATCATCCTGGTGGATTGCATCAATCAGCTGCGGGCGGGCGGCATGAACAGAAGGGATGCGATCATCCAGGCCGGTCACCAGAGGATCCGCCCGATCCTGATGACCAGTCTGACCACCATCCTGGGCCTCCTGCCCATGACGATCGGTTTCGGACAAAGCGTCTCCCTTCGCTCCCCGATGGCCCTGGCCGTTATCGGAGGGCTGGTCACCAGCTCCTGTCTGACCCTGATTGTGATCCCGTGCGTTTACGATGTCCTTGACCGGCTGACCACCGGGAGAAAATTTGCCCGGGTAGCTCAAAATTAAGGAGACAGCCTCATGAGGATGATCGTCACACGCAAAGTTCTTATCTCGATGATATTCATCGGGCTGACCTTATTGGGTGTCGTTTCATACAGGCAACTGAAAATTGAATTGTTTCCCAATTCCCAGGCTCCTTACCTGGTGGTCATGGTGACCTCCCAGGTGGAAGTGGACCCCGGGTATATGGAGAAACAGGCCGTGATCCCGCTCGAGGGAGCCATCGGCGGCCTGCAGGGAATAGAAGAGATTACCTCTTCGGCAGCACAGAGGCGCGGAACCATTTATGCATCCTACACGCCGGACACCGACCTCAAGATCGCCCAGCTAAAGCTCCAGGAACGGATTGATGAGATTAAAAACTCATTGCCTGAAAGCTTCACGGTGACGGTTCAAAAGGTTGACCTCCAGCAATCGGCCAACCAGATCATGGCACTGGAAGTCAGGGGAACCGGCGGAGCTAACAGGATACGCCAGTACACGGATGAGAAAATAGTACCCAGGATCGAAAGCGTCGATGGAATTGCCGGCGTTACAGTCTTCGGCGGGCAGGAAAAAACCCTGGAGATCACTCTGGACAAGGATGCCTGCGATGCTTACGGGATCACACCTTATCAGGTTAGGAATGCCATCGCCCAAAATGGGCGCGACCGGACATATGTCGGGAATGCCTATCAGGGAAATAAGATTCATTTCGTTCATGTTTCAAGCGACTATACCGATACGCGTGAGATCGAAAGCCTGGTGATCAAAGAATCGGGGCCGGTTTTGCTGAAGGACGTGGCTTCGGTCTATTTCGGGGTCAAGGAAGAGACTTCCTATTCCCGGATCAACGGGATGGAATCCGTCACACTCAACCTGGTAGCTGATGCACAGGTCAATGTCATTGATCTCTCGAACTCCATGAAGAGGCTTGTGACACAGCTTAATAAGGAACTGGCCCCGCTGGAACTGGAGATCAAGATCCAGGAAAACACAGCGGAAACCATGGAGAAGAACATTGATGAGATCATCAACCTGGCCATTTCCGGCGGATTGTTGGCCATCTTTATCCTTTGGATTTTCCTGAAAAGGATCCGGCTGGTGCTAAGCATCGCTTTATCCATACCGGTATCCGTTTATGTGGCTTTCAATCTCTTCTATGCGGCCGGGATCACCCTCAACAGCCTGACCCTGGTCGGTATGGCTCTTGCAATTGGCATGCTGGTGGATAACAGTGTTGTTGTGCTGGAGAATATTTACCGGCATGCGGGCCGGCAGGAACCGCCTGATTTGGCGGTGGTCCAGGGAACCAGGGAAGTATGGAGATCGGTTTTTGCTTCGACGTTGACAACGGTAACCATTTTCCTTCCGTTCCTGTTTTCAGATAATTTCCTGATCCGGATCCTGGGAATGAATATCGGTGTCTCGATCATCTCGACCCTCCTGATATCCATGATGGTTGCTCTGATGCTAATACCCATGCTGACGCACCTGATCCTGGAGCGTCGTCCCAGGGATACCCCGGCAGTTTTTGAAAAGGTGCACCTGCACCAGCGGCTGATCCAGATCTATGTGCTGCTCCTGAAAACCAGCCTCAGGAAACCTGCTTTTACGGTCATCGGCGGCATGGTCCTTTTCTTCGTCACGCTCTTTGCCGCTCTGGCCATATCAACCAACACCTTAAAAGAGGCTGACACCCGTGAAATCAGGATTTCCGTTACCATGCCCACGGGTACAACCCTGGAAAACACGGACCTGGCTGTCAGGACCATGGAAGAACGGCTCATGGACCTGCCGGAGAAGGAGGATATTGTCACGGAGACACAGGAAGCGCAGGCAACCGTCAGGGTGAAACTGGTGGAAAAATTTCAGAAAATCAAGGATCGCGAATTGCCTGAAATCAAGTCAGACATTGAAAGAAGAATACAGAATATCCCGCAGGTTGAATATGAGTTTCAGCAACTCTCAACCAGCAGCGGATTTTCGGGCGGTAGCGGGGGCTCTTCCGGAATGCCCGATATGGGAGGCCTTGAGTCTTTTATGGGAGTGGGAGTCCAGCAGGAAAAGATCCTGATCAAGGGGCAGGATTATACCCTGATGAAAGCGGTTGCCGAAGATATCCAGTATTATCTGGAGGACCTTTCGACGATCCAGTCGGTCAGCCTGGGTGTTTCAGACAACCGTCCGGAAGTCAGAATGGCTTTTAACACCCGCGAAATGGGAGAAAGAAATATACAGCTTAATTCGGTCATGTCGGAACTCAGCTCCTTCCCGACCGAATTTACCACGGGTGTCACTTTCAAGCAATCGGAAGAAGAATATGACATCCTGATAAAATACGATCAGAAGGTGAGGGAGAAGGAAGAGGAAAACCAAACCCGCACCATGGCTGACCTGCAGGAGATGGATATTCCTTCGACCGATGGGGCAATACACCGGTTGACCGATCTGGCCAGGATCTATTTTGCTTACGGTATGGGGAGCATCAACCGGGTGAACCAGGAGAAAGAGGTTTCCCTGACCTACCGGTTCGACTCCGAAACCAACAATTCCAAGACCTTGCTGGATGCAGCCCGGGGCGAGGTGGACAATCTTGTCGCCAGCCTCACCATTCCGGCCGGAGTGGCTGTCGAAGTCCAGCATGAAGAGAACGAGTTCCGGGAATTCTATGTGTTGATCGCGGCAGCATTCTTCCTGATATTCATGATCATGGCCGCTGTCTTTGAATCCTTCAGCATCCCGTTTGTCCTGCTGTTGTCTATCCCGCTGGCCGGCATCGGTTCTTTCCTGGCCATCCTGTTTACGAAAAATTCCCTGATCAATGCCAACACCCTGACCGGATTTATCATCCTGATCGGCATTGTGGTCAACAACGGGATCATCCTGATCGATTATACCAATATCCTCCGAAAGAGAGGCAACCGGAAAATCCGGGCTCTCATGACGGCGGGGCTGGCCAGGCTTCGCCCGATCCTGATCACGGCAGCCACAACCATCGTAGCCATGGTTCCCCTGGCAATGGGGAAATCGGAATATGTCAGCCTGATAGGCGCACCCTTTGCCATCACCGTGATCGGAGGACTGTCAGTCAGCACCCTCCTGACCCTGGTGTTCATTCCCACTTTCTATTCAGGTCTCGAAAACGCCCTGGCCTGGATGAGGGAACAGAAACTGTGGGTGAAGATCATCATGTATTCCCTGATGGTACTCCTGTCGGTGCTCATCTATTTCACGGTCGAAACCTTCCTCTGGAAGCTGGTGGACGTGCTCCTGGTCATAACGGTTGTGCCGGCTGCGGTCTGGTTCCTGCTGAACAGCCTCAGAAAGGCAAGCGATAAAGCCATCCCGGAAGGTGAACCCATCATCATTAAGGTCCAGAACCTCGTTAAGATCTATGAGCGGGACGGCTTGTTCACGCGTCAATGGAACGGGGGCATCAACATACGGAAACGGTTGAGGTTGGAAAAGGAATATAAAACACTGAAGGATCTGGAAGACTTGATCTGGCAGATACCCCTGGTTGGGTTCATGGTGTACTTCATCTATTTTTACCTTCAGTCGGGAATCTGGATTTTCCTCCTGACCATTCCTCTCTGGTTTATGCTCATCAGGCTCTACACCCCGATCAGCAAATACCTGGCTTCCAAAGGTTCATCAAGGATCGGAGGATTCTTGAACACAAGAATCAAATCATTGATATTCTGGGGATTTCCCGCTTTCAGCGTGATATTCTTTCATTTGCGGTGGCACAATATTGCCCTGGATGTTCTGATCGGTGTTTTATGGTATATGGCCTTGATCATTTACAGGACCTCCATGCGACTGGCGCGGGACAAGGTGAATGTGGACCGGATAACAGGCCGGTTTGGCCGTATCCGTCGCGGATGGTACCGCCTGGTACAAGCTATACCGGTGATTGGCTCGAAGAAGAAGCCATTCAAAGCGCTGAAAGGCGTTTCCATGGAGATCGGCAACGGCATGTTTGGCCTGCTCGGGCCCAATGGCGCCGGCAAGACAACCTTGATGAGGATTGTTTGCGGCATCCTGGATCAGAGCTATGGCAAGATCTGGATCAGCGGTGTCGATACCCAGAAGAAGCGGGAAGAGCTTCAAGGTCTGATCGGTTACCTTCCGCAGGAATTCGGTATGTACGAGAACATGACGGCTGGCGAATATCTGAACTATCAGGGTATCCTGAAAGGGATCAAGGATCCCGTCGAGCGCGGGGAACGGGTTGATTACGTTATCGGAGCCGTCCATATGACCGAGCATAAAAATGAGAGTATAGGAAGTTACTCGGGAGGGATGAAGCAGCGTATCGGCATAGCCCAGATATTGCTCCACCTTCCCCGGATCCTGGTTGTGGATGAACCTACTGCCGGCCTTGACCCCAGGGAAAGGATCCGGTTCAGGAACCTCCTTGTGGAACTGTCGCGCGACCGGGTCGTCATCTTCTCAACCCACATTATTGAGGACATATCCAGTTCCTGCAACCGTGTTGCCGTCCTGGATAAAGGGGACCTGGTCTACCTGGGCACTCCCGAGGAGATGGCCCATATGGCGAAAGGACATGTATGGCAGATTGAAGTCGGGTTGGCCGAATTCGACCGGTTGTCCGAAGAATACAAGGTTGTTTACCACATGCGTGATGGCCAGAAAATACGGGTCAGGCTGCTGGCCCAAGATCCTCCTCTGCCCGATGCCGTTCCGGTCCAGCCTCTGCTCGAGGATTCCTATTTATGGATGTTGAAGAAAGCGATCTGACATGAAACCCAATCGATTATCCGTCCTGTGGAACTGGACCACCAGCATGATCCGGTACAATTTGAAAATCATTTTTGCCAACAAGTTCATCTGGTTTCTGCTTGCTTCATTGGGCTTTTTCATCATCATCCTTCTGATCACCCTGTTCTCCAGAGGCAGCATCACTTCGGGCACCATCTATTCGCTTCTGCTTTACCCCGGTTTGCTGCTGGTCTTTTATCCGACGGTCTTTGGGATCCAGAACGACGAGGATAACCGGATATTGGAAATACTTTTCGGTATACCGGATTACCGTTACAAGGTCTGGCTGGTGAGGCTGGTCCTGATTTACATCCTGGTTTTCGTGATATTGGTCCTGCTCGCCCTGTTCTGCTCTTGGGCGCTGGTCCCTACCCCCGTAATGAACATGGCCTGGCACCTGATGTTCCCGATTTTTTTCATGGGAACCCTGGCCTTCCTGCTGTCGACCTTCATCCGGAACGGGATCGGAACGGGTGTTGTGATGATCATCATAGGGGTGTTCTTTACAGCCCTGATGGATGTGGTGGAAAAGACCAAATGGAATCTCTTTCTCAATCCTTTCAATATACCCGACGGAACCAGCGAGACCGCCTGGAAAGCGATCGTTCATGACAACCGCGTGATCCTTCTGGTCGGGATCATTCTTTTCCTTCTGGGCGGGTTGACAAGCCTGCAGAAAAGGGAAAGGTTCATGTAGCTTATTCCGCCATCGACCTCCCGCTGGTCGGGTAATTGGGTCGGTCAGGTTTCCTAAATTGGGCTCGTTGGCTTTTAGTTAATTGGCAATTAGTATTTTATGGCGTTCCTGATAGCCAGGCCGGCTAATTACCAGTATAAACATGCCGGTTGGAAGAGCGGGCAGGATCTGAGATTCTGAAGCCTTATGAGAGTATACTTCAGTACCCATCAGGTTATATAAAC
>Ga0136653_10000199_pt1 | contig 30273 bp, 26 predicted proteins | sample LakKivw275mmetaG_FD_94866 | JGI IMG/M metagenome (GOLD analysis project Ga0136653, IMG submission 94866) | Anoxic lake water microbial communities from Lake Kivu, Rwanda to study Microbial Dark Matter (Phase II) - Lake Kivu water 275m metaG... | ecosystem: Environmental > Aquatic > Freshwater >...
CTCTTCTCCCCTCCCTCCCTTGCCCATCATCGCTTTCAGTCCGCAACGCAAAATGGGGATAGTGTATTTATCCATGCGTGAACTCGTTGTGGGACCGCAGGAACCGATTATTTTCCCGGGCGGCGCAGGGGAAGGACCCATGTAGTATATCATGTTGCCTTTCAATGAGAATGGCAGCGGCTTTTTTCTGTCCATGCTTTCAATGAGTCTTTTGTGCGCCGCATCTCTCGCCACATATACGGTGCCGGAAATTTCTACTTGATCGCCGGCTTTCAATTTCCCCGTCTGTCTGTTGTCATCCAGCGGAAATGTTATCTGTTTTTTCATAGCGTGATTATTCCGAACCTGTGTGCCCAGCATGAGATATTTACCGCAACAGGCAGTCCTGCAATATGCGTTGGGAACGTTTCTATCCTCGCGTCGAGAGCGGTCGTCTTTCCGCCCAGGCCTGCGGGACCTATATTCAAAGAATTCAGTTTTTTTACCAGTGATTTTTCCCACTTTCTGTATGTGGATTTCTGCCCTATCCTGCACAGCGCCATCTTGGAGAGGATGGCTGCCTTTTCAAATGAGCCGCCCATACCCACGCCCACAAGAACAGGAGGGCAGGGCAGGGAGCCGGCCTGCCTGACCGTCTCAATAACAAACTGTTCAATACCTTCTTTACCCGAAGTGGGGCTGAGCATCGCCAGTTTTGAGGTGTTTTCCGAACCAAACCCTTTTGCCAGCATAGTTATCTTAAGAACACCCTTTTTCCCGGGGATGAGATGTACCACGCCAGGTGTATTTGTCCCGGTGTTTCTTCTTTCAACGGGAGAAACTACTGACCGTCTCAGATATCCGTTTCTGCTGCCCTGCCTCAATCCTTCGTTGACGATATCTTCAATTGTGCGGTATCTGCCGGTTTCAATTACAACATCACAACCCTGCTCGATGAAAAATACGGAAAGTCCCGTATCCTGGCACAATGGCAGGCGTTCTTTCTCGGCAATCTCAAGGTTTTCAAGTATTATGCCGAGGTATCGCTTGCCCGGGCCAGGACTTTCAATGCGGTAACTCCTGAGGAGTGCTCGCCTCACTTCCTCCGGCACGTGATATGCCGTCTGTTCCACCAGTTTTGAGATCTCATTGATGATTTTTCTACAGGATACTTTTTTCATCTCTCCACCATATCTTGTCCATGTCCGTATGATAGTTCAATGTGATATTGCCATAGAAATTAATTTTTCTGAGTATCTCACAGGGAATGCTCTTTATTATACCAGATTTTTCCATATCCATTCTTTCCATGCGACGCATAATATTCAGTACCCCTGGGGAAATATTGACCGCATGAACGTCCTTATTGCGGCATTTTCTGCATACGATACCGCCCAGCTTTCCGCTGAAAACAGGCAGGGGATCCTCTCTCCCGCATATGATGCATCTTGACATCTCAATTCCGTATCCGAGTATTCTTATGATCTTCAGTTTGAAAATTACAAATACAATCTCCGGAGCAGATGATGAAGCGAGCAATTTACCCGTGTCCTTCAGAAGGCAGAAGATTCTGGTATCCTTCTCCCGTTCCTGTGTAAACAGGCTCACAAGGTTCAATACCATATGCCATGCCTTCAGGTTTTCCTTGCCGGGCATATCATAATATTCTATCAGCGACGGGTTGCTGATAAGGTTTAACTCGGAAGACCGTTTCATGTAGGACAGGGCAAATATGTATGCTCCCTGCGCAAAAGTCAGCGGCGGTACCTTGCTCCTGTCCGTCCGTACCCCCTTGAGTAATCCCTTTATCTTGCCAAGATGATCGGTATAGAGCGAAAGGATTACGCTGGTTTCACGGAAATTGTTTTTTTTCAGAACTATTGCTTCTGTCTTTACCGGAGCCATTTTTTTCAGGTTCAAACATTCCCATTGATATAACCGTTTTGAGCGCATCCGCAACGGAAAGGTCAAGTTTTTCAACCTTGTCTTCGGGGACCATCAGATAGAAACCCGTGCTTATGTTCGGCACGGTTGGCACAAAAACGCTTATGAATCCTTCCTTTCTGCCAGTGCGGAATTCCCCGGTAATGAAACCTATTGTGTATGTGCCACTGAAAAATTCTATCTTCACAGGTTCCTTGAAAGGGGTCTTCTTTCCATACATCATACTATTACTGATCGTCTTTATGAACACGTACACCTTGTTTATGACCGGGACTTTCTCAAAGAGTTTCTCAAAGATGGCAAGCAATTTCTTTCCCATGAAGTTGTCGGTGAGGAATCCTGTCAGAAGGATGAGCAAAACCAGGGAAAGAAAACCTACCCCGGGCACATAGATATTGGGAAAACTCCTTTTCAATGGAGTACCGAGTATGTTCTCAAAGAAAACCGTTATCCTGCACAGTATCCATACGGAAAGCGATACGGGTATGATAAAAATCAATCCTGAAAGAAAATGTTTTTTCAGGGAATTCATTCACCACCTCCATAGTAACTGAAAGAGCAGGGTGGTCAGGAAAATGCCTATGATCCCGCCGATAATAACCTCGGCAGGCTTGTGAATTTCTCTCAACACCCTGCTCTGGGCTACCCAGAATGCAAGAATGAAGACAAGAAGCGAGATGACGGGAAATTCGCTGAAAGTAAATATTGAGATTGCCGTCCAGATGCTGAATGCAATAACACTGTGTATGCTCGGCATGCCGCCCGAAATAGAGTATTTTTTTTCAACTGCCAGTTTGATGAACAGCGAAAGTGATATCACGAGAACCAGTGCTGCGAAGCTTATATGCCAGGGCGAAGCCGCCATGTTCTGAAACATGTTCCGCCATCCCGCAGGGAAATGTTTAACTATCACGAGGTATCCAACAACGACGGATAGTATTGCGGACAGCAAGACCGCCGCCGCGGAGATGTCCTTGGCCTTCTTGGCTTCAAAATGTTCCTCCTTGACAAAGACATCCGTGATTATTTCCACGACGGTATTCACCATCTCCGCTATCAGGACTATTGAGATAACGATAAGCAGCAGCAGGAATTCCGGCAAAGGCAGTTTCAGGAAGAGGCCGAGTATTATTACGAGTACAGTGAAGATCATGTGAACCTTGAAGTTTCTCTCCTTTTTCACCACGTAAAGAAATCCTGCCAGTGCCGAGTTGAGACTTGCGACGATATCCTGCTTCCTGTTATTTTTCCCCATGTTCATAAGGGGTGCCTCCGGTCTTCTTCAATATCCTGTTGAACATCCGGTTCTGTCTCGGAAACATTATTTTCCTCTCTTTTTCGGTGTAATCCCCGTAATTCTTCAGGTGGAGATAACCGTGTATTATCAGGTATATTATCTCATATTCCGTCATCAATCCATAAGCGCTTCCATTCTTGGCGGCTGTCTCCGCAGAAATAATGATCTCCCCGGAATCACGTGAAATCCTGAAACTCATTACATCAGTGACGGTATTCTTTCTCAAAAAAAGGTCATTGAGTTTTCTGATCTTGATATCGCTTATAAGGGCTATTTCTATCCTGCAAGGAGGGGCGTCAAATAATCCTGAGCATTTCCTGAGTGCTTTTGCTATCGCATCGCAGTCAACCCTTATTTTCCTCTGGCAGTTTCTTAACTGGAAAGCCGGGCTCTTTTTTTCTGTGGTGTCTCTCATAGGCGTTTATTATTTTCTTGACCAGGGAATGTCTCACGACATCCCTGTTTGAAAAATAGACGAATTTTATCCCGTTTACCCTGTGGAGAATCTTCTGTATCTCCACAAGCCCCGATGTCTGGGATGAGAGCGGTATGTCTATCTGTGTTATGTCGCCGGTTATAACTGCCCTGGAATTCAAGCCGAGTCTGGTGAGAAACATCTTCATCTGTTCAAATGTTGTGTTCTGCGCCTCGTCAAGGATTATGAATGAATCGCTGAGTGTTCTTCCCCTCATATAGGCAAGCGGAATGATTTCCAGTATCTTGCGTTCCGTCCACTTCCTTATTTCTTCGTAGCGCATTATGTCATATATTGAATCGTATATTGGTTGCAGATACGGTTTTATCTTTTCTTCAAGGTCGCCCGGCAAAAATCCCAGTCTCTCTCCTGCTTCCAGAGCGGGTCTCGTAAGTACTATTTTCTGAAACTTTCCCTGTTTTATGAGTTCAATTCCGCATGCCACGGCCAGATATGTTTTTCCAGTCCCTGCAGGTCCTATCCCGACCACCAGGTCGTAATCTCTTATTGCGCGGATGTATTTTTTCTGGTTCGGGCTTTTCGGGTAAATCATTCTTCTTTTTGAATCCACCAGTACTGATTCCGGGCCTGCGGGGTTTTCTTTATCCGAATGGAGAATTTCACCTGCGAACCTGAGGATTTCATTCCTGCTCAGACCATTGCTGTTTCCTACATGTGCCCTTATTTTTTCAAGCAGACTGGCTGTTTTTTCCAGGGAGTGGCCGGCGCCTCTTATCTTCAGGACGTTACCCTTTGCAAAAATCTGAACGCCCATAAGTTCTTCAATGTACTCAATATTGTTGTCCCTGACACCGGAGATTATTTGTGCCTCTTCGTTGGTAAGAACGAATTCCTTGATCTGAGACATTTTATGGAATGACTATTTTCGTACCGGGAGTGAGCACATTCGCATTCTTTATGACGGCCTTGTTCGCGTTGTATATCAAGGACCATTTTGATGAATCGTTGTAATACTTGTAAGCGATACTGCTGAGGGTATCTCCCCTGACTATCGTGTATGTTTTTTCAGTGCTCACCTTGTCCGTCACCGGTTCTTCCGTGAGTATCGGTTCGACCTCCTGCTGCATCTTGACGGTTGCCCTTAAGCGGTTGACTTCCGCCATCGTCTGGTTGGCTATGGCTATGGACTTTTCGCTTGAGGCGTTTGCCGATTTTATGGCTTCGTTGGCCGCGTCTATCGCCTTCTGTGATGCCGTATCGGCATATTCCATAGCCATCTTTGAAGACCTGTTTGACGCATCTATCGCCTTCTGTGATTCGTCTTCGGCAAATTTTTTCGCTTCGTTTGTTGCCGCAATGGCTTTTGCCACTTCCTGGTCCACATACTTGATGGCATTATTGGAAGCCTCCGTCGCTTTATCGGCGGACTCCAGGGCTTTTGAACTTGTCTCCTCGGCAAGCCTGCTTTTTTCAAGAGATTCATTAGCAAGGTCTTCCGCTTTTCTGCTGACCTCCAGGCTTGTTTCAGAGATGGCGAGCAATTGCTTCAACTTTATATCAATGAGCTCCGTGTCATTTTCCGCAGGTTCGGTTGCAGGAGTTTTTTTCTGTACTGAAGCGCATCCTGACAGGAACAGAATTGAAAGCATAACAACCAGATATGCCGGGTATCTTTTCTTCATCTTTTTCTCCTTCACCCCGTTTTTCAAGTTCGAGATTCGGTTCCGGAATTCGTCATGCGTGAAATACTTTCTGTTGCCCTTGTCCTGTCCCGCAACCCTGACCCCGAGTCCCGCACATCGTTTTTCCACCAGGGGTTTCAGCATATAATATATCACTCGGTTTCAGGTATGTCAATCCGTATCTTGTTTTCTTTCAGCAAATTCTCTTCAACATTCGCGGGGGCCCCTGTCAGAGGACATGTGCCCTTTTGTGTTTTGGGGAAGGCAATCGTGTCCCTTATGCTGTCTTCACCGCTCAATAGCATTATCAGCCGGTCAAGTCCAAAAGCAATACCTCCGTGGGGAGGAGCTCCGTACTCAAGCGCTTCCAGGAGAAAACCGAATCTCTCCAGATATACATCCCTGGCGACTCCGATGGTTTTGAAAACCTTCTCCTGGATTTGCCGCGAGTTTATTCTTATGCTTCCTCCTCCGATTTCTGTTCCGTTAAGCACGATATCGTAAGCCCTTGATTTCATTGCCTGAGGGTCGGTTTCAAATTTCGCGATATCTTCTTCCCTGGGTGAGGTAAAAGGGTGGTGTACCGACTGTAATTTCCTTTCAGCTGCGTCGTATTCAAAGAGGGGGAAATCTGTGACCCATGTGAACATGAAAACGTCAGGCCGCGACTTGAAGACCTTTCCTGCGACAGACTTCTTTATCAGATTGAGGTTCTCGTTCACCTGCTTGAATTTTCCTCCCAGGAACAGAAGAATAGAATTCCCTGACTCGCCCGCTGGCTTCAGCCGGACCACTGTTTTTTCATCCAGCAATTTTTTGAAAGGGCTCTGGATGTCATTTCCCTTGAATCTTATCCATCCCAGTCCTCCACCACCTGCCTCCCTGACGAGCCTGTCAAGATTTTCTACATCTTTCAGCGATATACCTTCGGCATCTGTAACTGTGAAGCCCCTTATGATACCGCCCTTTTCAATGATATCCTTGAGAATCGTTATGTTTGTCTTCCCGAAAATATCCGTAAGGTCTTTGTATTCAAATGGTATTCGCATATCCGGAGTATCGCTGCCGTATCTTGATATGGCCGCATCGTAGGTCATTCTGGGGAAAGGTATGGGGATATCAATACTGAAGGTTCCCTTTATCGCATATTTCAACATCCTTTCAGTCAATTCAATCACATCGTCCTCCGCGATAAAGGACATCTCCATGTCTATCTGGGTAAATTCCGGCTGCCTGTCCGCGCGCAGGTCTTCGTCCCTGAAGCACTTCGCAATCTGGAAATACCTGTCAAGTCCCCCGACCATCAGAAGTTGTTTGAAGAGCTGGGGGGACTGAGGGAGAGCGTAAAAATTCCCAGGATTCAATCTTGACGGCACTATAAAATCCCGTGCGCCCTCCGGCGTGCTTTTCGTGAGTACCGGGGTTTCCACTTCCACGAAAAGCTCATTTATCAAGAACTCCCTCACCCTATGGCAGAAGAGAGCTCTCTTGCAGAGGTTTCCGTTCATCCTGGCATTGCGTATGTCAAGATACCTGTATTTCAATTTCAGTGTTTCGTCTATCCTGTCCGATTCATTTATCTCAAAGGGCAGGGGCAGGGAAGGGTTTAAAATCCTCAGGTTCTTTATTCTGACCTCTATCTCGCCTGTCGGTATCCTTGGATTTGCCGTTTCCTCCGGTCTTTCCGAAACCACTCCCTCTATCCTGACCACCCATTCGCTCCTGAGCAATTTTATTTCTTCAAGGATTTTCCCGTCCGCGTCTTCCGGAGAACAGACCGCCTGGGTGATTCCATACCTGTCACGTATGTCAAAAAAAGTTACTCCGCCATGGTCCCTTATGGAATTCACCCATCCGCAAAGTGTCACTCTTTCACCGAGATTATTCTTGTTCAGCTGTCCGCACGTGTGACTTCTCAGCATTTTACCAGTTCCCTTATCCTTTCCATGTAATTATGCACTTTCAGATTTTCCTGTTCTCCGGTCAGCATATTTCTCAGGATGAACTCTCCTTTTTCAATTTCCCTCTCCCCGATTATGATGCACCACTTCGCTCCGGAACGGTCGGCTGTTTTCAGGTGAGCCCTGAGCCCTTTTTCCTCGTAGTCCGTTTCCACGATGAATCCATTTTCCCTCAATGTGGCCATGACGGAAATGCCTTCAATCCTTGCATTTTCTCCCATGGCCGCAAAGTAGATTGTTTCAGGCCTGACAGGATTGAAATTGACCAGTGACATCAGACGTTCCATGCCTATGGCAAAACCCACTGAAGGTATATCCGGCCCGCCCAGGTCCCGAACGAGCGAATCGTATCTGCCTCCTGCGGCAACGGCATTTTCTTCGTCCTTTGTGTACAGTTCAAAAACGGTTCTCGTGTAGTAATCAAGTCCGCGGACGAGGTACGGCTGTTTCTTGCATGGCACACCGGCTTTTTTCAGATAGTCCTCAAACTGCGCGAAGTGGCTCAGGCATTCCCCGCACAGGAATTCCGCTATCGCCGGGATGCCCGACACTGTTTCCCTGCATCCCGCGTTCTTGCAGTCAAATACTCTCAACGGCGAAGTTCTTATTCTTATCCTGCAGTCTTCGCAGAGAGTTGCTTCTTTTCGGGAAATCATCTTCCTTACCGTTTCCGTATACGCGGATTTGCATTTCAGACAACCGAGCGTGTTTATGCTGAAATGATAATCCGATATGCCCAGTTTTTTGACCATAAAGTCAAGCAATGCGACCGTTTCGCCGTCAAAAAATGGGTGGGTTCCGCCCAGCAGTTCAACTCCAAACTGGTAGAACTGCCTGTATCTCCCTTTCTGGGGTCTGTCGTACCTGAACATCGGGCCGTAATAGTAAAGTCTCGTAATCCTTCCACCAGCAGCCAGCTCTGATTCTATGAATGCCCTGACGACCGAGGCGGTTCCCTCGGGTCTGAGGGCAAGATTTCTTCCCTTCCTGTCCTGAAAAGCATAAATTTCCTTGGAAATGATATCGGAAGAAATACCTATGCTTCTTTCAAAAAGCGCGCGATCCTCTATCACGGGGGGGCGTATTTCCCTGTAGCCGTAAAGTTCGGCCGAATTCCTCAGTATATCCTCGGCAGATTGCCATTTTCCAGTTTCGTCGGGCATTATGTCATGTATGCCCCTGACCCTTTTATACCTGTCCATAATTTCATATAATTTACCATAAAATACCTTGTTGACAAAAATATTTGGGGATTGTATAATCTAACAAAGATGAGTATTGCCACCCTCTTCTGAGAGAGGGATGCGCATATTGCCGCGCAAAAAACCCCGCGGAACGGGGCAAGCCGCTCGCAATGACAAAAACGTAGAATCAGGGTAAAGGAGATTAAAATGTTAGTAACGGAAAAGAAACAGGAGATAGTGAAAAATTTCGGAAGACACGCGAAGGACACGGGTTCGCCGGAGGTGCAGATTGTTCTCATGACAGGAAGGATAGAGGCCCTGAACGAACATTTCAGAAAGTTCAAGAAAGACACCAATTCAAGACGCGGTTTCCTGAAACTCATTGGACAGAGACGAAAACTTCTCAAGTACCTGCAGATAAGCGACCCCGCCAAATATCAGGAAGTTATCAAGAAACTGAATCTGAGAAAATAAGAAAATGGTCAAAAAAATGGAAATTCCTTTCGGCAGAAACAGTCTATCCCTTGAAACAGGAATTATCGCCAAACAGAGCGACGGTTCAATATGGGCAAGGATGGGTGACGTTATCGTGCTCGCCACCGTCGTAAGTTCCAGGGAATCCCGCGAGGATCTGGGATATTTCCCTCTCAGTTGCGATTACAGGGAACATATCTCGGCGGCAGGCAAGATCCCCGGAGGTTTCTTCAAGAGAGAAGGCAGGCCCAGCGAGCGGGAGATACTGGTGAGCCGTCTCATTGACCGCTCAATCAGACCTCTCTTTCCGGAGGACTATTTCAAGGAGGTGCAGGTAATTGTAAATGTTTTTTCTGCCGACATGGAGAACAATCCCGACCTTCTTTCCATTATTGCGGTTTCTTCGGCGCTTACCGCTTCTAAAATTCCGTTCAAAGGGCCCATCGCGGCCGTGAGAGTGGGTTATATTGACAACGATTATCTGCTTAACCCGACCTTCAAGGAGATGGAAAGGAGTTCCATGGACCTGGTTATCTCGGGTACGGAGGATTCAATAGTGATGGTGGAAGGCTCGGGTCTGGAATTCCCCGAGGAACAATTCATGAAGGGACTGGAAATCGGACACAGTGAGATAAGAAAGGTCATAGAAAGGGAGAGGGAATTTGTTGCCGAGAAGGAGGGGTTTGTCGCTCCGGAAGAAGACGAGGAAACAAGGAACAATGCCGACGGTTTTATTTCTTCCAGGATAGAGAAGGCATACGAATTCCCTGAAAAAAAATCAAGGGAGGAATTCTACAAGTCCATGGAAGAAGAATTCCTCTCCACTTTTGAGGAAGAAAAGAAGCCGGAAGCAAAAAAAATCTTTGCAAAGATACTGGCGGACAGGATAAGAAAACTGATACTGGGGACGGGAAAACGCCTGGACGGCAGGGGACCGAAAGAGATAAGGCCGCTGGAATGTTCTGTGGGCCCTCTGCCGCGAACACACGGTTCAGCGCTCTTTACCAGGGGGCAGACGCAGTGCCTTGCATCCTTGACTCTTGGAACCAGCAGGGATGAGCAAAGGATAGAGGGTCTGCATGAAGAGATGACCAAGAGATTCATGCTTCACTACAATTTTCCGCCATTCTCGGTAGGAGAGGTTTCTTCCCTCAGGGGAACTTCCAGGCGGGAGATAGGTCACGGAGCCCTTGCTGAAAGGTCGCTGGTTCTGCTGATTCCGTCCGAGGAAAATTTTTCCTACACCGTGAGAATAGTTGCCAACATACTTGAATCAAATGGTTCGTCCTCCATGGCTACCGTTTGTGCGGGGAGCCTTGCATTGATGGATGCCGGAGTACCGGTGAAAAAACATGTGGCAGGGATTTCTCTCGGTATCATAAAGGAAGGAGAAAAATATATACTTCTTACGGATATTGCGGGGGAGGAGGACCATTTCGGAAATCTGGACCTCAAAATCGCCGGGACGGAAGAGGGAATCACGGGATTCCAGATGGATGTCAAGGAATCAGGGATGACAGCTGAGATATTCAGAGAGGCGCTCCAGCAGGCGAAGGAAGCGAGAAAGGAGATACTGCAAAAAATGTATGCCACAATATCCTCACCGCGCGCATGCATTTCAACCTACGCACCGAGGATAATCGCTCTGAAAATCAAGACTGATAAGATAGGGCTGGTGATAGGTCCTGGCGGCAAGACGATAAAGAAGATCATAGAAGACACAGGGGCCGAGATAGACATATCGGACGACGGGACTGTCAGGATATATTCTCCCGACAGTGCGGCATGCGAAGCGGCGGCAGAAGTCATAAGAGGCATGACAGAGGAGCCCGAGGCGGGGCGAATTTACGAAGGCACGGTTGTCAAGATAATGGACTTTGGAGCATTTGTGCAGTTTTTGCCCGGAAAAGAAGGGCTGGTGCATATCTCGGAACTTGCACCGCATCGTGTGAACAAGGTGGAAGACGTGATAAAAGAAGGAGACAAGATACTCGTCAAGTTCATAGGTCTGGACAACCAGGGAAGGATCAAGTTGAGCAGGAAACAGGCTCTAGGAAACGGGGAAACCGGACAGAAAAAGCAGACTCTGAGAAAACGCGCGGAAGGGAGGCGCCAATGAAGGCCGTGAAACTCAGTTCCAGGTCCGTTTCAGTTACAGCAGAACCGGTCATAGGCGTTTTTGCTCCGTGCGACCCGAGGATTGACCGGGATTCAAGGGCAAGGGCGGTTAATATTGTCAGGATGGCCGCTGATACGGTGGCCGGAAGAATCAGGAAGGTTGACGGGTCACCCGTAAGGGTTGTTTACAGCGATATGCTCATAGACGGGGAAAAACAGGCTGACATCGTTGCGGGGCAGTTCAGGGATGCGCAGGTCAATATCCTGGTTGGGGTTCCGGATACGTGGGCTTTCCCCCAACTTACGCTGATATCTTTCCTGCAGCAGTTCGCCAAGGATACTCCCATAAATCTGACCTGCGGCAACAGCGGTCCGAAACCTGGCGTTGTTTACACCCATGCATGCAGCGGGGCGGTTTCCCAGTACGGGAAACTCATACACATAAACATTGGCACATGGCCGGATACCGGACAGAATCCCGTGATGACGGACAGCACTGCGGATACGCTTGAAGACTGGTGCTATGCCGCCCTGGCTTTCAAATCCCTTCAGGGCAGAAGGGCGGTTGTTTTCGGGCATGACTCCATGGGCATGGAAACGGCACTCGCCCACATTATACCAACGAGAAACATCTTCGGGATTGAGATAACCCGTCTGGACATGAAACTCCTTGCCGACATGCTGAAGAAAAATGCCTATGACAGGAACGAACTGAAAGAGATGAGAAACTGGCTTGATAGGCTCTGCAAGGGCAGGATAGCGCTGAGAAACAACGAAGACAACGAGAGGTTCAACATTTCCCTGGCAATGTACCTGATAATAAGGGATCTTATGAAGGATATAAATGCCGTGGGCGGCGGGTTCATGAGCCAGCTTGAATGGGGTTCTGATTCAAGAGGAATACCTCTGCCGGTTGCCGACGTCATGGAATCGCTTTTCAATTCAACATTTGATCACGCGGGTAAGAAGGCGCCACTCGCCTATGCAACGGAGGCGGATGTCCAGGGTATGCTCACGATGCTGTTTTTCACGCATCTCACGGCCGGCAATCCTCCGCTATTCATGGATTTTCGCAAGGTGTGGGAACCGTGGGAAATAGAAAAACTTGCTGCGCGGAAAGGTATCAAACTCTCGGGAAAAACGATATGGGAGAAAAAGGGGTTTGTTGACGGAGACAATTCCGGAAGCGCCTCGTTTGACTGGGCGGCAAAACCCGGCGCTTCGGTAAAAGAAATCATGTCAAAGGTGTCGTTACCCATCGCCGATGAGGGATACTTTCCCGGCCTCGGCAATTCCGTTACCTTCGTGTCTCCGGCTGGAATAAAGGGCATAGCAGGAAGAATTGCCTACAGCAGCGTAACAAATACGTTTTCTCTCGTATGGGATGAGGCGCAGACCATTGAACTGCCGGCGAAACTTGCCGATGCCGTATGCCGTACCTCCACATATACGTGGCCTCATACGTTCGTAGTACCTGAATATGCAACGATGGTTGAGTACAAACAGTTCACTCCTGCAAACCACTTCCACATGGTGTGGGGGCTCAAGCCGGCGCGTCTTGAGTACTGGATGGACCTTGCCAACGTACTCTCCGTTACGCCCTGGCAGGCACGGCCGTCTTTTGTTGAAGGGGTGGATAGACCCATGCCCCTGCTGTACCTTATCAACGGCGGGGAAACGCAGGCCAAATTGAAACTCGCCTCCAGGTCTATTTAACCGATAAAAATGAACCCAGAAGGCGGCACGGTAAGATTCCCTCTCGTGTCTGAAATAAGAAGAATGACAGACTTGAAAAGGGAATATCTCGTGGCGAGTTACTACGGGATAAATCCTTTCAGCGCCTCGCAGAAATATATAGTCGTTCTTGCCACCGATATAAAATACTCTCTCCCGACCCTTGGCGAGGCCGCCACGATCGGTATTATTGATACCGAGGCTGGTAAGTTTGTCCCACTGGCGCAGACAAGAACGTGGAATTTCCAGGAAGGATGCATGGCGCACTGGCTCGGCACGGCACCTGATTCCCAGATCATCTTCAACGATTTCATGGATGGCGGTTACGTCGCAAGGGTTCTGGACATCCGCACGGTAAAGGAGAGGATAATCTGCCGTCCTGTGAGTTCTGTTTCCCCTGACGGCACGAAGGCCGTGAGCCTGAACTATGCAAGGCGGCGTCTGACAAGGCCTGATTACGGATACGACGGCAGGGGAGAAGACCCGCGCGAACGCATCCCGTTCCCGGATGATGACGGGCTGTACCTTGTGGACATTGAAAAGAACACATCAAGACTGATACTGACGATTGCAGAGGTCAGGAAACTCATAGGTGTGCCGGAGATGCAGGACAAGAACGCGCTTATGTGGTTTGCACACACGCTTTTCAACAAGGATGCGAGCCGGATATTTTTCCTTGCGCGTATGAGGGAGAAGGACACAAGAATCCAGCAGCGAACGGCTTCCCTGACGATTGATGCGGACGGAAAGAACCTCAGACCGTGTTTCCCGGAGCCGTGGGAATGGGGAGGGTCCCATTATGACTGGTATTCCAGGGACATGTTAATGGTCACGGCCGCCTATGAAGGTAAGGAATGGGGACCGGTCATTTTCACCGTCGGGAAAGGCGACTACAGGATGGTGGGAAAAGGACTGTTTGAGGACGGGCACGGGACGTTCTCCCGCGACGGAAGATATATGGCAATGGATACATATCCCGATGGAACCGGCATGCAGGGTTTGTATCTTGTGGATATGGAAACCGACGCAGTGCTTCCTGTCGCAAGATTTTATGAACCCGTTGAATTTTACAGGCCGCTATCCCACTGGAGATGCGACCTGCACCCCCGATGGAGTCCCCGCGGCAATATCCTCCTCGTAAACTCAACCCATGAGAATACCAGGCAGGTTTACGGAATCAGTCTGGAATACTAATGGTATGATACGGAAGCGGAACCCGGGTACAAAGAGATAATCCTGTCAACAACCTGCTGAATTGTGATACCTGTCGTATCAATGTAAATGGCATCCGGCAGTCTCAAAAGCGGTGAGATGCTTCTATTCTCATCCTTCTTGTCCCTCTGCACTATATCTTTTTCTATGTCTTCAATGTTTGCATCAATGCCCATTTCCTTCAATTGCAGGTATCTTCTTCTGGCCCGCTCCCTGACGCTTGCGTCAAGAAAAACCTTCAACTGTGCGTCGGGGAAGACCTTGCTTCCTATGTCCCTGCCTTCCATGACCATATCGTATTTTTCCCTGAATTCCCTCTGCATCTTCCAGAGAATTTCCCTTATAGCGAGTACGGAAGCGACGAAATGACTCTCCTTGCTGACTCGCTCCGTCCTTATCTCCCCGCTCACGTCCTTCCCGTCAAGGAAAACATTGTATCCGGTATCGCCGCTGAAAAGTTCTATCCTTGAATTCCTTGCCATCTCCACAAGTTTTTTTTCATCGGAGAACGGTATATTCTCCTTGATTGCCTTCAGCGTGAGCGCACGGTACATTGCTCCCGTATCAACATACAGGAACCCCAGTTTTTTCGCAATGATTTTTGCCACGGTGCTTTTCCCGGAACCCGCAGGGCCGTCTATCGCTATCACGAATCTTTTTTCCATCAGTCCATAATCTCTTTTGTTTTCTCTTCCACACGCCTGTCTATCTCTTTTATGGCCTTATCCGTTATTTCCTGTATCTCGTCAATACCCTTGTACATATCATCCTCGGATATTGTTTTTTCCTTTTCGCCTTTCTTCAGTTCCTCGTTTCCCTTCCGCCGTATTTCCCTTATTTCAACCTTGGCTTCTTCCCCCATCTTATGCAGTATCTTCACGAGTTCCTGTCGTCTCTCTTCGCTTATCGGCGGGACAGGCACCTTTATAACGGTTGCGTCCGCCACGGGATTGAGCCCGAGGCTGCTGCTCTGTATGGCCCTTGTTATGTCGCCAATGACGTTCTTGTCCCAGGGCTGTATGACAATCAACTGCGGCTGCGGAATTGTTATTGTGGCAATCTGGTTCACCGGCATCTTTGAACCGTAGTATTCAACGGTTATACCCTCGAGGAGGGCCAGGGATGCTCTCCCTGCCCGCAGACCGCCAACCTCTTTCTTGAAGAAATTTACGACCCCTTCCATCTTCTTTTCCGCTTCACCGAAAATCCTGGCTTTCATATGGTTCTCTCCTTCGCTCCCGTTTGAAACCAGTGGATAGTGGTCAGTGTTAGGGGTATGAATCCCTGCTTACTATCCCTGTTTACTACATACAGGGACAGGTTCCGCAGGGATGACACAAGACGTCACTTACCACTTATCACTAACCACTCTCCTTTAGTGAGGGGGCTTATGATTTATCGCTTTTCATCTGTTTACCTTACGATTGTCTTTCTGCCTCTGCCGAGGACTATTTTTTTAAGATTGCCTTTCTCAAAAAGGTTGAAAACGACGATGGGAATCTTGTTCTCCATGCACAGAGAGATTGCGGAAGCATCCATTATCTTCAGTCGTTTTTGAAGGATGTCTATGTACGAGAGCTTCTCATATCTCTTTGCCGATGGGTCCAGAACCGGATCCGATGAATATATGCCGTCAACCTTTGTTGCCTTGAGAACGGCTTCCGCCCCTGTCTCTATCGCTTTCAGGGCAGCCGCCGTGTCCGTTGTGAAATAGGGGTTTCCCGTGCCTCCGACAAAGATGACGATCCTCTTCTTTTCCAGGTGCCTGATGGCCCGTCTCCTTATGTACATCTCACAAAATTGTTTCATGTCAAAGGCGCTCTGCACCCTCGTATCCAGCCCGGTTTTTTCCAGGGTGTTCTGCAGGGCGAGGCCGTTCATGACCGTTGCGAGCATCCCCATGTAATCCGCGGTAACCGGGTCAATTATCTTCTTGTCCCTGGCGTTCCCCCGGTATATATTGCCTCCGCCGAGCACTATTCCTATTTCGCAACCCATATCCCACACTTCCCGTATTTCTTTTCCGATTGAAATCAAGGCATCGGAATTTATCCCGAAACCGCGTTGCCCCTGCAGCGCTTCACCTGACAATTTGAGTATGAACCTCTTATATATTGGTTTCATTTTTTCCTCGGGAAAAGGATTTCCCTTTTGCCTGTTGTTAGCCGATCCGGGAGTTTTTCCCCCAGAGCGGAAAAGGACTGTTCACGCGGATCCCCTGGCAGACCGAGAATCCGCCATATTTTCAGGGACGACGAAGGGATAAAGGGCGCAAGAAGGAGCGCGGCAGCCCTGATACCTGAGACGGTGCTGTAAAGTACTCTGCCTACGTCAGGGCAATTCTCCCTCCACGGTGCCTTCTCATCCAGAAACTTGTTGAGGGAAGAAACAAGTTTCCATATTTCTTCGAGGGCTTCGGAGAACGCTACCACCTTCATTTTTGCTTCGTAGTTCTTATATGCGGATTCCGCAATACCAAGCAACCCTTCGCATGGAGAGGCGTATCCCAGGACCCCTGACATTTTTGACTCAACGAGGTTTACCGTTCTGTTTACAAGGTTGCCGAGGTCGTTTACAAGATCGCTGTTGTATCTCTTCTTGAAACCTTCCTCCGAATATTCGCCGTCCAGGCCGAAAGGTACTTCCCTCATGAGGAAGAACCTGAAGGCGTCAACGCTGTATTCGTCAATGAGTCTGCCGGGGGAGACCACGTTCCCCTTTGATTTTGAAATCTTATCCTTGCCCGATATCCACCAGCCGTGAGCGAATATCGTTTCCGGCAGCTGGAGACCGAGTGCCATAAGCATGGATGGCCATATTACGTGGTGGAACCGGATGATGTCCTTTCCTATGAATTGCATGTTTGCAGGCCAGTACCTGTTGAATATCTCGTCGTCCTGCATGTATCCTATTCCGCTGAGATAATTAAGAAGGGCATCAAACCAGACATAAACCGTATATTTCTCGGGAGTCGGGGAAGGGATGCCCCAATCAACATTTTTTCTCGTGATGCTCACGTCGCACAAGCCGGACTTGATGAAGTTGAGAACCTCGTTCTTCCTGAAGTCTGGCTTCACGAATTCATGCTCTTCAATATATTTCTGGATCCTGTCCGCGTATTTTGAAATTTTCAGGAAATACGAAGGTTCGGAAATCCTGTTCATTCTTCTCTTGCAGTCCGGGCACAGTGGATTATTTTCATCCTCGGGTATCAGGTAACTCTCGCAGGGGACGCAGTAGTATCCGGTGTATTCGTCCTTGTACAGGTCCCCCTTTTCCATGAGTTTTCTGAAGACGTTTATCACCAGTTCCCTGTGGGACGGTTCGGTGGTTCTTATGAACCTCGTGTATGATATGTTCAATCTATCCCACAGGTCTCTGTAAAGACCTGAGTTTCTGTCCGCGAGGGTTTCCGGTGTTGTGTTCTGTTTTTTTGCCGCTTCCGCTATTTTCTGGCCGTGTTCGTCCGTGCCTGTCAGAAAAAATACGTCGTGACCCACCATCCTGTAAAATCTTGCCAGCGTATCGGCCGCGACCGCCTCGTAGGCGTGTCCGATGTGCGGTTCGGCATTTATGTAGTAGAGCGCAGTTGTAATGTAGAATTTCATTTCTTTACCTTTTCCCTCCTGTACATCTCGTCTTCGTATCCCAGGCAGCAGAGCAGTCTTCCGCATTGCCCGGTAATCTTATTCATGTCAAGGGGCAACTGCTGGTTTTTTACCATCCGCATCGTCACGGAATCAAATTTTTTCAAAAACCTGGCGCAGCACAACTCGCATCCGCAGATGCCGTAACCGCCCTTGATTTTTGCCTCATCCCTCATCCCTATCTGCCGCATTTCAATCCGGCAGTTGAATATCTTCGCCAGTTCCTTGACCAGGTTCCTGAAATCAATCCTTTCTTCGGCCCAGTAATAGAAAGTGATTCTTGTCTTGTCAAAGGAATACTCTGCGTCAATCAGTTTCATGGGCAGTTTGTGCGTCGTTATTTTTTCCTTGCAGATGAGAAGGCACTCTTTTTTCCTGCTGCTGTTGTCCCTGATTGTTTCCACGTCTTTTTCAGTCAGTTTTCTGAGGACCTTTCCCGAAAGGGTCGGTTTAAGGAGGACCCTGGATTCCGTGATGCCATAAACCTTTCCGTAGTCAACCGTTCCCTGCGTTAACTCAACGATGCAGAAATCCCCCTTCTTCAAATCAACGATATCATGACCGACCCTGAAGTGCTGGGGTTTTTCTGTCTTTCTCGTTTCTATTTCTGCGATTCTATCCATTTCTCATAGCCCTCAACGGCATCCGCCTCTTCCATTGTGACCGCATTGAGTCTCCGGCTTGTCTCGTAGTAATGCCTGAATTTTTTGTCATTCCCTCTTTTCATATAAAATACGGCCATTTCAATATTATACTGTTTCTTGTTTGGATATATACGCAGGAGGTCAAGGTACATTTCTTCGGCCAGACCGTATCTGCCGGAGTTTTCGTACAGGAAGGCGAGTTTCCTGTAAGCCGCTGCAAACTGCGGATTCAACATAATCGCGTGGCGGTATGAATTTTCCGCAGATTCCTCGTATCCCAGGTCCGTTCTGAAAGTAAGAATGTCCGAGAAGATGTCTCCTTCCGTGCCGTAGATTTCAAAATTGTCAGGGTACAGTTTCTTCGCCCTCTCAATATAATAGTACTTGCTGCTTATATCCCATTCCATGCGAGCATTTACCAGCGCCCTTTCCGAAAAGGTAAATCTCGCATAATCAAGAGACGTGAAAAGAACTGCGATTATGATAAGGCAATTGACCGGTTTTGTCAAAAATCCCCGGGAGTACGAAACACCTTTTTCTGCAATCGCTGCGACCAGCCCTCCGGATATGAAAAATAGTATGCACACAGCCGGGTCGATGAAGTTGAAATCAATCAGGTTGTGGAGGAGAAATGCGAGGAAAGAAAAGGCAAGCCCTGCGTAGAAGGGTGATATCCTGCTTTTCCTGAAAAGCATTGATGCCGTGGATAGCAGGAACGCGAAAAGAAAGAACGTGCCGGTTATCCCGGTTTCAGCCAGTGATGCAAAAAGTATTGAATGCGGGTGCTTTGCTTCCATGCTCGACGGAGACTTGAATTCCGTGTAGTAATACCTGTAGTTTCCAGGACCGACACCTAAGACCGGTTGCGTCCTGAAGACCCTGACGGCTGAATTCCAGTATCCGATTCTATCAGAGAAAGAACTCATCTTGGGGAGATTCCCGGCATGGTATCCTGCCGCAAAGAGCAGTATCTCAAAAACCACGAGCAAAGAAACTATCGCCCTGAATCCTCTCCTGTCCCCGGCAATGAGGAACAGAAGCATCACCTGAATGAGAAAAACAAGTATGAGAAGCCCGCCGTAGGAGCCTGTCAGCATGAGGTTGTACAGGGCCAGGAGCAGAAGGCCGGCGCAAAGAACCCTTGTCGGAACCTTCTGGCCCGAGAAAGCGGGAAAGAAGGACAGGGGAATGAGGAAAAGCAGGAAGGACGCAAATGTGTTCGGGGAAGCGAACGTGGCGAAAATCCTGTCGCTGCTTATCCTGTCAAGGAATGTGGGGGGCAGCGATTTCAGCAACTCGGGACGGGAATACACGTAATGTCTTGTCTGCTCCAGTCCCCAGAAATGCTGGTAAAGCCCGTACATGGTGATGAGCAGTCCGCTTACTATGATGATGTGAAATAGTATCCTGGCAGAGGAGGCCGTAAAATTACGTGCCAGAAGGATGAGAATGCACCAGTATGCAAGAATCTGCCCGTTGAATGCCGCGCCGGTGCCCTTCACGGGAGATATACCCGAGGATATCGCCGAAAACGAAAAGAAAAGCAGGAGAAGAGCCTCTTCCCTTCTCAGGGGAGTTTTCATCCTTTCCCTGATGATCTGGACAACGGCAAGAACGGAAAAATAGAGGTTCCAGAAAAAATTGAAAAACGGGGAGCTCAGACCATCCACAAAGAAGCGGAGGAATATGAAAACCGAAATGCTTATGATGACAAAACCCTGCCAGCCGTTAAACCTTTCCCTTTCTTGCTCGCGAATCACCGTTTGTTTTTTCTTTTTCATTCAATAGCCCTGTTGCTTCCGAGAGTTTTCCCATTCCGTTCTTCTGCAGGAAACCGGTCAGTTCGTGGTATATATCGTCCACCAGCAAGGGATTGGAGAAGAATCCGCTTCCCACGCCAACCGCGGATGCGCCTGCAAGCATGTACTCAACAGCATCCCTGCCGGTGGTTATCCCTCCCATGCCTATCAGCGGTATCTTTGTTCTCCTGTAGACCTCGTAAACCGCGTGCAGTCCCACGGGCTTGATTGCGGACCCCGACAACCCGCCCTCCATTATCCTGCGGTTTTCAACGTCAACCGATATTGCCCTTACGGTATTGATCAGACTCAGGACATCCGCCCCGGCATCCTCGGCCGCCGATGCAATCTCCGTTATGTCAGTGACGCTGGGGGAGAGCTTGATTATCAGGGGCATCTTTCCGCATGACTTCCTGGCGGTTTCCACGAAAAGCGCCGTCATGCGCGGGGATTGCGATACCATCGGCTCATTCCTGTTTACGTTCGGGCAGGAGAGGTTCAACTCCACCGCATCAATCTTTTCCTCCCTGCGAAGGAGTTCCATTATCCTTGATATCTCGCCGGCTTCCTGCCCCATGATGCTCACGATAATCTTTACCCCGTCCCTTCTTATTGAGGGCAGATTTTTCCTAACAAAGGTCCTGATGCCGGGATTCTGGAGACCTATTGAATTGAGCATACCGGCAGGGGTCTCCCATATCCTCGGCTGCGGATTTCCCTCGCGCGGATTAAGGGATACGGTCTTGGTCACTATCGCTCCCAGTTTCCTGTAATCAAGGTAGTCAAGGTTAACCTCCCCGTAACTGAATATGCCGCTCACCATGATGACAGGAGATCTCAACGAAAGTCCGCCGAGTTTTACGCCAAGGTTTTTCAGTCCCATCTTATCTCCCGGGTGTCAAATACAGGCCCTTCCCTGCAGATTCTCTTGTATTCCCATCCGTTTCCGACCCATATCTTCGTGACGCAGCCGTAGCATATTCCTGTCCCGCAGGCCATCCTGTTTTCAAGCGATACGAAGGCCGGGATATCCATGGCATTGGAAATAGCGGCTATCTTTTTCAGCAGCCCCGCAGGTCCTCCGCCATATATCACATCCAACTTTTCAGATTTCCTGATAAAGTCCTTAAGAATTCCATCAAGAAGCCCGCTGCGGCCGTAACTGCCGTCCTCGGTAGAGAAAAGGGATTCAATGCCGCATGGTAATACCCTGAATGCAATATCTTTCCTGCTTTTTGCCCCGCATAGAAACGTGATGTTTGCGTCCTTGCCCGACAGCCGGTCGGACAGAAAGAGGAGAGGGGCAATTCCTGTTCCTCCTCCAGCGAGGCAGATGTTTTTCCAGTCCGCATTCAAAGGGTAGCCGTTGCCGAGAGGTCCTATGACGCTCAGAGAATCGCCTTTCTTTTTCCGGCTCAGGATTTCGGTGCCCTCTCCGATGACTTTGTAAAGAATCCCTATCCTGTTATTTTTGCATTTTGCAATGGAAAAAGGCCTCCTCAGGAAGAGGTTGTCTATCTTTACGTGCATGAACTGTCCGGGGAGTGCAGGTGGGGTGAAAGAACCTTCAAATTCCATCCAGTACAGGGAATTTGCGACTATGAAGTTCTGGTACACACTTAAATTTTTTGCCTCCATCGCTCTTATATACTATCATATCCGGACCATTATTGAAAGACTTCCAGGTGTGTAATTTTACCCGAGGAGGATTGAATGATGAAAGTGAAAATCGGGTTTATCGGGTGCGGCGGAATATCGGCAGCGCACATGATTGCGCTCAGGAAAATCAAGGGAGTTGAATTTGCCGCGATGTGCGATATTGATGTCAGAAAGGCGGAAAAATCTTCCGCAACCTACGGGGGCAGGGTCTATACTGATTTCCGGAAGATGATAGACGGAACGAAGATTGACGCCTGTTTCATATGCACTCCTCCTTTTGCCCACAGCGGACAGGAAGAGTTGTGCATAGAGCACGGGATACCCTTCTTCGTTGAAAAGCCCATCCATCTTCAACTGAAGCCGGCTCAGGAGATAGCGGAGAAGGTGAGAAAAGCCAATCTAATAACCTCGGTCGGGTATGTTCTGAGATACTTTGACGTCGTTGATGCGGCGAAAGGCGTGATAGCGAAAAACAGGATTTCCTTTGCCACGGGCAGATACTACGGCGGCGTTCCCGGGGACGGGAAAGGGTGGTACAGCAGGAAATCCCGCTCCGGCGGACAGCTGGTTGAACAGGCAACGCACATCGTTGACATGATGAGATATTTTCTGGGAGACGCTGAAGAGGTTTTCGCATACAAGACGGAAGGGATAAACAGCAAAATATACAGGGACTACGACGTTGAGGATACCTCAACGCTTCTCCTGAAATTCAAGAACGGGTGCGTGGGCAATCTCACATGCACATGGTTATGGAACGGGTTTGAAAGCGGTCTGGAGGTGGTGGGAAAGGGCGTGATCATTACCTATGCGCGCAATACGCTCACCGTGGATAACTTCAGAAAAAAAACCACGCACGTTTCCAGCGTTGACCCGATGCTGGAGGAAGACAGGGCTTTCATTAAGGCCGTGATGCGCAAGGACCCGACTTTCATCAGGTCAGATTACGGAGATGCGGTGAAAACCCTTGCCATTTCCCTCAAGGCTCACGAATCAATGCGCACCTGCAAACCCGTCAGGATTTAGGTCAGAATAGATGCCCCGATTTACGGGGTATTAAAGTCTCTCCAATACTTGAAGGGGCAATTGCATTGAGGTATAACAGTTGTGATGGGCAGGGTGATTGCAGGCATGGTGGCCGGATATATTCTGGGGAGCATCTCGTTCGCATACCTTTTCACGCTTTTCCTTACGGGCAGGGACATCAGGGAGATAGGTACAAGGAATCCCGGCGCGGCTAACGTTGCGAGAAACGTGGGCGAAAAATGGGGTGTGCTCGTGTGGATTGCGGATACCATCAAGGGTATGATACCCATGGTTTTTGCCAGAAACCTCGGCATCACGAACCTGATAGCACTCACGGTCATCGGGCTGTCTGCAGTTTTCGGCCACTGCTATCCAATATTCATGCATTTTAAGGGGGGCAGGGGCGCCGCGACGACTGGAGGCATAGTGTTGTTCCTTATGCCGATTCTTTTCCCTGTTGTCATGGCATTGTGGTTCATCGCACAGAAGATAAACCCGCGTTCTCCCAAGGTTTTGTTTCTCTGCACCGCTTTCTATTTTCTGTGCCTTTTCCTTGCATACGGTCTCAGGGTCAATACTGCGGTATTTGTGCAGACAGCGGCATCAACCATTATTCTCATCGCATCGGCTTTTCTGATAAACCCGGAATTGATTAAAGAGTTGAAATCAGGCGGACATAAAAAATGATTATGTGGAAAAGGAAGGTTTACAGGATAGTGATGGGCTCCATCTTTCCCGTTGCATACCTGGTAACCGGAAGGCCGCACGTACCCCTGATGATTGCCTCATTTTTTCTTGCCCTCCTGCTTGCCCTTGAGTATGAAAGATGGAGGAACCCGAAGGTCTGGGAGTATCTTCTCGGCAAGGCGAGCGGCATATTCAAGAGAAAACCGGGAAGGTTAACGGGTGATACGTATTTCATCATTGCCGTGTTTTTCCTCCTCTTTTTCCCCAGGAGCATCTCGGTTGCGGCGCTTCTTTTCCTTGTCTTCGGCGATGCCGGAAGCGGGCTGGTGGGTACGAGGTTCGGCAGGACCAGGATATTTCCAGGCAAGACGCTGGAGGGGTTTGGAGGCGGACTGCTGTTCAACCTGATTGCGGCCCTGATTGTCTTTCCCTTGCTGGATGTCCGTTTCTGCCTGCTGGCTGCAGGAGCGTTAACCGCCTCAGTCGTGGAGATGCTCCCGTTGAAGATTGACGATAACCTTACGGTGGGGTTTTCTTCCGCTGCGGTGATGCTGCTGCTTTCAATTTAGGTCAGCGGAATCTCCTGTGCATCCAGGAGAACCACTGCTCGGGACATTCCCTTACGTGGTGTTCAACCCTTTTCATGAAAAGAGCCGTGTTTGCCCTTATATCCTCCGACGGGTTATCCGTTCTTTGCAGGGGATACGGACCCTCAATGATTACCTTCTGCTTGCCGTTAGCCATCCGGCAGGTGAAGAGCCCGACCGCCGGGCAGTTGTATTTCCTCGCGAACATGGCGGCCCCTGCGGGCGAGAGCACCTTCCTGCCAAAGAACTCAACCTCCACCCCGTTTCCAGCGTGCTGGTCAACGTAGAAACAGAGAATTCCCTTGCCGGCAATCCACGCCTGCGCTTCCCTTATGGCCCTGCCCCTGTCCGTGAGGTATATCAGGGGAACGCTGACGCTGCTGAAGAGTTTCCTGAAAAACCTTGCGAGATAGAGACCTGAAGGAGGTCTTGAGAAGTAATTGGCAGGGAAGCCCTTCTTTATCAGCACCGCCTGGAATCTCGGGAAATTGCCCATGTGGGAAGATACGCCCACGACACCCCTGTTCTGCTTCATAGCCGCGCGAAGGTTCTCTTCGCCTTCAATGACGCTCATTTCAAGGAGCCGTTCCACCGTAATCTTTGATATCTGCACGGTCTCGCAGAAGTTGAGCACCATTGAAACGAAAAGGTTCACGCAGATTCCCCTTTTCCTGCATTGGTCCATGGTCTGCCCGTAGGCGATATCAAGGTTTTTCAGCACAAGGCGCCTTGAACTTCCCATGACGCAAAAGGCCACCAGTCCGGCAATCCTGCTGATGGCGGGATACATGACGCAGGGCAGGAGCTTGACCACATAAAAAAAGATAACGAAGATGATGAACGTCAGAAGATGCAGAAAACCTTTCTTTCTCTTTTTCCATCTCTTGATGCCCATGGTCCGCCTTTCTTTATTTATTGCTTCACATTTATTATAATATGAATGGCGGGTTTTAGAAACCTCTGTGTTTTTGTGCCATGCTTTCTACGGCAAACAATATACCATGAAAAGATTGCTCATTTTCCCCTTCAACCGCAGGAATAAGACCGAAACGCTTCTTTCGGAATGTCTCGGCGGCGGTCCGGGCGAAACGTTGTACATCGCCCCCCATATGAGCAAGGTGAAGGATTTCAAGATGCGTTACCACAGGATGGGGAAGGGAAGTGCCCTCCTGCCCGCGACACACACGATAAAGACGCTGGCCCTCAAGATACTGGATAACCACTGCGAAGAAAGGATTATCTCCGAGGTGGAAAAATACGTGGCCATCCTGGGGATACTGAAAAGGAGAAAAACGGATGAGTCCAGCCATGCACTTCCCGGAATGGCGCTTGCCGTGTCCCATTTCATAAAGGACTTCAAGATATCTTCCGCAGGCCCGATATCGCTTGAGAAGGCAAGGAAGGAGATGAAGGATTACGGGTGGAAGTTTGAGCATAACATCTCCCTTCTGCTCTTTGCCGTTGACGTGATGGAGGAGTATTGCGGGTTCTTGAAGAAGGGAAAACTCCTGGATATGGAGGATATATACAACAGGGCGGCGCAGCATGCAGGCGAATTGAAATACGGGCAGGTTCTTTTTGACGGATTTTGCGAGATACCTCCGTACCAGAGAGGATTCATAGAAAGCATGCTGGAGCAGGCGCCTGAGGCGACCTTTTCGTTCTGCCACGATGAGAAGGTCTCTATTGATGTGAGGGAACTCGTTCTTGAAAAGGCGCTTTCCTGGTTGAAGGGACTGTGTCCCTGGGAGGAAAAACGGTTCGAGACCGAGGAGAGAACCGTTAATACGGAATGCTACAATTTCGCATCCCAGCCAGAAGAGGTGGCAGGGATGGCAGGGATAATAGCGAACCACATCGCTGCCGGTAACGGTCGTTCGCTCAATGATGTCATGGCGGTTTTCCCGAGCATGCCCTCGTACAGGCCTGTGGTTGAGAGGATATTCAGAAGGTATAACCTTCCATGCGAGATTATCCCCGGGTATTCACTCTCGCAGGATTCATCCGTAACCACGCTGCTTGAATTATTCGCTTTCCACACTTCGTACGACTGGGAAACCCTCATGAATATTTTCACCAGCCCGCATCTGACAGAAATTGACCTCAGGGAGGCTGAAAGGTTTTCAATTCATTCCAGGAAGTATTATGCGAGAACCGGGTTCCTGAGAGAGAACTTCTACGGGTTGAGGGGGAGCAACTTCAGAGTTGTAAAGAGCATGCTGGAAAAAATAGGCGGCAAAGATAAATCCCTGAAGAAATGGGCTGAAGCGATGGAGGAATTGGTGGAACTTTCAGGGTGGACGCCGGGACTGCCGGAGGTCAGGGTCCGTTTCAGAAATGTCATGGAGGAGATAAAGAATGCAGCCGTCTTTTCGCAGGATGAGTTTGTGAACATCCTGAACAGAATATTTGGACTTGTTGAGGTGGAGGAAGGCAGGGGTCGGGGGGTGAAGGTGAGCGGAATCCAGGAGAGCGTTGGTCTTGAGAAGAAACTCTGCGTCATAGGCGGGGCGACCGAAGGGAATATACCCGGCGCTCCTTCAATTGAAGAGGTTTTCATGCCGGACGGTTTGAAAAAACAGATGGGGCTCACCGACTGCGGACTGAGGGTTGCCAGGGAGCGTCTTGACCTCTATCGCCTCAAAAACGAGAACGAGAAGGTAGTCTTCACGTATCCCTCAAAGATGCATGGGGAAAACCAGATGAAATCAATCTTCCTTTTCGGGGAGAAAGAATCCGTCACCGGGAACGAGGTGTTTGTCTCGCGGCCGCGCGAAATCTTCAAAATGGAGTTCTCGGCGGAGAAATTCAGGAAAAACTTTGTGGTTGACGGCAGGTTGAGAATGAGCGTCACGCAGTTTGAACTTTTCAAAAGATGCGCGTACAGGTTCTATCTGCAAAACGTGGAGAAGACGGAGCCGTATTGCGTGCCTGAGATAAACGAGACACCCGACATATGGGGAACAGTTGTACACGAGGTGATGAGGAATATTTTCCAGGATTATAAGCGCAGGGTGATTACGGAGCGGGAAACCGTGGAACTGAAGAGGGCTTTCAGGGAAGGCGTGCACGCGGGAATCAGGAATCTTCACGATAAGGGCAGCATATCTACCTTCTACGGGAAGGTTCTTTCACTCCGCTCAGAGGAGGTGTACGGCAGGTTTGATTCAATAATCACCGCTCACCATGGATGCGAATTTGTTGATGCGGAGTGTCCCATGGAGGTGCAATTGCCGCACATTCATATCAGGGGGACGATAGACAGGATTGAAAGAACGGCGGAAGGTGGGATAAACATAGTGGATATAAAGACAGGAACTTCTGCCCCGCCTTCCTATACGGAAAATGATTTCAACAATGGAAATATGCAGATTCCCCTTTACATGTGGATGTACGGCAGGATATCAGGCATCGGAAGGGAAAAATTGACAGGGAACATATGGCGTTTTGATTTCACGGAGGACACCGACGGCAAGAACGAAAAGTTCTATCCGGGGAATAAGCTGAATTATCTTGAGGGAGTGGAGGATGTTTTGGAAGAGACGGCCGTCACGCTGCTTGAGAAGGAGATAAACTTCTCCGCTGAACAGGCAGGTGCGTGCTACGGCTGTCCTTTCGGGGGGATGTGTCCTTATGAAGGGGGTTGATTTCCGGGCTGTTGTTATTGAGGCGTCGGCCGGTACAGGCAAGACCAGCCGCATAGCCGATGAGTTCCTGAAGAAAATTGACAGGGACGAGCCGGATGAAGCGATGCGGAAGATTCTTGCGGTCACGTTTTCCGAAAAGGCGGCGATAGAGATGAAGATGCGCATCCTTGAGAGGATATACGCGGAGATTTATCCCGACCTTTCCGAGCGGAAAAAGGTTGAGGCGGAAAACGCGATGCTGAAGTTGCGGATATCAACGATACATTCATTCTGCCGCCTGTTGCTGAAGCGGTTTGCATTTTATGCAGGGATAGACCCGTTCTTTACGGTCATAGATGAGAGACAGAGCGGGATAATATATTACAGGGCGTTCGGCAGTTTCCTGAACAGTCCTGCTGCCAGGGAAATTCTCCATCTTCTGAAATCCCTGAAACTCAACAGACTGAGGGAATTTCTTCTTGACATGAGGAAGTTGCATCCATATGCAACGATGGGAAGCCCGGAAGGGACTCTTTCTGAAAAAATATCCGCCATTTCAAAACATATTGACAGCATTCAGGCGGAGATCAAAAAGGACCTGTCAATGATGGACTTCAACGACCTTGAGCTCATCACCTACCGGCTTCTTGAAGAGCATCCCGAATCGCTCACAATACTTGAGGATTTTGACGAGAAGAACAGTTACATATTCGTTGACGAGTTCCAGGATACAAATATCCTCCAGTGGCGAATAATTCACAAACTCGCGGAGGAATGGCTTTCCGGCTACGGTGCAAAGGCAGAGAGAGGGGAATCCTACGGGATGCTCCTTGTCGGCGACAGGAAGCAGTCCATATACAAGTTCAGGGGTGCGGAAGGCAGGATTTTTGACGAGGCAAAGCGTGTCCTGGGGGAGTTTTATGATGAGGAGAAACTCCTGAAAAATTACAGAAGTGCTCCGGAAATAATAGGTTTCGTGAACGAGGTTTTCAAGGATACCAGTCCCTGGACAGAGCAGATGCTGTCGCCGGGTGTCAGGAGAAAGATGCCGGCAGGGATAGAGATAAACCTGCTGGATGCCTCGGGAAACCCTGATGCGAAGGATGACGAGTACAACTGGGTGCTGGGCAGGATATGCCAGCTCGTGGGACAGAAGACAATGGTATGGGACAGGGCCAGGGAGGAATTCAGGCAGATTGATTTCAAAGATATCGCGATACTGATGAGAAAACGCGCGGGCAGGAATTTCCTCCTGCTGGAGAAAAAACTGAAGGAATCCGGTATCCCCTTCGTCATAGTGGGCGGCATGGGATTCTATGGCGAGCCGGAGATAATATTCCTTCTTTCACTTGTGTTTGCACTCGCGGACCCGACGGATGAGGTTGCCGTGTGGAACCTCCGGAGTTCCGTACACAGGGTGACTTCTGAAGTGGTTTATCGCTGGAAGAATTTGCTTGCAAAAGAGGAACTCACGATGGTCATAGAGGAGATATTGAAGGAACTGAACTTCCGCGACGGGCTGAGCACCCAGCAGAAAGCCAACACCGAGAAGTTTCTCATGCTTCTGCAGGAGTGGGAAGGGACGCCGCTTTACAGCATATCAAGGGATTTAAGGACGATGTCGCTTGACTATGTTGAGTCCAAGGCGGATATATTCTCGGAGCATCAGAACGCGGTGAGGGTTATGACGGTGCACGGTGCCAAGGGGCTTGAATTCCCTGCCGTTTTTCTGCTCAACGCCGAGGATGGCAATGTCATCCTGAGGGACAGGATTTTCTACAGGAAGACGGATGAAGGAGAGTCTCCCTATGCCTTTGTCCTGAATACAGAGGCGGAAAAGGAGGCGAGGGAAAATTTCAGGGGACTTCTTAAAGAGGAAGAAGAGAGGGTTCTCTACGTTGCCCTTACGAGGGCATGCCAGTACCTCTTTGTTTCAGGGGTCAGGGGAAAGCGGGGGTGGGACGCTTCCCTGTGGATTGGCCGGCTGCGCAGGTTTGAGGATAGATTCCCCGCCAGCCCTGTCTGCGAGAGGAAAGAGCCTCCCGCACAGGAGAAAAAAGAAGGGATTGAGAAATTTGAATCCGGAGAGGCGGCGGGATATGCCGCGGGGCTTACATCATACACGGAGGAAAGGGAGCGGGATTTTTATCATTACGAGAGAACCGTTGCAGGAGAGATTGCGCACAAGATTCTGTGCGATATATCCGAAGGCAGAACAGGAATTGACAGGCAGTCATACAAAAAAAGGGTGAGTTTTTACCTTGCGAAGTCAGGTATTCATAATACATTGCAGGTGGAAGAAATCCTGATAGCTGTTCATGATGCAGTTGAGAAAAATTCTAAAATACAGAAGATTGCGAAGAAGAGAGAGCCGGGCAGAGCGTATTCGGAACTCCCGTTCATTGTTGAGATGGAAGCGGAGAAGATTTACACCGGCTTCATAGACAGGGTCATTCTTGACGATGATAATACCTGCTGCTCTATCTACGATTATAAACTTGAGGGTAATAAGCCGGAATTATACAGGAGACAGATGGACATATATGAAAAGGCGGTCCGCAACATCTTCCCCGGCAA
>Ga0136653_10000201_pt1 | contig 30099 bp, 30 predicted proteins | sample LakKivw275mmetaG_FD_94866 | JGI IMG/M metagenome (GOLD analysis project Ga0136653, IMG submission 94866) | Anoxic lake water microbial communities from Lake Kivu, Rwanda to study Microbial Dark Matter (Phase II) - Lake Kivu water 275m metaG... | ecosystem: Environmental > Aquatic > Freshwater >...
GGGTCCTGTCCGGTGGCGTCCCCGTCCGGCTTCGGCTCCACCCATCCCCCCGTGGGGAACCCCTTCCGCCTCCAGGCGGACGGGGACTATCCCCCGGCCACCCGTTCTTGGGATAAGCGCCTTGATGGGAAGAGTTGCGTTGGAGTATTCTGAATGCTGAGGAGAACCCGATGAACGCTCGAACGCTCCGGCGCGCCGGCGCCGTCATCGCGGCCGCCGCCGTCCTTCTGGCCGCGGCCGGACTGGCCCAGGGGAGAAAGCCCAAGGCCGTCTTCAAGGCGGTCGCCCACGATTTCGGCCAGGTCAAGCAGGGGGACGTCGTCAGCTGGGAGTTCGTCTTCAAGAACGAGGGCGGCGCCCCGCTCGTCGTCGAGAAGATCGATACGACCTGCGGCTGCACGGCCGCGGTCGTGTCCGAAAAGTCCGTCGCCCCCGGCAAAGAAGGCCGGATCAAGGCCACGTTCGATACCCGCGGCTACTCCGGCCGCCTGTCGCGCTACCTCTACATCGTCTCGAACGACGGCGAGAACCCGCGCCGGGAGATCAGCCTCGTCGCCGACATCCAGGTCCCGCCGTCCGCCCGGATCGACATCGACCGCTACAACGTCGAGATGGGCCTCGTTCTCGAGGGCGAGTCGCCGACGGGCAGGATCAAGATCTCGAGCGCCGGCCAGCGCGAGCTCCGGGTCGAGGTGGCCCACGAGAACGTCAAGTTCTTCTCCGGCGGCAAGCCCCTGGCCTCGCCGTTCTTTTTGCCGGTCGGCGAGTCGCGCGAGGTCGAGCTCCGCTTCCCCGCCCAGACCCGGCCGGGCCTCCAGCGCGATTATGTCCTGGTCAAATCGAACGATCCCGTCCGCTCGACGCTGTCGATCTACGTCAGCCGCTACGTCGTCACCCGCAAGGAGCTCCAGGAGCTCTTCGACAAATACGGGAAGGTCCTTAAAGGCAACAAGGATTAGGAGGGACGGGCGCCGGCCCGCCGGCGCCGGGGAGCGATGGCCCGCATCCTGACGGTCAAGGTCCAGGCCCGCTCCAAGTCCCCGGGCGTCGAGGCGCTCGGGCCGGACGAGTTCCGGGTCCGGGTCAAGGCCGTCCCGGAAAAGGGCCGGGCCAACAAGGAGGCCGCCGAGCGGCTGGCCGCGCACCTCGGCGTCCCGCCTTCGCGGCTGGCGCTCGTCCGGGGCGCGGCCTCGTCCCACAAGCAATTCCGGCTCGAGACCTGAGGGGGACCATGACGGCCACCAACCTGGTCAGCTTCGCCGGCATCTTCATCCTGGCCGGCGTCGCCTGGCTCTTCTCGACGAACCGCAAGACCGTCAACTTCAGGGTCGTCGTCTGGGGCATCGGGCTCCAGCTCCTCGTCGCCGCTTTCATTTTCGTCGTGCCGGCCGGGGCCAAGGTCTTCCTGTGGGTGAACGACGCGGTCACGTCGGTGCTGGGCACGGCCACGGCCGGGGTCAGGTTCGTCTTCGGCCGGCTGGCCCTCCCGCCGGGGGCGACGAACGAGGCCGGCGAGACGTCGCTCGGGTATTTCCTGGCCTTCCAGGGCCTGCCGACCATCATCTTTTTCGCCGCCCTTCTCGGGGCCCTCTATTATCTTCGCGTCATGCCCTTCTTCGTCCGGCTCTTCGCCCGGATCTTCACCCGGGCCATGCGGATCAGCGGGGCCGAGGCGCTCTCGGTGTCAGCCAACATCTTCGTCGGCGTCGAGTCGGCCCTGGTCGTCAGGCCTCACCTCAAGGACATGACGGTGTCGGAGCTCGGCACCATCATCACCGCCGGCATGGGCACGATCGCCTCGACGGTCCTGGCGATGTACGTCATGATGCTCCAAAAAGAGATCCCCACGATCGCCGGGCACCTCGTCTCGGCCTCGTTCATCTCCGCCCCGGCCTGCGTCGTCATGGCCAAGCTCGTCATGCCCGAGACCGAAAAGCCCCTGACCCTCGGTCTCGACGTCAAGCCGCACTACGACCGCGAGGACAACCTGATCATGGCCATCATCAACGGGGCGGGGGAGGGCCTGAAGCTCCTCGGCGGCATCGTCACTCTGCTCATCGCCTTTCTCGGGCTCCTGGCCCTGGTCAATCTGGGCCTCGGCTGGGCCGGCGGCCACCTCAACGGGCTCTTCGGCTGGCATTTCAAGTGGTCGATCGAGGCCTTCCTCGGCTACCTCTTCTATCCCTTGACCCTGGCCATGGGCGTCGCGCCTTCCGATGCCCTTTCGATCGCCAAGGTCCTCGGCGACCGGACCATCCTGACCGAGGTCTTTTCGTTCGGCCGGCTGTCCGAGCTCATGGCGAGCGGAGCCCTTAAAGATCCCCGCTCGGCCATCATCGCCTCCTACGCTCTTTGCGGCTTCGCCCACGTCGCTTCGCTGGCCATCTTCATCGGCGGGACGGGAGCGCTCGTCCCGACCCGGGTCAAGGACCTCTCCCGGATCGGCTTCCGGGCCCTGCTCGCCGCGACCCTGGCCTGCCTCATGACCGGGGCGGTGGCCGGAACGTTCTACACCGGCTCCTCCGTCCTTTTTAGACATTGAACCTCGGGCCCCGCCCATCCCTCTCTCCGGTCCCGCTCAGGGTACTGCCTCTTGCTCCCCGGACCCCCTGGGAACCAGTCCCGACGGTTCCCCCGCTCGGCGGGACCCCCTCCGCTACGGGGATCTTCGAGGCAATACCCGTCGCGGCCTCGAGAGTGATAGGCGGGGCCCTCAAATCGCGTTCCGAATGAGACGGGACGGACGTCGCGATCGTCCCTTATCAAAGGAGCCCTGTTATGGACGAGCGAGCGGTGTGCTGGCTGGCCCTGCAGCTCCAGTTCCGCGGCCCGAGCGCCGCCGCCCGGCGCGTCGTCCGCCGGTTCGCCTCGGTCACGGACGTCTTCCGGGCCCGGCCGGCCGACTTCGACGGCCTGGGCCTAACACCGGACGCCGTCGAGGCCCTGGTCTCGGGGCGGGCCCTGGAGCGGGCGGAGCGGGAATTGGAAATTATCGGCCGGAAAGCGTATACTCTCTTGACCTTTGACGACCCCGCGTATCCGGGGTACTTGCGAGAGATCTTCGATCCTCCGTTCGTCCTCTATTGCGAGGGCGACGCGGAGACTCTTCGAAACCCCGCGGTGGCCGTCGTCGGCGCCAGGCGTCCCACCCCGTACGGGCGGGCCGTGGCCGAAAAGCTCGCCGGCGAACTGGCCGGCCGCGGCTGCGTCGTCGCCAGCGGCCTGGCCGCCGGCATCGACGCCTGCGCCCATCGGGGGGCTCTCTTGAAAGGAAGGACGGTGGCCGTGCTCGGGTCCGGCTTGGATGTTCCTTATCCGTGGGAGAACCGCGGTCTCCAGCGGGAGATCGCCGGCCGCGGCGCGGTCGTCTCGGAGCTGCCGCTCGGGACGCCGCCGCTCGCGGAGAACTTCCCGGTCCGCAACCGGATCATCAGCGGCCTCTCGCTCGCCCTGGTCGTCGTCGAGGCGGCCCGGAAAAGCGGCTCGCTCATCACGGCCCGGCTGGCCCTGTCGCAGGACCGCGAGGTCATGGCCGTGCCGGGCAACGTGACCTCGCCGCTTTCCGAAGGGCCGAACGGTCTGATCAAGGACGGGGCCCGGCCCGTGGCCTCCTGGGAGGACGTGGCCGAGGGGCTGCCCTCCCCGTGGCGGGAGGCCCTCCTTGCGATGCGGGACGCAAAAGAGGAGAATAGCGGCGCTTCTCTGAGCCCGGACGAGCGCCGGGTCCTCGACGCGCTCGCCGTCGACGCGACCGTGCCGGTCGACGAGCTGGCCGAGAGGACGGGCCTTTCGGTCTCGGCGCTGCTGGCGCTCCTGCTCGGCCTCGAGCTCGCGGGGGCGGTCGTTCAGCGCCCCGGGAAAGAGTTCCAGAGGAGAATGTAAGTGGCGAAATCGCTGGTCATCGTCGAATCGCCGGCCAAGGCGAAGACGGTCAATCGCTATCTCGGCCAAGACTATCTCGTCAAGGCCTCGATGGGCCACGTCCGCGACCTGCCCGCGAAGAAGATGGGCGTCGACGTCGCCGCGGGCTTCGTCCCGACCTACGAGGTCATCCCCGAAAAGAAAAAGACGGTCGCCGAGCTGCGCAAGGCGGCCAAGGAGAGCGACCGGGTCATCCTGGCCGCCGACCCGGACCGGGAAGGCGAGGCCATCTCCTGGCACCTCAGCCAGCTGCTGGCCGACGCCAACCCGAACATCTTCCGGGCCTCGTTCAACGAGATCACCGAGGAGGGCGTCCGGGCGGCCTTCGAGCGGCTCGGCCAGATCGACCTCGCCCTGCTCGACGCCCAGCAGACGCGCCGCGTCCTCGACCGTCTGGCCGGGTATCTCATCAGCCCGGTCCTGTGGAAGAAGATCGCCCGGGGCCTCTCGGCCGGCCGGGTCCAATCGGTGGCCCTGCGGCTCATCGTCGACCGGGAGAAGGAGATCAAGGCCTTCCAGTCCGAGGAGTACTGGTCGATCGCGGCCAGGCTCCAGGCGGCGAACCCGCCGGTCTTCAAGGCCGCGCTGGCCAAGATCGAGGGGAAGAAAGCCAAGGTCAAAAACGAAGAAGAGGCCAAGATCGTCCGGGAGGAGTGCGAGCGGACGGCCTTCGTCCTGGACAAGGTCCAGGTCAAGCCCAAGCTCAAGCACCCCGGCCCGCCCTACATCACCAGCACCCTCCAGCAGGACGGCTTCCGGCTGCTGCGCTTCCCGGTCAAGAAGACCATGTTCGTGGCCCAAAAGCTCTACGAGGGCATGCCCATCGGCGAGCTCGGCCAGACCGGCCTTATCACTTACATGCGCACCGACTCGTTCCGCGTCTCGGAGGCGGCCCAGGCGGCGGCCCGGGCCTCGATCGCCCAGGAGTTCTCGCCGGCCTACGTCCCGCCCAAGCCGAACGTCTACGTGAGCAGGAAGAAGACGCAGGACGCCCACGAGGCCGTCCGGCCGGCCCACCTCGACCTGCCGCCGGAGAAGGTCAAGCCCTTCCTCAAGAAAGAGGAGTACGACCTCTACAAGCTCATCTGGCGGCGGTTCATGGCCTCGCAGATGGCCCCGGCCCGGCTCGAGGAGACGGCCTTCGACATCGCCTGCGGCCGCTATCTTTTCCAGGCCAAGGGCGAGGTGGTCAAGTTCGACGGCTTCCTCCGCGTCTGGCCGAACGGCGGCGGCGAGAAGGAGGAGCTGCCGAAGGTTGAGGCCGGCGAGACGCTCAAGCTTGTCGAGCTCGAGACGAAGCAGAAGTTCACCGAGCCGCCGGCGCGCTACACCGAGGGCACGCTGGTCAAGGAACTCGAGGCCCGCGGCATCGGCCGGCCGTCGACCTACGCGCCGACGATCGCCACGATCCAGAGCCGGACCTACGTCGTCAAGGACGAGGGCAAGTTCAAGCCGACCGAGCTCGGTGTCTACGTCACCGACTTCCTGGTCAAGCACTTCGCCAAGCTCATGGAATACAAGTTCACCGCCCATATGGAGGAGGAGCTCGACGAGATCTCGGAAGGCGCGCGGACCGGGAACGAGAGCCTCAAGGAGTTCTACGCCCTCCTCGAGACTTACCTCAAGAGCGCCGCGGCCTCCGAGGGCGTCAAGCAGACGGGCATCCCGCTCGAGGAGAAATGCCCGAAATGCGGCGCGCCGCTGGTCGTCAAGAGCGGCCGCTTCGGCCAATTCAAGGCCTGCACGGCTTATCCGACCTGCAGGTTCCGCGAGAGCCTGGACAAGAAGGAATCCAAGCCCCTCGACGAGAAGTGCCCGGAGTGCGGCGCGCCGCTCGAGCAGAAGTTCGGCCGCTTCGGCCCCTTCATCGCCTGCTCGAGCTATCCGAAGTGCAAGTACATCAAGAAGGACAAGCCGATCGAGACGGGCCTCGACTGCCCCCTCGGCTGCGGCGGCAAGGTCCTCAAGCGCAAGACCCGGCGGGGCAAGTTCTTTTTCGGCTGCAGCCGCTACCCGAAGTGCCGGTTCGCCTCGTGGGACGACCCGATCGCCCGGACCTGCCCGCAGTGCGGGGCCAAGGTCCTCTACAAGAAGAACCTCATCAAGGGTGAGCCCTACATCTACTGCAAGAACGAGAAGTGCACGTTCAAGGAAGCGGCGCCCCGGGAGAAGATCTGGGAGAAGCCCGACCCCGGGATCACGGCCCCTCCCGAGACGCCCGGACCGGCCGAAGGACCGGATACGACCGGCGGCACCGATGAACAAGGAAATCGCTGAGTTCCTGGCCTTCCTCAAGCACGAGAAGAACGCCTCCCCCCACACCGTCGCCGCTTACGGCCGGGACCTCCGCGAGGTCGCGGCCTTCCTGAAGGACCGCGAGGTCCGCTGGGACAGGGCCTCGAACGTCGTCCTGCGCGGCTTCCTGGCCGAGCTCCACGAGAAGAAGCGGAGGAAGTCGACGATCGGCCGCAAGCTCGCCGCGCTCCGATCCTTCTATGATTTCTGCGTCCGGACAAAGAGGATCGCCGATAACCCGGCCCAGATGCTGGCCACCCCCCGGCAGGACAAGCGCGTGCCTTCGTTCCTCACGGAGGACGAGGCCGCCGAGCTCCTCGAGCTGCCGCGCGGCGCGAGACCGCTCGAGCTCCGCGACAAGGCCATCCTCGAGCTTCTCTACGCGACGGGCATCCGCGTCTCGGAGCTCATCGGCATCGAGGCGGGCGACATCCACTTCGGGGAGCGGCTCGTCCGGGTCCGCGGCAAGGGCAAAAAGGAGCGGATCGTGCCTTTCGGCGGCAAGGCCCGCGAGGCGCTCGAAGCCTACGGCCGGGCCCGGGCGGCGCTGGCCGGCAAGGGGACCGGCGACGAGCCGGGGTTCTTTGTCAACTACCGCGGCGAGAGGCTGACGACGCGGTCCGTCCAGCGGATGGTCCATAAATACATCCGGCGGACGGCCGTGCGCCGCAAGATCAGCCCTCACTCGCTCCGCCATTCCTTCGCCTCCCACCTGCTCGGCCGGGGGGCGGACCTGCGCGTCATCCAGGAGCTTCTCGGCCACGCCAGCCTGGCCACGACCGAGAAGTACACCCACGTCGACCTCCAGCAGCTCCTCGGCGTATATAAAAAGAGCCACCCACGGAGCTAGGCGGGCCCCCTTCGTCCACGCCGCTTGACGGCGTTCTCTCCGGGCGTCACCTAACTTCAACATTCTAAAGGGGCGGAGATCGCGTCCTCCCTGGCATGGAGGGCGCAGAAGGGACGGGTGAAAGGAGTTTCACCCATGATGCATTCCCGTCACAAGGGCCTGGCCCTCGCGCTCGTCGCGGCGCTGGCCGTCCTCGGTCTGGCTTCGGCCTTCGCCCAGTCGCCGGCGTCCAAGGCCAAGGTCAACATCAACACGGCCTCGACCGCGGAGCTCGAGACGCTGCCCCGGATCGGCCCGGCGGTCGCGCAGCGGATCATCGACTTCCGGACGAAGAACGGCGCCTTCAAGCGGGTCGAGGACATCATGAAGGTCCAGGGGATCGGCGAGAAGGTCTACCAGAACATCAAGGACCTGATCACCGTCGGCGAGAGCGCCCCGAAGTGAGGACCGAGGCCCTGTCCGGACCCGCTCCGGGCAGGGCCGTTCTTTCTTTCTCCAGGTAACGCCTGAGCTTGCGGACGGCTCGGCCGCGGTGGCTGACCTCGTTCTTGGCCTCGGGCGCGAGCTCGGCGAAGGTCCGGCGCAGGGGCGGGTAGAAGAAGACGGGATCGTACCCGAAGCCCGACCCGCCCCGTGGCGACGCGGCGATCCGGCCGCGGACCGTGCCGCGGAATTCCTTGATGACCCGGCCCTGCCGGGCCAGGACCATGACGCAGACGAACCGGGCCCCCCGCTCGGCCGCCGGGGCGGACCCGAGACGGCGCAGGAGCTTGCGGATGTTCTTCGCGTCCGTGGGCCGCGGGCTCGAGAACCGGGCCGACCGGACGCCCGGCGCGCCGCCGAGGCGGTCGACCTCGAGGCCCGAATCCTCGGCCAGCGCGAGACCCGGGGATCGCCGGCTGTAATGGAGCGCTTTGGCCCGGGCGTTCTCGGAGAACGTCCGTCCTCTCTCGCGCGGGGCCGGGCCCGGGACAAGGCCGGCGAGGCCGACGACCTCGAAGGGGAGCCCTGCGAGCGCCCTGCGGATCTCGCGGACCTTGCCGGGGTTCTGTGTCGCCAGGACGAGGCGGCGGTCAGTCAATCTTGAGCTCTTCGATATCGGCCAGCTCGAGAAGTCCCTGGTTGAACTCCTGCTCCTTCTCCTCGGAGGCGGAGAAAGCGAACGCGAGGAGGTAGGAGGAGCCTTCCTGCTTCATCGTCAGCCGCTCCAGCCGGACGCCGTGGTGCAGGGCGAGCTTGCGCAGGCTGGCCAGGATGTAGGGGCGGGCCTTGGCCTTGAGGTGATAGTGGAACTGGGACTTGTGGAGGTAGATGCTCTCGATCCGGCGGAAGAGGAGCAGCGTCGTGATGGTCAGCGCGGTGAAGATCAGGGCCGGAAGATAGTAGCCCGCTCCGATGACCAGGCCCAGGCCGGCCACGAGCCAGAGCGTCGTCGCCGTCGTCAGCCCGGCGATCGTCCCCCGGGCCTGCAGGATCGTCCCGGCCCCGAGGAAGCCGACGCCGGTGATGACCCCCGCGGCCATGCGGACCACGGTATCGACCGTGCCGCCCTTGGCCCCGACGAGGAGGACGGCCAGGGTCATCATCATGGTCGAGGCGACGCAGACCAGGATGTTGGTCCGGAAGCCGGCCGGCTTCTGGCTGGCCTCTCGTTCGAGGCCGATGAGACCGCCGAGGGCGATGGCCAGGATGAGCTTCAAGAGGACTTCGAGGATCTCCATGGATCTCCCGTCCCCTTTTTAGCATCGGCCGCGCGGGTTGTCAATCACCGCCCTCCTCTGTTAGAATGGCCAGGCAGCTCCCGTGAGGAGGGACGTCATGCCCGTGCTCATCAAGAAGATCCAGGCCCGCGAGATCCTCGATTCCCGCGGCAATCCGACCGTCGAGGTCGAGGCGACCCTCGCCGACGGCTCGTTCGGGCGGGCGGCCGTGCCGTCCGGGGCCTCGACCGGCGTTTATGAGGCCCTCGAGCTTCGCGACGGGGACAAGTCGCGCTACCTCGGGAAGGGCGTCCTCAAGGCCGTCGCCCACGTCAACACCGACATCGCGGCGGCCGTCAACGGGCTCGACGCCCTCGACCAGGCCGCCGTCGACCGGGCCATGCTGGCCCTCGACGGCACCGAGTTCAAGAAAAAGCTCGGGGCCAACGCCATCCTGGGCGTCAGCATGGCCGTGGCCCGGGCCGCGGCCGCGTCGTCGAAGCTGCCGCTCTACCGCTATCTCGGCGGCGCGTCGGCCAACCTCCTGCCCGTGCCGATGTTCAACATCCTCAACGGGGGCGTCCACGCCAACTGGCAGAGCACGGACCTCCAGGAGTTCATGATCGCCCCGGTCGGGGCGCCGAACTTCCGCGAGGCCCTGCGCTGGGGCGCCGAGACCTATCACGCTCTCAAGAGCGTCCTCAAGTCGAGCGGCTTTTCGACCGGCGTCGGCGACGAGGGCGGGTTCGCTCCGGCGTTCAAGACGAACGCCGACGCCGTCGAGACCATTCTCAAGGCCATCGAGAAGGCCGGCTACAGGCCCGGCGAGGACATCGTCCTGGCCATCGACGGGGCCGTGAGCGGCATCTTCGAGGACGGGCTCTACAACCTGAGGACGGAGGGCAAGAAGGTCACGGCGGCCGAGATGGTGGCCCTGTATGGAGACTGGGTCCGCAAGTATCCGATCCGCGTCATCGAGGACGGCCTGGCCGAGGACGATTGGGCCGGCTGGAAGATCCTGAATGGGACCCTGGGCGACAGGACCGAGCTCGTCGGGGACGATCTGTTCGTGACCAACGTCAAGCGCATCGCCCGCGGCATCGAGGAAAAGGCGGCCAACGCCGTCCTGATCAAGCTCAATCAGATCGGGACGCTGACCGAGACCGTCGCCGCGATCGAGATGGCCCGCACGGCCGGCTGGGGCGCCATGGTCTCCCACCGGAGCGGCGAGACCGTCGACAGCTTCATCGCCGACCTGACCGTGGCCATGGGCACGGGCCACCTCAAGACCGGCGCTCCCTGCCGCGGCGAGCGCGTCGAGAAATACAACCAGCTCCTGCGGATCGAAGAGGAGCTGGGCTCCAACGCCGCCTACGCCGGCCGGAAGGCCTTCATCCGCTGATCCGGCTGTTCCTGATCGCTCCGGCTATAGGGCTCTGACAGCTCTTCCGCCAAGCCTCCGGTCGAACCGATAAGCGAAAAATACCGCTTGACAGGCAATGGCCCGGAGTGTTAAATGACTTAGTCTATTGATATAGTCAACTAACTGAATGGGGACATGTACCCGGTACGTGTTCCCCTTGACGGGAGGCGGCCATGAGGCTCTCGACCAAGGGCGAGTACGCCAGCCGGGCCATGTTGGAGCTCTCCCTCAGATACGGCCAGGGCGCCCTGCACAGCCGCGAGATCTCCGCTGCCCAGGAGATCCCCCAGCGGTTCCTCGAGCAGATCCTCCTCCTCCTCAAGCGGGCCGGCTACGTCAAGAGCCGCAAGGGCCAGAAAGGCGGCTATGCCCTGGCCAAGCCGCCGGACGAGATCAACGTGGCCGAGGTCATCCGGGTCATGGACGGGCCGCTCGCCCCCATCGACTGTGTCAGCGTCATCGCCCACGAGACCTGTCCGATGGAGGCGACCTGCGGCCTGCGTTGGCTGTGGAAGGACGTCCGCGACGCCGCGGCCTCGATCCTCGAACGGACGACGTTCGCCGACCTCGTCCGCCGGAGCCGTCCCGGCGAAGGCCGGGTGCGAGGCTGACCATGAAAAGAACCGCGATGGTCCTGACGCTTGTCCTGGCGGCGGCCTCATCCGGCCGCCCGCTTCCCCAGGCCCGCCCCTCCGGCGGCAGCCTGACCCTCTCCGGGGCCTGGGCGCTCTACCCGCTGGCCGTCCGCTGGCAGGAGGAATTCGAGAAGACCCGCCCGGGCGTCAATATCGACGTCCAGGCCGGAGGCGCGGGCAAGGGCGTCGCCGACGCCCTGGCCGGCCTCGCCGACATCGGCATGGTCTCGCGCGAGATCCTGCCCGCCGAGATCGAGAAGGGCGCGGTCGCCCTGGCCGTGGCCAAGGACGCCGTCGTCGTCACGATCAGCCGGAAGAACCCGGAGCTCGAGACGCTCCTCCGCCGCGGCCTCCGGAAAGAGGCCCTGGCCGCGATCTGGCTGCGGAAAGCGCCTCTGACTTGGGAGGGGCTCGTCGGCCGGACCGGCCGGACACCCGTCCACGTCTACACCCGGTCCGACGCCTGCGGCGCCGCCGAGACCTGGGCGGCCTACCTGGGCGGGCACCAGGAGGACCTCGGCGGCATCGGCGTCTACGGCGACCCCGGGCTGGCCGAGGCCGTGCGCCGCGACCCGCGCGCGATCGGCTTTAACAACGTCAACTACGCCTACGACGCCAAAACGCTCGAGCCGTTGAGCGGGCTGGCCGTCTGCCCGCTCGACCTCGACGGGAGCGGGACGATCGAGTCCCGCGAGGCGGTCATCGCCACGCGCGACGACATCACCCGGGCCATCGCCGCGGGCGTCTATCCCTCGCCGCCGGCCCGGGACCTCTACTTCGTCATCAAGGGGCGGCCCGGCAGGCCGCTTCTCGCCCAGTTCCTGGAGTGGGTCCTCGTCGAGGGCCAGAAGTATGTCGCCGAGATGGGCTACATCGCCGTCGGGCCCGACAAGATCGCCTCCGGCCTGGCCAAGATCAGGGAAGGGGCGGCGCAGAAATGAGGCTGCTCAAGGACGCCCTGGCCCGCCGGGCGATGGGTCTCGCCGCGGCCCTGCCGGCCGCGCTCGTCGCCCTCATCGTCGTCGGCCTCTTCCTCCGGTCCCGGGCCATCGTCGCGGTCGAGCCCCTGTCGAAGCTCCTGTTCTCCTCGGCCTGGCAGCCCCTCCAGGGCAAGTTCGGGCTGCTCGCGTTCATCACCGGGACCGTCTGGGTGACCGTGACCGCCCTCGTCCTGGCCGTCCCCGTGTCGATCCTCGCGGCCATCTATCTTTCGGAATACGCCCCGGGCTGGGTCCGCGAAGCGGCCAAGCCGGTCATCGACCTCCTGGCGGGGCTCCCCTCCGTCGTCTACGGCGTCTGGGGTGTCATCCTCGTCGTGCCCTTCGTCGGCAACGTCCTCGCCCCGCTCGCCGGGGTCTATTCGTCGGGCTACAGCATCCTCGCCGGCGGCATCGTCCTGGCCGTCATGACCTTCCCGACGATCATCCATGTCACGCTCGAGGTCTTCGCCGCCGTGCCGCGATCGCTCCGCGAGGCGTCCCTCGCCCTCGGCGCGACGAAATGGGAGACGACCCGCCACGTCGTCCTGAGGAAGGGCGCCCAGGGCATCCTGGCCGCCTCCGTCCTCGGCTTCTCCCGCGCGTTTGGCGAGACCATGGCCGTGCTGATGGTCGTCGGCAACGTCCCCGCCGTGCCCCGCTCGCTCTTCGACGCCGGCTATCCGCTGCCCGCCCTCATCGCCAACAACTACGGCGAGATGATGTCGGTCCCGCGCTACGACGCCGCCCTCATGGCGGCCGCCCTCGTCCTGACCCTGATCGTCCTGTTCTTCAACGTCCTGGCCCGGCGGACCCTCGTCCACGTCGAGCGGAGGATCCGGTGAACGGGCCGGCCGAACGCTCGCTCGTCCGCCGCAAGCGGGCCGACCTCTTTTTCCGCGTCCTGGCCACGGCCTCGGCCGCGGCCGTCTTCCTGTCGCTCCTGCTCATCGTCGGGACGATCCTCTGGAAGTCGGTCCCGGCCCTGAGCCTGTCGATGCTCACCCGAACACCCAAGGGCGGCTTCTATCTCGGCAAGGAGGGCGGCATCCTTAATGCCATCGTCGGCTCGCTCGATCTGGCCATCGGGGCCACGGCCCTGGCCTTCGTCCTCAGCCTGCCCCTGGCCCTCTACCTTAATCTTTATAAGGGCCGGGGCTCGAAGACGGCCGCCTGGACGCGCTTCTTCCTGGACGTCCTTTGGGGCGTGCCGTCGATCGTCTACGGCGCCTTCGGCTACATCGTCATGCTGGCCCTGGGCCTCCGGGCCTCCCTGCTCGCCGGCATCCTGACGGTCGCCCTGCTCGAGTTCCCGATCATGTGCCGGGCCATTGACGAGGTCCTGCGCCTCGTCCCCCGCGAGCTCCGCGAGGCCTCGGATTCGCTCGGGGCGACGCGCTTCGAGACGGCCTTCCGGGTCTTCGTCCGCCAGGCCGCGCCGGGCATCCTGACCGGCGTCCTCCTGGCCTTCGGCCGGGGCATCGGCGATGCCGCCTCGGTCCTCTTCACGGCCGGGTTCACGGACCGCGTCCCGGCCTCGCTCGGCGACCCGGTCGCGACCCTGCCGCTGGCCATCTTCTTCCAGCTGGGGACCCCCTTCCCCGAGGTCCAGCAGCGGGCCTACGCCTCCGCGGCGGTCCTGACCCTGATCATCCTTCTCATCAGCCTGGCCGGCCGGGCGATGAGCCGCAAGGCGACCCGGCACGTCGTCAACTAAAGGAACGACCCATGCCCAACGGCGAAGCGCCCATCAGCATCCGGGACCTCAGCGTCTACTACGGTGGCCTCCGGGTCCTCAAGAACGTCAGCCTGGACATCCCGGCGAGGAGGACCACGGTCATCATCGGGCCCTCGGGCTGTGGCAAGACGACGCTGCTCAAGTCGCTGAACCGGCTCCTCGACGCGGCCGAAGGCGTCCGCGTCAGCGGCCAGGTCCTCGTCGACGGCGAGGACATCTACGCCCCCCGGACCGAGGTCACCCGGATCCGGAAGAAGATGGGCCTGCTCTCGCAGAAGCCGCAGGTCCTGCCCATGTCCATCTACGAGAACGTCGCCTATGGACCCCGGATCCACGGCCTCCGGTCGAAGAAGGACCTCGACCGCCGGGTCGAGCACTACCTCCGGATGGCCGGCCTCTGGGACGAGGTCCGCGGCCGCCTCCGCGACCCGGCCTCGACGCTCTCGGTCGGGCAGCAGCAGCGCCTCTGTCTGGCCCGCGGCCTGGCCGTCGAGCCGGAGATCATCCTCGGGGACGAGCCCACGTCGGCCCTCGACCCGCAGTCGAGCCAGAACGTCGAGCGCCGGCTGGCCGAGCTCAAGCGGGATTACACCGTCGTCGTCGTCACCCACATCCTGCGCCAGGCCCGCCGCATCGCCGACCATCTGGCCTTCCTCTTCCTCGGGGAGCTCGTCGAACAGGGGCCGGCCGCCGAGGTCTTCGCCAACCCCCGCGACCCGCGGACGCGGGCCTACCTTACCGGCGAGATCAGCTGACCTACCCGGAGCGACCGAAGGGAGCGGAGGTCAGATGCGCTGCGGAGCGACTCGGAGCTGCGCATCAGGGAGATAACTTGAAAAAGGGGCTCGCTTCAGGATATCCCTCCTGAATGAGGCCCTCGCATCGGAAGGCCGCCTCGATTCGTGAATGACCCAGCCCTCCTAATAATATTAAATATATCGGCGGCTATTTAAATGATTTTGCTTGACAATGAGGATTCTGACCGCATAATATTCTTAATAATATGAAATATGACGAACATGATAAGGGGATTTTAAGGATCCTCTATGAAGACAGCAGGACCCCGAACTCCACCCTGGCCCAGAAGATCAGGCTCTCTCCGCCGGCGACCCTCGAGCGGGTCCGGAAGCTCCGGTCGAACGGCATCATCCAGGGACAGCGGGCGATCCTCGACAAGAAGAAGCTCGGCCGGGGCCTGACCTGCTTTCTCGCCCTGCAGATCAGGCACCTTCAAAGCCAGGAGGCCTACCGGCGCATCGAGGAGCACCTCAAGCAGCTCGAGGAGATCGAGGAGATCTATTTCCTCACGGGCCGGATCGACTATCTCATCAAGGTCAACGTCCGGGACATCGACGAGTTCCGGGAGTTCTTCATCGCCAAGCTCTCGAAGGTCCAGATGATCGAGAGAGCCGAGACCTTCGTCGTCGTGTCCTCCGCCGTCAATCCGCGGTACAACCCGATCAACGTCGACCCGAAGGATCAGGAACTCGAATGAGAGGCAGGCCGGATATCCTTGACATCCCTCTCGGGCCGGAATTATGCTTCTTGCTGCGGTCCGGGACGAAGGCTCTGAACGGTCCCCCGCAGACGCGAGGGTCTTCGGAAGGATCCTGTCCAGGAGGTTGAATGACGAGAGATCGCGAAGACAGCCGGTCACTCAGGGGCGCGGCCGTCGCGGCAGACGCCGGTCGCAGGGGAATGAGACATGGGATACACGATTCGTGTGATTCGGAGTAAGAGCGCATGACAAAACGATTCCTCACGCTAGTTTTCATCTCGGCTTTTCTGATCGCGGGGACGGCTTTCGCCCAGCTCACGCCGACAGGACGGATCAACGGCAAGGTCGTTGACCAGCAGGGAGGTCCCCTCCCCGGCGTGAACGTCGAGGCCGCGAGCACCAAGCTGATCGGCAAGGCCACAGGGTTGACGGACGTCAACGGCGTCTATCGCCTGATGGCCCTGCCGTCCGGCGCCTACGACATCACTTTCTCGCTGCCGGGCTTCAAGACCCTGGTCCGCAAGGGCATCCTGCTCGAGCTGTCCCAGACCTTGAGCCTGAACGTGACGCTCGAAGCGGCGGCCATCGAGGAGCAGATCACCGTCGTCGGCCAAACCCCCTTGATCGACGTCAAGAGCACGGTCAAAGGCCAGGTCATGACCAAGGAAGTCTTTCTGTCCCTGCCCCGGGGCCGGTCGTTCGATTCGCTCATCAGCACCATCCCCGGCGTCCAGAGCGAGTCCAACACCGCCGGCATCTCGGTCGACGGCGCGACCGGGCCGGAGAACATGTTCTACGTCGACGGCGCGGACATCTCGGACTTCCATTACGGCGGCGACCCCCAGAACATCGTCCTCGAGCTCCTGGAAGAGGTCAAGGTCACCGCCTCGGGCTATAACGCGGAGTACGGCGGCTCGATGGGCGGCGTCATCAACGTCATCACCCGGGCGGGCAGCAACGAGTTCCACGGCGACCTCATGGCCTACTACGAGAACAACCGCCAGTACATGCAGGGAGCGTCCCGGACCTTCCTCCGGCGCGATCCCTACCGCAGCGGCTACTGGTACGAATACGTCAACTACGACAACCTCTATTTCAACGGCGGCAAGGACCGGGACCGCTACAACCGGTTCGAGGGCGTTATCAGCCTCGGCGGCTACATCATCAAGGACAAGCTGTGGTTCTTCGGGTCGTTCAATCCCACCTACAGCCAGACGGCCGCCCTGCGGGACTTCAACGACCGGGAAGGGCCCTTCGACACGTTCAAGACCAAGACCAACCGCTGGGGCGGGTCCCTCCGGGTCTCGGCCGCCCCCTTCCACGGCCTGCGCCTGTCCGCGAGCTACGTCAACAGCTTTTCGCGGTACCGGGGGGCCATCCCCGGCATCCTCGGCGACAGCTCGGAGACCTACAGTTGGGGGCTCGAAGGCTACGATTATCCCAATCAGAGCGCGTCGCTGACCGCCGACTATTCCGTCGGCAACAACATGCTCATCAGCTATCGCGGCGGCTGGCACGAGCAGGATACGACCAACGAGCAGATCGCGCCCCCCGACGCCTCCTACTACTATTTCGGGACATCGGCCCCCGCCTCCGATCCTTTCTTCGTGGCCAACCCCGGCCTGGTCCATAACAACGGCTGGTCCAGCAACCCGATCAACCAGTCGACCCTGTACTACAAGCGGGGGAAGCTTAGCAACAACCTGGACCTGACTTATTATCTGAACTGGGCGGGCGAGCACGCCCTGAAGGCCGGGATCGGCTACAACTACCTCTATGACAAGCGTTTCACCGGGGCGCCGCATCCCTGCGTCTACGTCTATTGGGGCCAGACCAACACCCAGCTCGACTTCCCCGTCGGCCCGGGCGCCGATCCGGAGAGCCCCTATTACGGCGCTTACGGATACTACTTCATCCGGGGTTCGTTCACGTCCGCGTACGGCAGCGTCTGGGATAGCTCCAGCAATAATCTGTCGGCCTACCTCCAGGACTCCTGGACGATCAACGACCGGCTGACCCTCAACCTCGGCCTTCGCGCCGAGAGCCAGTACATGCCGTCCTTCACGGACGAATCGACCTGGCCCGGCTACGCGCCCAAGCCCATCAAGTTCAACATGGGCCAGTCGCTGGCCCCGCGGCTGGGCCTAGTCTACGACGTGTTCGGGGATTCCAGCTTGAAAGTCTTCGGCAGCTTCGGGATCTATTACGACATTATGAAGCTCTATCTGGGCCAGCTGACCTTCGGCGGCTCGAAGCGCGTCGAGGACATCTACGCCCTGCAGGACCCGGACTGGACCACGATCGCCTCGAACGGCGTCCTCGATGACGCCGCGAACCAGGAAGCCGGCAACACCTACGCCGGGTCCATGTACTACCTGCCGCCCTCCTTCGACCGGGTCGACCCCGACCTGAAACCGACCGCTCAACGGGAGATCTCTTTCGGCGTCGAGAAGAAGCTGGTCGAGAACCTGTCCCTGTCCGTCCGCCTCGTCAACAAACACCTCCTCCGGACGATCGAAGACGTCGGCGTCTTCCGCCTCGAAGGGACGACCATGTACCAAGACTACTGGGTCACCAACCCCGGCTACGGCGTCTCCCGGCCGATCTCCCAGGGCGGCTACCTCGAGGACACCTGGACCGATCCCGGCCCTGACAACCGGTTCGGGACGGCGGACGACGGCGCGACCTATGACCTCTGGCCCTGCGCCAAGGCGAAGCGCGAGTATTGGGGGCTCAACGTCGCCCTCGAGAAGCGGTTCAGCAAGAACTGGCAGGGCGGGGCGAACTGGACCTGGAGCCGCGTCTACGGGAACTATTCCGGCCTCGGCAGCTCCGACGAGGGCGGCCGCCTGGGCCCGGGCGTCGAACAGGATTACGACCGCTGGTTCATGGGCTACGACGCCTGGGGCCGGGAGCTCAACGGCCCGCTGCCCCAGGACCGGACCCATTATTTCAAGACCTACGGCTCCTATACCTTCCCCTTCGGGCTGACCATCGGCGCGGTCGCCTACGGCCGCACCGGCTTCCCCATGACGACCAAACTCTTCTTCAGCTCCAAGTACTTCTATCCCGAAGGCCGGGGCGACATGGGCCGGATGCCGTTCACCTTCTGGGCCGATCTCTATCTCGACTACACCATCAAGATCGCGGGACGGTACAGGGCCTCCATCAACCTCCAGATCAACAACATCACCAACACCAGGACCCCGCAGAGCTACATCATGACCTACAACCGCAGCACCTTCTCCGGGAATGCCTATTATCTGAAGCTCCTGTCCGGCACGTTCGTCGACAGCTACAAGGCCGACGTCGCCACGTTGGGCCTCAAACACCAGATGTACGGCCAGTGGGACAGCCAGTTCAGCACCTGGTCGTCCCGCCTCGGCTTCAAGTTCTCCTTCTGACGGGGAACCCGGAAGCGTTCGCGACGGAGGGCCCGTCCCCCGCGGGGCGGGCCCTCTTCTTTTCTTGACTATTTCCCGAAATCCCCTAATCTGGGAGGGTCATGGGCCGAAAAAGCCGAAAGGGGCCGTCGGAGCGCCGGTCGACCGGGCCCGCCGGGACGCGGGCGCCGGCCCCCCGCCGGCGGCGGGGCCCCGTCCTCGCCGCGGCCGCGGTCGTTGTCGTCGCCGCCGGCCTGGCCGCCGCTCTCTTCCTGAAGGGCGGCAAAGCCGCGGTCGATCTCGGCGCCGCCTCGTCCCACAACGTCCTGCTCATCACCCTCGACACGACCCGGGCCGACCACCTCGGCTGCTACGGTTTCGCCCAGGCCCGGACGCCGCGCCTCGACGCCCTGGCCGCGTCGGGCGTCCGCTTCGCCCGGGCCTACGCCCCGGCCCCGCTGACGCTGCCCTCGCACGCCTCGATCCTGTCCGGGCTCTATCCCGTCCGCCACGGCGTCCGCAACAACGGCCACGATCTGCCGTCGGGGGTCGCGACGCTGGCCGCGGTCCTGAAAGCGCGCGGGTTCGCCACGGCCGCCTTCGTCTCGTCGTTCTCGGTCGACTCGCGCTTCGGCCTCGACCGGGGCTTCGATGTCTACGACGATACGTTCAATGTCGAGCAGCCGCTCAAGGGCGCCAACGCCGAGCGCCGGGCCGAAGAGACGTTCGGCCGGTTCTCCCGCTGGTTCGCGGGCGCCGGAGGGACGCGCTTCTTCGTCTGGATCCACTACTATGACCCGCACATGCCCTACGATCCGCCGCCCGCCTACCGCGACGTCCCTTCGGGAGATCCCTACGACGGCGAGATCGCCTACATGGACAATTACATCGGGGCGGTCCTGGACCACCTCGGCCAGCGGGGCCTGCTCGCGAAGACCCTGGTCGTCGTCGCGGGCGACCACGGCGAAGGGCTGGGCGAAAAGGTCGAGCGGGGCCACGGCATCTTCCTCTATGAAGAAACGCTCCGCGTTCCCCTGATCTTCAGCGACCCGGCCGTCTTCCGCCGGCCCCGGGTCGTCGAGGGCGCGGTCCGGCTCATCGACATCGCCCCGACCGTCCTCGAGACGCTCGGCCTCGGCCGGGACGCCGCGGCGATGCAGGGCCGAAGCCTCGTTCCCCGCATGGGAGGCCGCGACGCCGGGGACCTCGACGCCCTGGTCGAGACGTTCTATCCCCGGGAGAACTTCGGTTGGTCGGAGCTCGTCGGGCTCGTCTCCGGCCGCTGGAAGCTCCTCCAGTCGCCCCGGCCCGAGCTCTTCGATCTCGCGACGGACCCGGCCGAGCGGAAGAACCTCTTCGGCTCCGCCGCGGCCAAGGCCGCCGAGCTCGCGAAGGCGTTGGAGGAAGAGATCCTCCGGTCGAGCCCCGGCGCCGGGTCCGGAGCGGCGGCCGCCCCGGGCCGCGCCGAGGACCGGGAAAGGCTCCGCTCTCTCGGCTATGTCAACCTCGCCCCGGCCAAGCCGGGCGAGGCCGCACCCGACCCGAAGGACAGGCTCCCCCTGCTCGAGCTCGTCCAGAAGGCCGCGCGCCTCGAATCGGAAGGGAAATTCGCCGAGGCCGAACGGGCCCATCTCGAGATCCTGAAGGAGATCCCGGATTCGCCGGAGGCTTACGTCAACCTGGCCCTGGCCCAGGCGCGGCAGAACGCCTTCGACCGGGCCATCGCCACCCTGAACCAAGGGATCGACCGGCTGCCCGATTCGGAGGTCCTGCTCGTGCGCCTCGGCCATACGTATCTCGTTTCCGGAAAGCCCGTCGAAGCCCTGACCCTGATGGACCGGGTCCTCGCTCTCGACCCCCGGAACGTCGACGCCCTGACCGTCCGGGCCGGCATCCTCGACGCCACCGGCCGCAAGGAGGAGGCGCGGGCGAGCTACGAGCGGGCTCTCGCCATCGAGCCGGAGAGCCGCTTCCTGAGGATGAGCCTGGCCTCGAACCTGGCCACCGCCGGGAAGCTCGAGGAGGCCCTCCCCCTCTATGAAGGACTGATCGCCGATTTCCCGTCCGAGCAGGCCTTCTATCAATACGCGGGGATCGCTTATTCCTATCTCGGCCGGTACGACCAGGCGGTCTCCCGGCTGAGCCAGGCCGTGGCCATCCGTCCGACGGCGGTCGGGTATTTCAATCTGGCCGTGGCCTGTGACAAGAGCGGAAAGCTCAAGGAGGCGGCCGAGAATTTCGCCCTTTACCTCGACAACGCCAAGGGCGAGAAAGAGGAGAGCGTCCGCCGGGCCCGGGCCGAGCTCGAACGCCTCAGGAAGCTCCTCGGCCAGGCCCCCGTAGCGGCGCCGGTCAGAGCGCCCTGATCCGGCGAAGCCCCGTTTCGAGCGTCTGCCGCAGCCCGGCGATCTCCGCGGGCGAAACGCCGCCGCCGCCCTCGCCCTTCCGCAAATAGCTGAAACATTTTCCGTTACGGGTGTGGCGGTAACGGAAGTCCGTCCCGGGGTGGCCGAAGAAAAGCGTCATCATCGTTTCGATGATCTTGGTCAGAGGCGGGCGGTCGACGTGGCCGAGCCGGAAGCGGGCCGTGACGCGCGTTCCCTCGCCCGGGGCGGATTCGAGCCGGAGACCGCCGCCGCTTTGCTCGGCCGTTTGGGCCAGGAGCGGCAGGCCGAGGCCGGTCCTCTTCCGCATCGTCGTGTAGAACGGATCGAGGGCGCGCCGCCGCTCCGGCCGCGACATGCCCCGGCCGTTGTCCGTGACCCGGAGGGTCAGCAGGTCCCGGCGGGCGTTCTCGTTGACGGCGATGAGCACCCGGGTCGCGCCGGCGGCGACGGCGTTCTCGGCGATGTCGAGGATGTGGAGCGAGAGATCTTCCATCATGGTCGGAGGACCTTCCGCCCGTCCCGGTTCGCGAGGGCCTTGCGGATCTCCTCGAGCGACGGCGCCGCGACCAGAAGCTCCGTCGAGGCCGCGCCGATCTCCGCGGGCTTGTGGGCGTCCGAGAAACGGACGATGGGGAGACCGGCCGGGACGCAGAACGCTTCCCGCGCCGTGGCGGCGTCGGCGAGGGGCGAGATCTCGACGGCCTCGAGCCCCAGGCCGGGCGGGATGAACCCGAGCTGGGAGACGAGGCTGAACGCCTCACGGTCGATGTGGCTGGCGATGGCCAGCCCGCCGTAGGCGTGGACGAGATCGACGGCCTCGCGGACCGCGAGCTCCGTCGCCCCGAACAGACAGCGCGGGCTGAAGCCTGTGACATAGTCCTCGGCGTCGGCCAGGACCTGGTCTTTGATGAACTTGCGCTTCGAGGGGACGTCGGGGAGCCGGCGGAAGACCTCGGCCTGGAAAGGCGTGAGGTCCGCCCCGGCGTCGAAGAGCCCGAGGAGGTGGACCTCTTCGACCGTCGTCAGCTCGATGCCGGGCAGGACCGCCAGGCCGGTTCCCACCGCCGCTCCGGCGACCGCGGCGGCGTTCTCGGTGGTGTTGTGGTCGGTGACGGCGATAAGATCGAGCCCGGCCGCGCGGGCCGCCGCGACGAGGGCCCGGGGCGACATCTCCAGCTCGCCGCAGGGCGAGAGACAGGTATGGATATGGAGATCGGCCCGGAGCCGCCGAAGCTCCATCAGCCCCCCCGGACGCCCATCCCGTAGAGGCGGCCGGCCAGCTCGAAGGTCCCCAGGCCGGAGCCCAGGACCGGGACCTTCTCCCGCTCCGCCTGGGCCAGCGTCTCCGCCGCCGGCAGACGGCCGCCGGCGAGGACGATCGCGGCCAGCTCCTTCAGGACGGCCACGGCGACGATGTTCGGGTGGACCTGGATCGTCACCCAAACGTCGTCCTTGCGGGCGTGGCCGATGACATCCGAGAGGAGGTCGCTTGTGTAGCCGCCCCCGACCTGGCGGTCCAGGGGAACGCCCGGGGTGAAGACCGTGAGCTCGAGGCGTGTGGCCAGCTCGGTAAGGGTCATCGCTTCTCCTTTTTCCCCGCGTTGGCCGGCCGGGTCGCTTTGGCTGCGGGCGCGACGAACGGGCAGTCCTCGAGCCGGGCGTAGCCACGGGCGATATCGTCGGCCAGGGTCCGGCAGTCGGGCGCGCCGCAGACGCCGCAGTCCCTCCGGGGCAGCCGGGCGAACATCGCCTCCCGCAGCTTGGCCCTGTCGATGGCCTTGACGGGGTCGGGATCGAGGGGCCGGGGCTCGGCCGGACTGACGGGATGGTCGAACGACAGGAAGTTCCGGTGATAGAGCCGGCTGACGTCCTTCTGGTCCACGACCGCGTGCTCGCCGGCGGCGGCCACGAGCTCCAGGATCCGGCTCTTGGCCAGGAAGCGGTTCTCGACCCCGAGCGGGCCGCCGACGCAGCCGTCGGGGCAGACCGTGCATTCGAGGATGTCGATGTCCTGGAGCAGCCCGCCCTCGACCTCGTCGAGGACCCGCATGGTGTCGCGGATGCCCGAGACGGCCACGGCCCGATGGTTCTTGAGGCCCCGGGTTTCGCCGCCGCTGAGCGGCCAGCCCATGCCCAGGCCGCTGAAGAGCGTTTCCGGGAAGAGGTGGCGCATGAGGGCGTCCTCCTCGCTCTTGCGCAGGGCCTTGAGGATCTGGGGGAAGATGTCCCGGATGGAGATGGCCCCGTCGAGGAAAGACCGGGCCAGGGTGGCCGGGCTGTTGATGGAGACCATCTTGGCCGGGCAGGGGGTGATGTGGATGATGCCGATCTTCTCCGCGGGCAGGCCCAGGGACTTGGGCAGGATGGTCCGCAGGATCTTGGCCGCGATCTCCCGCGGCGGCTCGATCGGCAGGATCTGGCCGCAGAGGGTCGGGTAGCGCCGCTGGATCAGCCGGACGACGACCGGGCAGGTCGAAGTGATGTAGGGCCGGGGCCGGGGGTGCTCGTGGAGGTACTCCTCGGTCGCGGCGCAGTTGAGCTCGCAGATCGAGCTCAGGTCGTAGACCTCGTCGAAGCCGACGAGGCGCAGGGCCGAGAGGATCTCGTTCGGCACGACGGTCGGGCCGAACTGGCCGTAGATGACCGTCGAGGGGATCGCCACCTTGTACGCGAAGGCCCCCAGGGCCGCGAAAGAGGTCATGTGGGAGTGGACGGCGTCGTAGGGACAGACGCGCAGGCACTCGGCGCAGTCGATGCAGAGCTGGTCGATGATACGGGCCTTGCCGTCCGTGACCCGGATGGCCCGGGTCGGGCAGGCGGACATGCAGTGGGTGCAGCCGATGCACTTGTCCTTGGTGATATGGATGGCGTGGAAGTTCCGGTCGGGGCTGTTCATGGCTTGTGTCCGTTCGTCCGGATGGTGATGTCGAGCCGCGTCCCCCGGCCCACCTCCGAGTCGATGGCGAAGACGTCGGCGTTCTTCTTGATGTTCGGCAGGCCCATGCCGGCCCCGAACCCGAGCTCGCGCATCTCGGCCGTCGCGGTCGAGTAGCCCTCGGTCAGGGCCAGCTCGATGTCGGGGATGCCCGGGCCCCGGTCGTCGACCGTGAGGCGGACGGCGTCGAGGGAGACCGTCAGGTCCATCCGAGCCTCCCAGGCGTACATGATGACGTTCATCTCGGCCTCGTAGGCGACGATGGCCGCCCGGCGGACGGTCGCCGGCTTGAGCCCGAGGTCCTTGAGGAGCTCCTTGATCTCGCAGGCGGCGGCGCCGGCCTTGGCGAAGTCCCCGCCTTTGACCGGGAACTCGCGATGATAAGAGGGATCAGCGACGGGCATGGCCTCCGTCCTCGAGCCGGCCGGCGATCCGGGTGCAGGCCTCGAACATGGTCATCCTGGTGGCGATGAGCGGCAGGTCGCCCGACCGGGCCTGGTCGATGACCTCCGGAGCGGGCCGCTTCCCCTGGACGAAGACGACCGCAGCCAGGTCGGCGACGGAGCAGGTGCGGATGACGTGGGCGTTGGCCAGGCCGGTCACGAGGACCGCGCCGGGCTCGGCCGAGGTCAGGACATCGCTCATGAGGTCGGAAGCGAAGACCTTGAGGAACGCCGCTTCGGGGGAGGTGCCGGGGGTCAGCAGCTCGCCGTCGAGAAGGGTCAGAATGTCCTTGAGAGCGATCATCGGGACCTCCCGGCCTGCCGATCCTTCGGGGATATCTCATTATATATGGAACCCGGGCAAAAAAACAGGGGAGACGGGCCGGCGGGAAGCGGAGTCCGCGAAGCGACCATCAGCTCCGCTCCGGAGCGGCTCGGAGGAGCGGGGCTGAGAAATATCTGAAGGAGCAATAAAAAGGGGGGACGGGCATTGGCCCGTCCCCCCGGAGGAGGCAATTCCCTGAATAACCCGGCTCTTACTTCGCCTTGAGGATCTTCTGGACCTCGTCCCTGTCGACGTCGGTGATGAAGGGGATGCCGCTGATGTCGGCCACTTCCTTGGTCAGGGAGGCGATGTCGTCCCGGCTGATGAGGCCGGGGTTGAACTTGCGGGCGCCGGCCATCATCTGGCGCAGGCCCTGGCTCAACCGCTCGAAGTACGTATAAACGCCGATGGCCCCGGCCGGGAGGTCCTTGAACCGGTCCCCGAAACGGCGTTTCAGCTCGGGGGCGGTGACGAAGATCTCGTCCTTGCTGTTGCCGAAGCGCTCGACGTAGACCGGGATCTGGTTGTCGGCGATGCGGCCGCCGATCGTCTTCCCGACCATGGCCGCAGCCATGGGCGAGCGGGCCATGCCGACGAGCTTGACATAGGGGGCGCCGAGGGCCAGGGCCTTGAAGATCTGGTCCTCGAAGGTGATGCCGCCGGCGAAGGCGAGGTCGGGGACGTATTCGCCCTGCTTGGCCAACTGGTCGGCGTACATCCAGGTCAGGGACCAGATCTCGACGGTCGGGATGCCCCACTCGTTCATCATCCGCCAGGGGCTCATGCCCGTCCCGCCGCCGGCGCCGTCGACGGTCAGCAGGTCGAGCTTGGCCTTGGAGGCGTACTTGACGGCCCGGGCCAGGTCGGCCGGGCGATAGGCGCCCGTCTTGAGGAAGACGCGCTTGGCCCCGGCCTTGCGCAGCTCCTCCACCCGGGCCATGAACGCGTCCTCCTCGACCATGCCCATGCGGGAGTGGCGCTCGAACTCCTTGAACGAGCCCTTCTCGAAGGCCTCGATGACGGCCGGGTTCTCGGGATCGGGCAGGACGATGTAGCCCTTCTTCTTCAGGGCCTGGGCCTTCTTGACGGTCTTGAGCTTGACCTCGCCGCCGATGTCCTTGGCGCCCTGGCCCCACTTGAGCTCGACCGTCTCGATGCCGAGCTTGTGGATGGCGTATTCCTGAACGCCCAGGCGCGTGTCCTCGACGTTGGCCTGGACGACGACGTCGCCGTAGCCGTCCTGCCAGTCGCGGAAGGACTTGATGCGGAACTCCATGTCCGGCGACCTGACGACGCGGCCGTTCTTGAGCTCGGTCTCGTCGTCCATGCCGCAGACGTTCTCGCCGACCGTCAGGATAACGCCCGAGATGGCCGCCCCGCCGCCGAGCCCGGTCCAGTTCTGCTTGGCGATGTTGGTCGAGCCCATGCCGGCGATGACGAAGGGCAGCTTGAGCTTGAGGTCCTTGTTCCGGCCGATCTTGACCTCGGTCGTGACCTTCTCGAAGGTCGCCTTGTCGCTGTCGGCCGGGACGCCGTGGGCGCCCTTGGCCGTGCCCATGATGCTGAAGTGGGATAGGTCGACGGGATAGTCCTTCTCGCAGCCGGCGGTGATGATGCCGAACGGTTGCGGGTAGAGGACCTCGTGGCCGCGGTAGGCGGATTTCCCGATCTCGCACATCCCGACGCAGCCGTCGACGCAGGTCACGCACATGCCGCTGAAGGGGCTGACGTGCCCCTCCGTCCTGTTCTTGGTCAGGGTGGCGGCGCTTCGGTTGAGTTTGGTGAAACTCGGCATGAATTACCTCCTCGTAATCCTTTATGATTTCTTTTCTTGAACGCAGGTGCCGCAGCGACCCGCGTCGTACATCCAGCACTGGAGATCCTCGTAGTGGTCGAGACAGCTCGGCTCCATCGTCAGGCAGCCGTTGCACAGGGCCGTCTCGGCCTGGGGGCCCTGGCAGCGGAGCTGGCAGGCGGGGCAGATGTACATGCAGGCCCCGCACAGCCGGCAGACCTCCGAACGCATGTCGAAGGGCGTCGAGATCTTCCGCTTGTTCCCGCGCTGCTGGAAGCCGATGGCCTCGGCGTCCATCTGCTCGGCGCAGATGCGCGTGCACAGCCCGCAGAGGACGCATTCCTCGTTGCGCGGCGTGAACCGGACCTCGGTCACCCCGAACTTGGAAGCCAGGTCCTGGAGGACCTTGGAGCCCGGGGCCATGGCCAGCATCAGCTCGATCATCATCCGGCGGGCCTTCCAGACCCGGGCCGAGTCGGTCCGGACGACGAGGCCGGGTTCGACCGGGTAGGTGCAGGACGAGACGAGCTTGCTCCGGAGGCCCTCGCCGATCTCGACGACGCAGAGCCGGCAGCCGCCGAAGGGCGTCAGCCCGTCGTTGTGGCAGAGGGTCGGGATCTCGAGGCCGTAGAACTGGGCCGTCTCGAGGATGGTCGAGCCTTCCTCGGCCTGAACTTCCAAACCGTTCATGCGAAAGGTGATCATGTGTCCTCTCAGATGACCTGGATGGCTTCCTCGCGCTGCTCTTCGATGGCCTCGAACCTGCAGGCCTCCTTGCAGGCGCCGCACTTGATGCACTTCGACTGGTCGATCAGGTGGACGTCCTTGAGGGTGCCCTTGATGCAGTCGTTCGGGCAGGCCTTCTTGCAGGACTGGCAGCCGGTGCACTTCTCAGCCAGGACGACGTAGCGGATGAGGGCCTTACAGACCCCGGCCGGGCAGCGCTTGTCGAGGATGTGGGCCTCGTATTCGTGGCGGAAGTAGCGCAGGGTCGTCAGGATGGGGTTGCCGGCCGTCTGGCCCAGGCCGCACATCGAGGCATCCTTGGTGGTCTGGGCCAGCTCCTCGAGCAGGGCCAGGTCGCTTTCCTGGCCCTTGCCCTCGGTGATGCCCTTGACGATCTCGTACATCCGCTGGGTGCCCTCCCGGCAGGAGACGCACTTGCCGCACGACTCGTCCTGGAGGAAGTTGAGGAAGTACTTGGCGACGTCGACCATGCAGGTCTTGTCGTCCATGACGATCATGCCGCCCGAGCCCATCATGGCCCCGGCGGCGGTCAGGCTCTCGTAGTCGACGGGCAGATCGAGGAGCTTGGCCGGCAGGCAGCCGCCCGACGGGCCGCCGATCTGGATGGCCTTGAAGTCGCGCTTGTCGGGGATGCCGCCGCCGATGCCGTAGACGATCTCGCGGAGGGTGATCCCCATCGGGACCTCGACCAGGCCGGTGTTGGAGATCTTGCCGACCAGGGCGAAGATCTTGGTGCCCTTGCTCGTTTCCGTCCCCAGGCCCTGGAACCAGTCCGCGCCGCGGCGGATGATGTTCGGGACCGTGGCCCAGGTCTCGACGTTGTTGATGACCGTGGGCTTGCCCCAGAGCCCCTTCTGGGCCGGGTAGGGCGGCCGCTGCCGGGGCATGGCGATCCGGCCCTCGACCGAGGCGATCAGGGCCGACTCCTCGCCGGAGACGAAGGCGCCGGCGCCCTGGACGATCTCGAGATCGAAATCGAACCCCGAGCCCAGGATATCGGTCCCCAGCAGGCCCGTCTCCCGGGCCTGGTCGAGGGCGATCTGCATCCGCTTCAGGGCCAGGGGGTATTCGTGGCGGATGTAGATGAAACCCTTGGAGGCGCCGAGGGCCTTGGCCCCGATGACCATGCCTTCGAGGACGGCGTGGGGGTCGGCCTCGAGGACGGAGCGGTCCATGAAGGCGCCGGGGTCGCCCTCGTCGCCGTTGCAGATGAGGTATTTCGGCGCGGCCTTCTCCTTGGCGCAGGCCGCCCACTTCTTGCCCGTGGGGAAGCCGGCGCCGCCGCGGCCGCGGAGCCCGGAGAAGAGGATCTCGTCGATGATCTCCTGGGGTTTCATCCCGGTCAGGGCCTTGGCCATGGCCTCGTAGCCGTCGAAGGCGATGTACTCCTCGATCTTCTCCGGATCGATCCGGCCGCGGTTGCGCAGGACGATCAACCGCTGGTGCTTGAAGAACTCGATGTCCTTCATCTTCGGCACCGGCTGCTTCTCGGCCGGCGGGACGTACATGAGCTTCTTGACCGGGCGGCCCTTGAGCAGGTGCTCTTCGACGAGATGCGGGACGTCTTCGACCGTGAGGAGCTGGTAGAAGATGCCGTCCGGCTGGACCATGACGATCGGGCCCCGCTCGCAGAAGCCGTTGCAGCCGGTGGCCACGACCTGGACCTCGTCCGCGAGGCCCCGGGCCTTGATCTCCTTCTCCAGGGCCTCCTTGATCTTGAAGGACCCGCAGGAGACGCAACCGGTGCCGGCGCAGACCAATAAGTGGGCTCGATACTGTTTCACGGCGTCCTCTCAGTACATGGTTTCGCTGCCGACGGCGAGCACGAGATCGGCGACCATCTGGCCGCCCAGGATGTGCTGGACGAAGATCTTCTGGAGCTTCGCCGGGGTCAGGTGACCGTATTTCACGGGCGGCTGGTTCTTGAGCTCGACCGTCATCATCGGCTCGGCGTTGCACAGCCCGGCGCAGCCGGACGTCGTGACGATGACGTCCGGGACGTTGGCCTTGCTGATCTCGTTGAGCAGGGTGTCCATGATCTCCCGGGCGCCGGCCGCGATGCCGCACGTGCCCATGTGGACCGTCACGCGGGCCCGGCCTTCGCTCTCCCGGATGGCCATCAGCGATCTCGTCTTTTCCCGGATCTTGGCCAGGTCTTGGATGCGGAGTTTCTTTGTTCCGGCCATTAGATGTCCTTTCGTTCCGTCATGCGGCTTCCGCTTTCCCGTATTTTCCGAGGATCGTCCCGACCTTCCGGATCGTCGCGTGGCCGTGGTACTCGCCGTCGACCACGATGACGGGGCCGATGGCGCAGCACCCCAGGCAGGCCACCGTCTCGAGAGTGAATAGACCGTCCTTGGTCGTCTCGCCGGCCGGGACCTCGAGCCGGCGCTCGAGCTCCTCGAGGATCTTCGGTCCGCCCCGGACGTGGCAGGCCGTGCCCAGGCAGACGAGGCAGGTGTGCTTGCCCCGGGGCTTGAGGCTGAAGGCCCGGTAGAAGGTGGCCACGCCGACGACGTCGATGAGGGGCAGGTTCAGGGACTTGGCGACCAGGCGCAGCGCGTCCGGGGGCAGGTAGTTGAACGCTTCTTGGACGTCGAGGAGGATGGCGATGAGGTTCTTCTTCAGGCCCTGGTGCTTGTCGATGATCGACTGGACTTTGGTCTTATCGATGTCCAAATCATCCCTCCAGGTCGAGGATTTCGTTCGGGTTCGGGCGGCGGGCGGACGACAGGCGGGTCCGGACAAGGGCCTTCTGCGGGACGGACAGAGGGGAAGCGGGTTGCGGCCGGGGACCGCCGGCCGGCCTCACGGGCTGGTGCTTATGGTCTATTAAAATAAAAATCTCCTTAAAGCCAGGAGACCTGCAGACCAGACAATAAGTGTCCATTTATATAGAAGGACATCGGCCTTGTCAAGTCGCCGGGGGCTCTATGATGATTAGTGTGGTAGCCATGGGAGCAAAACCGTCAGGGGCAGGATGCAGAGGAGCATCTTGCGGACATAGATATCGACATTGCGGAAGCCGAACGAAACTCGCTTGATCA
>Ga0136653_10000203_pt1 | contig 29930 bp, 30 predicted proteins | sample LakKivw275mmetaG_FD_94866 | JGI IMG/M metagenome (GOLD analysis project Ga0136653, IMG submission 94866) | Anoxic lake water microbial communities from Lake Kivu, Rwanda to study Microbial Dark Matter (Phase II) - Lake Kivu water 275m metaG... | ecosystem: Environmental > Aquatic > Freshwater >...
AACCAACGATGTACGAACGAACGATGTACGAGTTGCTGGCTCGCGAAGGGCAGGCAGTACCACATCGTCTTCGTGGACCCCAAGGGCATGGCCCACACCAGGACCTACCAGAAGCTGGATGGCTACCGGCACACACAGAAGTAAACAGCAGACAGAATACAGTATACAGGCCGCCCTGAATGCTGTGTGCTGTGTGCTGCATACTCCTCCTCGGGACGCCGCCCAGAGCGGCGAACTCCACCGCCGCTTCCGGGTCGGAACCGTCGCCGAGTTGCTGCACAGAATCGGCCGTGCCCAAGGAATCGTAAGGTCTTCCTGAGAAGGGCAGGGACGTGTGAGCCCCTGCGTCGTTTGCCAAGCGCTTCGGCTGTCGGAGTCGGAGTGGCGCGCCCGGTTCGTGCTCAAGGGAGCGTCGCTCCATCCGTGGGTCCATTCGGTTCGGATCCTAACCGCCGATGCACGCCGACCAACGCCGATAGGCGTCCCAGGTTCGGAACCATATCTGCGTCCATCTGCGGTTCCAGCCGGTTCGGTTGCGGCCCGCCGAGGCCGCGGCTTGCATGAGTCTTAATCGGGTGGTATAGTTCCCCGATGCGAGTCCGCCGTAATCAGATTCGGAGGTCCTATCAATGAAACGAATAGCCATTGCCGGCGCGACCGGGCTCGTAGGCGAGACGCTGCTCAGGATTCTCGAGTCCGGCCCGCATGAAATCGAAGACCTGCGGCTCTTTGCCTCAGCCAAGAGCGCGGGCACGAAGATGAAGTTCCGCGACCGGGAGTACGAGGTGATGGAGGTCAACCCTGACGGGTTTCAGAGCCTTGACGTGGCCTTCTTCTGCCTCGAGGCAGACCTGGCGAAGAAGCTCGTGCCCCAGGTCGCAAAGCACTGCCCGGTTATTGACAAGTCGAGCGAGTTCCGGCTTAAGCCCGAAGTCCCGCTGGTCGTGCCCGAAGTCAACCCCGAGGCGGTCAAGACGCACGAGAACATCATCGCCAACCCTAACTGCACGACGATACCGCTGGTCGTCGCGGTCAATCCACTGCACAGGGAGTTCGGCCTGGAGGAAGTCTGGCTCGCTTCATACCAGTCGGCATCAGGCGCCGGCAGGGCCGCGGCCGAACAACTCCAGTACGAAACCGAGTTCGTGGCGCTCAACCAGAAGCCCGATGCCAAAGACAGCCCGCTCGGGCCGCAGATTGCCGACAACGTCATCCCCCAGATTGCCGACTTCGACTCGCACGGCAACACCGGCGAGGAATCGAAGACAATCAAGGAATCGGCGAGAATTCTCGGACTGCCCGGATTGAAGGTGAACTCGACCTGCGTACGCGTGCCGGTTTCGGTCGGACATGCGCTCGCCGTGACCTGCCGGTTCAGCCAGCCGGTCAAGCCTAAAGACGCGTCGCGCGTCCTCAAGAACGCGGCCAGCGTGGTCCTCCGCGGCGGCCATGACTACGCGACGCCGGCCGACTGCCGGGGCAGCGACTCGGTCTTCGTCAGCCGCGTGCGCCAGGGGGCGGAATCGGATGAGCTGAGCATGTGGGTGGTCACCGACAACCTGCGCAAGGGCGCGGCCACTAACGCGGTGCAGATAGCAGAGCTACTCAATCCCCAATGACCCCAAGCACCAATTCCCAATCAAGTCCCAAACCCGGAAATGCCCAACCGGAATTAGGACACTAGGTATTCGGTATTGAGTGGTCATCGCGGCTTGGTCATTGGTGCTTTGAGAAAGGAAGGCCCTATGAAGGCAATCGTCTTGTCCCTGATGCTGGCCGGACTCGCGCCTGCTCAGCCTGACGCCTGGTTCGGCGAGCCTTGGCTCGCGGGCAAACCGGGCGCGCACGCAGTTGGCCCTGTTTTCGCGGAGTCACTTCACTCCTACAATGTCCGCCACTACCGGTTGGACATCAACCTGCCGATGACGAACAAGTCCTATGTCGCGCACGAGGCGCTTTCCATCCGCAGTGACGTACCATCGCTCAGCGCCTGCACGCTCCACTTCGTCAACCTTACTTGCGACTCGGTCAAACGTTCCGGCTCTCCCCTAAGTTTCACAACGCCGTCCGGCCTGCTAGCAGTCGGCTTCGACTCTCCGTTGCCGCAGAACGACTCGACGGTCCTCGACATCTTCTATCACCGCGAATCAACTGCCTCCGAGCGCGGCTACTTCTTCAGGAAGGCGCCAAGCGTCACCCACACCTATTGCATGACCTGTACGCCGCCTGAGGACGCGCGCTACTGGATGCCGTGTTACGATGAGCCGATGGACAAGGCCGAACGCGGCGTGGAACTCAACCTGACCGTGCCCGACTCGTTCCAGGCCTGCGCCAACGGCTGGCTCGACTCGGTCACTTCCGGCGCCGGCACCAAGACCTACTGGTGGAACCACCCTTACCCGATCGCTACCTACCTTATCGTCTTTTCGGCCTCCCACTTCGCCACCTGGCAGCACAACATCCCATTGCAGACCGGCGATACGCTGCCGTCCATTTACTTCATCTGGCCTGAAGACTCGGCGGTATCCACGAGCACCTTCAGCCGCATCCCCGACATGATGACCTATTTCTCGGACTCGGTGCGGTTCGGCCCCTACCCGTTCGAGAAGTACGGCATGGTTCCCGGCTACTGCGGATTCTCGTGGGGCGGAATGGAGAACCAGACCATGACGATGATTCACACCTATTGGCTGCGCCACGGCGACCCCATCGGGATGGCGCACGAGCTGTCCCATATGTGGTGGGGAGACATGGTCACCTGCGTGGATTTCGCCAATGTCTGGCTGAACGAGGGCTTTGCGACCTGGGCCGAGTGCCTCTACAATGGACACATGAGTGGTCGCTCCTCGTTCAACTCCTACATTGCTGCCAAGGGGCGCGACTACTTCGACCAGCATCATCGCGGCGACTTCCCGATGTACAATCCGCCGCCGGACAGCATCTACAATACTGGCATCATCTACGACAAGGGCTCCTGGGTACTGCGTATGCTGCAATTCGTTGAGGGCGACACCGCTTGGGAAGACCCAGGTGTGTTCTACCAGGCCTTGCGTGCATACGGCGACAGCTTCAAGTACGGGACTGCCTCAACCGCGGACTTCCAGCGCATCAACGAGCAGTTCTCGGGCCAGGACCTCGACTGGTTCTTCAACGAGTGGGTGTACGACCGGGGCTATCCGAAGTACACCATCGCCTGGGACAAGCAGCCGCTAGGCGACAGTTGGAGGGTAATCGCCACACTCTCCCAGCACAACGACACCAACTCGCTACGGCTGTTCCACATGCCCTACCCGGTCCGATTCAACTGCGGAAGCGAGAGCACAGTCGTGGTCATCTACCCGCACGACACGGTCGCTTTGGATACGTTTGTGCTGACAGCGGAGCCGCTGAGCCTTACCCCTGACCCGGGCAACTGGGTGCTGGACAGCAGCTTCGCCACGGGAATCCCGGAAACGCCGACCGCCGAACTGCGCATGACGAGCGCCGGCCCGACCATCGTCCGCGGGGTGCTTTGGCTTCCGCCAGCCGTCGACCACAGGCCCCAAGCCGCACGCCTCCTGGACGTCTCCGGCCGAAAGGTAATCGGCCTGCGCGCGGGACCGAACGACGTTTCGCGCCTCGCGCCCGGAGTCTACTTCATCGCCTGGTCAGATGGAACGACGCCGGTGCGACGAATCGTAGTCGCAGAGTAGGGGTAGAGAACGAAGAAACTCACCTTCGTCGTCCTCGTGGTTCTGGCCAGCCGGGCGCAGGCTCAGGACTCGCTGAATGCACGGTTTGTCGGGAACTGGCCCTTTGGTCCGGCGCATGCGGTGGCGGTCGATTCTGCCCGGAAGCTCGCCTTCTGCGGCTCAGGCGGTGGCGTCTACGTACTGGACGTTTCCGACTCGTCGTCTCCCGCGAGAGTCTCCGATAGAATCAGGACTCGGGGCCTCGTTGAGGACCTGACCTATGACCCTGCCTGGCAACGGCTATACGTCGCCGCCGACATTGCCGGCCTCGAGATCTGGGACGTGGCTAACCCATCGGCACCTGTTCTGCTCGGAACTTCCCGCTCAGCCGACGCGGCGTGGGGGCTGGCTCGACTCGGGCGCTACGTCGTCATCGCCGACCGCGATTCCGGGCTGCGGGTGATGAACGTGGTCGACCCGGCACATCCACTCGAGGTGGGTTCATGCCCTCTTCCCGATATGGCGTGTGGGGTCGCCGTTTCCGGGTTATATGCGTATGTCGCGGCGCACGACTCAGGGCTGCGCGTCGTCCACCTTCAGGACTCAATCCACCCTGCCGAGGTCGGTCGCTGCCTGCTACCTGACCTGTCGTGGGACGTCGTGGTCGAGGGCTCCCGCGCCTTGGTCGCCTGCGCAGACGCGGGACTCGAGATGGTAGGTATTGCCGACCCTGAACACCCGGCGGTCATCGGCGAGTTCGAGACCGGGAACTGGGTCAACGGCGTCACGGTGCGCAACGGCCTCGCGTATCTTGCCAACGGTTTTGATGGACTCTGGATTGTCGATGTCCGGGACTCATCTCGGATTCGCAAGGTGGGCTCGGTCGCTACCGCGGACCGAGCCGACGACGTAGCACTCCTGGGGCATTTCGCCTGCGTCGCAGACCGAGACGGAGGCCTCCGCGTCATGAGCATTGGAGATTCGAGCCGGCCGGCCGAGACCGGCGGTTTCGGTGTGCCCAGTGAAGCGGCTGTGGTCGCCGTTGCCGAGACTTGCGCCTATCTGGCAGAGGGCGATGCTATGGACGTCCTCAATGCCGCCGACCCGGCGCTGCCCACGGTTCTTGGCTGCATCGACTCCTTTGACGGTTGCTGGGCCGTCGCCGTACGCGGTTCCTACGCCTACGTAGGGACGCGCAGCCGGCTTCATGTGGTCGATGTTTCCGACCCTGCCCACCCGCACACAGTCGGTGTCTCCGAGTCCCTCGGCACTGCCTTTGGAATCACGCTTGCCGGCCGATTCGCCTACATGTCTCTCAGCTACTGGGGACTCGCCGTGGTCGACGTGAGCGACCCCGCAACGCCGACCCCGCTGGGCCGCCTGTACTACCCGGCTCAGGTGCAGGCGGCTGCGGTGGCTGGGACCTACGTCTACCTCGCAGTCAGTGATTCCGGGCTCCGCGTGGTCGATGTGGCCGATTCAACGAACCCGCGCGAGGTCGGGGCGTTCCTAACCCCGGGCACCGCCTTCTCAGTGGCGGTCGCGGACACGTTCGCCTACGTCGGTACGACCGAAGGGCTCAGTATCGTCGACGTCGCCGAGCCAACGAGTCCGCTCCTGGTATCAAGCCTCAGCGGGCCGGGCTGGGCATTCGTCCTGGCCGTTTCCGACCAGAAGGTCTACATGCCATGCCTCCAAATGGGGCTCAGGGTTGTAGACGTCTCTGACCCCGCGCACCCGCGTGAGGTCGGCTACTACGATACTCCCAACTTCGCATCTTGGCTGGCACTATCCGGGGGTCGCATCTATGTGGCGGACACGGAGGACGGCCTGCAGATATACGAGCCCGCAGCCGGCGGGGTCCAGGAGACACCGAACGCAACTGCGCGAACGGCCAACGCGGCCACGGTCATCCGCGGCGTGCTTTGGCTTCCGCCAGCCGTCAGCCCCAGGCCCCAAGCCGCAAGCTTGCTTGACGTCTCCGGTCGGGTGGCGTTCGACTTACACGCCGGCTCGAATGACGTGTCGAGTCTCGCTCCTGGCGTCTATTTCCTCGCGTTGTGCGCTGCGGGGGATGCGGTCGGCGTGCGCAAGCTTGTCCTGACCCGGTGAATCCACTTCCGTCAAGGACCGAACACGACTGGACCAAAGGAGGGCCCATGAAGAGACACGTCCGCGTCCTTTCGCTTCTCGCCGTACTCGCACTGGCTCTGCTCGGAGCGAGCTACGGCAAGTCCGACAAGGCAACGACAGCCAAACCGGCCGCCGCGCCCCAAGTCGACATCTCGACGCTGCCCGAGTACCTGCGCTATCCGGGCGCGACCGCAGTCGAGCGCCTGGAAGTCAACACCGAAGACAGCAAAGGCACGAGCTGGCTGCTTGTGAGCACCGACCCCGAGGACAAGGTATCCGCGTGGTACAGCGCCTCGGTGGAGAAGAACGGCTGGGCCAAGGACCCGGCCGGCCAGAAGGTCGGGGTGCTGGAGTGGGTGAGCTCGGATAACACCCAGGTTCTCAAGCTGGTCCTCTGCCCGAAGGACGGCAAGACCAGCATCTCGTTTACGCTCGGTCTGAAGCGTTAACGACGAAGCCGGGCCGCCGTGTTAGGAAAAGCGTGAAGTAAGAATGGTGAAGGGTGAAACCAGGCCGCGCCCTCTTTCTCTATTCACTCTTCATAATTCACCATTTCCGAGAGGAGACGTTCGATGAGAGCATTAACCACTTCGCTGGCGCTTACCCTGCTGTTGGGCGTCGGCTGCAGTCCCAAGCCGGCGCCGGCTCCGACCGCACCGCCTCAACCCAAGACCGAAGCTGCGGTCGCCCCCACCAACCTTCCCAAGCTCTGGGACTTCTGGGCGACGTGGTGCCCGCCCTGCAAGCAACTCAAGCCGACCATCGAAGCGCTTGAGAAGGAGTATGAGGGCAAGGTCGAAGTCAAGTCCATCGATACCGACCAGAATCAAGGCCTGGCGCAGAAGTTCAACGTCCAGGCGATACCGACGCTGGTCTTCCTCGACGCCAAAGGCAACGAACTCTCCCGCATCGTCGGCCTGGTGCCGAGAGACACCATCGTCGGCCGCTTCAAGGCCCACGGCTTCATAGAGTAGCTGACCGGATTCGTCTGGAGCGCGGGAGCGAGGCTCCCGCTTTTCTCTGTCGCTAGCTCCTGCGCAGCGCCGTGAAGAGCAGGTAGACGCCGAGGGCGGCGGCGGCGATGAAAGCCGCGACGCCGATGACGGGCACCAGGGCCTTGAGCGCGGTCGGCGCCGCCACCACGAGCAGCGACGCGCCGATGATTATCGCCGCGAGCACGATGGCCGCGGCAAGCTGATTGTTGGAGCGGCTCAGGTTGCGGACAATCTGGCGCAGCTCCTCGTGGTCAATCTGAAGCTTCAGCTCGCCCTTCTTCAGCCACTCGCTCATCTGGCGCAGGTCGCCTGGCAGGTCGCGCGCGAGCGACTCGAAGTCGGCCTCGGCCCGGCGCAGGTCCTTGAACCATCCCAGCGGGCCGAACCGGCGCCGGGCAAGCCGCTCAAGGAACGGCTTCATCTCCTCAATGAAGTTGAACTCGGGGTCGATGAGGAGACCAAGCCCCTCGGCAGTGGCGACGCCGCGCATCAACATGGAGAGTCCGGCCGGGACCGCGATGCGGTGGCGGCGACTGACCGCAAGCAGTTCCCGCAGGACCCGGCCCAGCGACATGTCGCGCAGGCTCGCACCGTAGTACCGGTCCAGCAGGTCCTGGATGTCGGCCCGCAGGGCCAGTTCGTCGACGCGAGATGACTTCGACCCGGCCCTGAGCACGAGCCGCGTCAACCGTGCGCCGTCCTGCCGGTACGCGGCGACGAGCATGTCAACGAGCAGGTCGCGGGTCTCGTCGTCGATGCGGCTGAACATCCCGTAGTCGATGATGCCAAGTCTGCCGTCCGGCCTGACGATGAGGTTACCGGGATGAGGGTCAGGCTGGAAGAACCCATTCTCGAAGACCATCTTCATATAGGCGTGGGTGCCGGTGCGCGCGAGCCGGCCGCGGTCGATGCCGGCGCGTTCCAGCCCGGCCGTGTCGGTCGCCTTGACGCCGGTGAAGAGCTCGAGCACGAGCAGCCGGCGCGTCGTATAGTCCCAATACACCTTCGGTATCGCCACCGTCTTATCGTCGGCGAAGTTGCGGCGGCAGATATCGGCGTTCTGACCCTCGTGCGCGAAATCGAGCTCAAACCTCAGACTGCGGCCGAGCTCCCCGACGAGCCCGGCCGGGTCACAGACCGAAAGGTCAGGCTGGTGACGCTCGATGAACCTAGCCACCGACGCGAGGATGGCGAGGTCGGCCTCGGTGACGTCGGCGACGCCCGGCCGCTGGACCTTGACTGCGACTTCCTCGCCCGTCTTGAGTTTGGCCCTGTGCACCTGCGCCAGCGACGCGGCCGCGACCGGCTCGCGTGCGAACTCGGCGAAGATATCGTCGGGCAGCCGGCAGGCCTCGGTTGCGATGACGCGCTCGACATCGGCGAACGGAATCCGCGGTACGTTGTCCTGGAGGTTGCTCAGTGCTTTGAGGTAGTCCGGCGGCAGCAGGTCGGGCCGCGTGGACAGAAGCTGACCGAGCTTGATGAACGTCGGCCCGAGTTCCTCGAACGCCCTGACCAGCCGTGCCGGCTCGCTCAGCGCCGCCACGCCCGGGTGAGTCTTGCGCCCGAATCTCAGCCTGCCCTCAAGCCCGAGCCGCATAGCGAGTTCGGCCAGACCATAGCGCACCAACACCGCACCGACGTGCCGAGCGCGGTTAAGCTGATGTCGTCCCTTCAGCCAGCCAAGCGGGTCGAAACTCGACGCCGGCGGGGGCTGTCGGCAGGTTTGCTCCGGGTTCTCAGGCAGGGTTTCTCCTCATCCAATTGCTCGTGTCTGATGATAGCCGTGGCTCTGAACCGAGTCAAACCGCAGACGAGTACAGGGATGAAAGCAGAAAGGCTGAATCAAGAAGAAGGCGACGCGAGACCGCCTCTTCTCGCCCTCTGGAACGGACGGTCAGTGTCGCAGCAGCCGAAGGCCTTGCACCGCCTGGAACCAGGTCTGCAGGCGCAGGTCCTTCTGCTGTAACCGCAACTGCGTCACCCCGACCTCTGCAAAGTAGCCGCTTGAGGTGTGACAGGCCGCATAGACCGGAGTGGCGGAAACGCGGGCCGTAGTTCTCCACGCGCTGTCGCCGACCGGCGGCGCCGGGCTCTGTTCGCTCGCGAGTTCCACGAAGCCTGTCACGCGCCAGCGTCCAGCCGGCACGCTGCCGCCCGAGTCGGTCGGCGCGAGGTCCGGACTCGCGAGGTAGTAGGTCGGCCCGTCCGCGCCCGGCTTGAAGTCGGTCACATAGAACTCGACTCGGTCGACCCAGGCGGTGTCGGCCATCTCATAAGTCGCGGCAGACCAGTCCGGCCCGATCCAGCCGCAGCCGGAATTGTCCCCTCCGCTCAGTTCCCCGACCGTCGTCGTTCCGGTATGCACCGGTAACGTCGTTAGCGTCTCACCGGGCTCGACGTAGGTCCCGCCGAACTGGGCGAGCACGCGATACTCTCCGGTCATTCCTTGCGGGTCGTGTACGCAGGCGGTGTCGTTCGTTTCAAGCGCGACGCCGTAAGCGCCGCCAACGGGCCGGAACATCACTCGATAAAGGCTGGGCGCGCCCTCGCTCGGCGGACTCCAGGTCAGGCGCAAGGTCGAGTCGGACTCGGCAACGATTGACAGGTTCCGCGCCGAACCCATCGGTATCGTGACCGCCGTGACTGAAAGCGGAGCGGACCAATCGGAAAGCAGGCCGACGCTGTCGCGTGCTCGGGCCGCTATCGGGTAGATGCCTGCCGTGTCATAGGAGTGGCTGACCGAAGCCGTCTCCCCGCTCGCAGTCCAATCGCCCCAGTTCCCGACCATCCCGCCCCAGTCGAACTGGAACTCGACCATCCGGCCCTGCGGGTGGATTGTCATTACCTTGTACGCATAAGCGACACCGGTCGTGCAATAGGCCGCTCCAACCGGCGTCATCGGCCGCTCCGGCGGCGACTGCTTGCCGCAGCCGACAAACACGATGAGCAGAAGCGCAAAGAGCACGGGCTTTCTCATTCGACCTCCTGTTGGCTTGGAGTTGTTCTACCGCGCCAGGCGCAAGAGTCAAGCCCGGCGGTTTGCTTACGGGGATTGACATTCGACCACCTGCGCATACTATGACCAAGTGAGAAAACCGCCGATATAGCGATGGGCATCACCATACGCCCCTACGTTCGCGGCCAGGATGACGAGGTCCGAGTCGACCTCTACAACCGCGCGCACGTGCAAGACGACGACTTCGTGCCCGCGAACGTCGAAGAGAACCGTCGCTGGGACCAGTCACCGGAAGAACCGCACCGGCACCGGTTCATCGCCAGTCTGGACGGTGTCCCGGCCGGCGTCGCGTTCGCATACGCTGACCCGCAAGTTACGGACGGCAGAGGCACGCTGTCCGGCCCGCACGTCCCGCCGGAGTTCCGGCGCCAGGGGGTCGGCACCGCGCTTGCCCGGTCCGTCATCGCCGACCTCCGCCAACGCGGTCGGACCAAGGTCCAGGTCCACGAGCGCGACCGGGCCGACATCAACGGCTTTCTCGCCTCGCTCGGGTTCCGGGTGGTTCGCCGGTTCAGCGAAATGCAGCGGACGCTCGCCGACCTGCCGCACGGCATCGGCGAGTCAGCCGAGGCTGACGTGGCCGTGGTCGAGCCAACACCGGACGTGTTGAGAACCATCGTCGCCATCGAAAACGAGGCTTTCAAAGAGCACTTCAACTACCGGCCGTTCACTCTGCCCGAGCTCGAGTTCATGGTCCGCAACTCAGCCGAGGAAGGCTCCGTCGCGCATGTCTCACTCGCCCGCATCGGCGGCACATCCGTCGGCTACCTGTGGTACGGCTTTGACCCAAAGGGAATCGCGCACCTCAAGAAGAACCGCGGCGGGCTCTGGGACATCGGTGTACTCAAGCCCTGGCGCAATCGCGGAATCGCCAAGGCGCTGATGCTGGCGGGGATGCGACACCTTAAGAGCGATGGTATGGACGAGGTCCGGCTCTACGTTGATGATACGAACGTAACCGGCGCACATCGCCTCTATGAAAGGCTCGGGTTCGTGCTCGTTCACCGCGAGTTTGTCCACTCGCTCGACCTCAAGTCAGTGCCCGACGAGAAGGAGGACAAATGACCGCGAAGAAGACCTGGCGCGAGAAGCTTGCAGATAGCAGGGACCTGCCCAGAACGATGGTCATACCTTCGCCAAAAGAGGTGGACGAGGTGATGCGCCGCGTGCCGAAGGGCAGGCTCGCGACCATCAACGAAGTCCGTGCCTGTCTCGCCAAGAAGCATGGCACCGACATCGCGTGCCCGATGACGACCGGCATCTTCGCCTGGATTGCGGCGCACGCGGCCGAGGAGGCGAGGGCTGCCGGCAACAAGGACATCACGCCTTACTGGCGCACGCTCAAGACCGGCGGCGAGCTAAATCCGAAGTATCCGGGCGGCGTCCCGGCCCTCAAGAGACTCCTGTCCGCCGAAGGCCACAAGGTCGTCAAGAAAGGAAACAGGTTCCTCGTCGACGGCTTCGACAGGAAGCTCGCCGCGCTCTAGCCCGGCCCAGCCACTGCCTGAGTCCCTGTTCTCATTTCTGTACTTGTGCGTTCTGGTTTCTTAAGCATCTGACCATCCGTCCAGTGTGCTGTCTGCCGCTTGCCTACTATCTTACGCGCTCCGCACTTTGCGGCTGTGACACTCCGCACATCTGACCGCGACTCTCGCCGACCACACGCAGGTCGCGAATCCAGATAACCCGAGGTGTCAGTCCAGCCGAGCAATGCTGTGTCGCATCTGCACGGCAATTGACACCTGCTGACGTATCCTCTATTCTGAATTGATGCCCAAAGAGAACGCAGGGGTCCGGTGTTTCGGCCCGGCAACACACTGTTCGCGGCTGCTTCCATCGATGGCTCTTGTTGCAGCGCTTGTCGTCGCCGGCTGCCAGAAGCAGGCGCCGGCAAGGCCGGGGAAACCCGGTGGCCGGGACCGCGTGCCGATCAGCACCCCGGCGACCTATTCTTCAGTGACGACCGACCCGAACCAGGACAGTGTGCTCTATGTGTTCGACTGGGGCGACGGGCTGGCCGATACCACCGAGCTCGTGGCGTCGGGCGATGCCGCCTTCGCAGCCCACGTCTGGGCGAGCGTGGATTTGTTCGCGGTCAGGGTGAGGGCGCAGGACTCGGAGGGACACTGGTCTGGCTGGTCCGACCCGCTCAACGTCATGGTCGGCGTCAACCATCCGCCGGAGCCGCCCGCCCGGCCGACCCACGCCGGCGGCGACTCGGTGGGCATACCCATCGCCTTCACTACCTCGGCCACCGACCCGGACGGCGATTCGGTCCGAATAAGGTACTTCTTCTCCGAAGGCCAGGTCAGCGTATACGGCCGCAAGGTGGCGAGCGGCGAAGCCTATGCCGACACTGCCGTCTATTCGCAGAACGGGTGGAAGGTGGTGTATGCTGTGGCCACGGACGGGACCGATACCTCGGCTTGGTCCGCGCCGGACAGCATCTTCATCTTCTCACCGAACGTGGCTCCCTTTCCGCCGGGAATCAGGACGCAGTACACCCCACAGCGCGGCATTCCCAACGGCCCGGCCTACCGGTTCTACGCCTCCGCCCGGGACGAGTACGGCGACAGCCTCTACTACCGGTGGTACTTCGACGGCTCCGATTCGGTCACGTCCGGAATGTCCCCGAGCGGCATCGACAACTTCGTGGAGTGGACGCCGACCGGCGACACCCATACCTATGCCGTGGCCGTGCGGGTGTTCGACCAGACCGGCAAGACCAATGACACCCTGGCCACGATGACCTTCAAGACGGTCGCCGAAGGAGAGATGCTCTGGGGCATACCGGGTGAGTTCGTCGCGTCACCGGCCATCGGTAACGCGCTCTGGCGCGGCGACACCCGAATGGGAATCGTCTGCGGCGGCGTCGAAGGGTACCTGTACGTGATTGACGCGTACCAGTCGTTCATCATCAACCAGATATCAGTCAGCGGTGCTGACGACTACAACTCGTCGGCGACCATCGGCGCCGATGGCACGAGGTATGTGGGCAACGAGAACGGCTGGTTCTATGCCATCGGGCCCGACGACACCGTCAGGTGGCAGTTTGGGAACGGCAACGACGGCATGACCGCGACCGCGGCGCTGGCCAGCGACGGCAGCATCTACTGCGGTGGGGAGGACCGCCAAATCCACAAGCTGATTGACAACGGCGTCCGCGCGAGCCAAGTGTGGAGCTGTGGCCTGCGCAATGACATGGTGGGTTCGCCGGCCATCGGGCCGGACGGAAGGATCTATGCCTGCGACTTCGGCGGCTACGTGTATGCCCTGAACGGCGACAGCACTCTGAGGTGGGAAGTCCACGCCGGCGACACGAACGGCATCACCTCTTCACCCGCCGTTGCCTCGGACGGCACGGTCTACGTCGGCACCGAAGGTCCTGCCATCGGCGGGTTGGTAGCCGTCAAAGACGGCAATGTCGTTTGGTCTTTTGAGACCAATCCGCGGTCATCGGTCTCCTCTTCACCCGTAGTCGGCCCCGACGGCAACGTCTACTTCGGTTGTGACAACGGCAAGCTCTACCGGATCGACCAGAACAGCCGCCAGCCGGCTCCCGGCTGGCCGGTTACGGTCTCGACGACGAGCGTTGTGAACAGCACTCCCCTGTTGTGTGCTGACGGTGTTGTCTACATCGCCGACGAGTCCTTCCTTTACGCCTACGGCGTGGACAATCCGGGCGTTGGCCCCCGATGGAGAACACCGCTAGCGCTGGGCAAGGGCACAGGAAGAAGGTTGTCGCTCGACAACCAGCCGTCGCCCGTAGTAGACCGGTACGGAATCATCTACATCGCATCCGCGAACGGCATCTTCGCTATCGCGGGAAGACCGAGCGGAACCCTGGCCGCGACTGACTGGCCGATGTTCCACCACGACGCGAGGCACACCGGCCGCTTCGGCGCGAGGTGACCTCGGTCAGAACCGGAAGACCTTGTCGCCGAGCAGGGCCGCGAAGACCCGGCCGCGCATCACGCGGCCGAGGAAAGGCGAGTTGCGCGAGAGCGACAGGACCGTGTCGCCCGTGTAGCTCCACTCCGCTTTCAGGTCGAGAACCACCAACTCGGCTTCCGAGCCCGCGACGAACCCGGCCGGCGGCAGGGAGAGAATTCGGCGCGGCACGGTTGTCAGCCGGGCGATGTAATCAACGAGAGAAAGAGCTCTGCCCAGTACCAGTTGCTCGTAGCCGAGGCTGAACGCGGTTTCGAATCCGATGATGCCGGGCGGCGCGGCGTCGAACTCGGCATCCTTCTCGCCCTTCAGGTGCGGCGCATGGTCGGTGGCAATGACGTCAATCGTACGGTCGGCCAACCCGGCGACTACTGCCCGCCGGTCGGATTCGGCCCGAAGCGGCGGATTCACCTTGTAGTTGGTGTCAAAGGTCGCGAGCGCGTCGTCGGTCAAGGTGAAGTAGTGCGGGCAGGTCTCGGCCGTTACCTGCACGCCGCGCGCCTTGGCCCAGCGAATGACATCAACCGTCGCCCGCGCCGACACATGGGCGATGTGCAGCCGCGCCCGCGTGAACTCCGCAAGCAGGACGTCGCGGGCGGCCTGCGCTGACTCGGCCACGTCCGGCCCCGACTTCAAGCCGAGCCTGGTTGACGCCCGCCCCTCGTTGGCGGTTCCCTCGACCAGCTCCTTGACTTCGCAGTGGGAGACAACCGGCACGTCGAACGCCTTGCAGTACTCGAGCACGCGGCGCATCACCTGGGCGTCCGAGATTGGTGCACCGTCATCCGAGAAGGCCACTGCGCCGACCTCCACCATCGAACCGATTTCCGCCAGTTCCTTTCCCTGCCTGCCCTTGGTGCAGCAGCCGACCGGGTGGATAAGGGCAAAGCCCGCCTCCGCTGCCCGCCGAGTCTCGAATCTGACCTGCGCCTCGGTGTCAACCGCCGGGTCGGTATTCGGCATCGGGCAGACACGCGTGAACCCGCCGGCAAGCGCGGCAGCAGTGCCGCTGGCAATCGTCTCTTCGTCCTCGCGGCCGGGCTCGCGCAGGTGACAGTGCATATCCACGAATCCCGGTGCGACATGCTTTCCGCGGCAGTCGACAACTGCGGTATCGCCGGCCGCCCGGATGCCCGTCTCGACCTTCTCTATCCGGCCGCTGACCACAAGCACGTCGGCCCGGCGCGTACTCCGCCCCTCCGGGTCAACCACGGTCCCGCCCCTGAGCAGCAACCTGTCACAGGTCCCGGCATTCATGGCTGAGTCTTGGCTCTTGGCGTTTGCCTTCTCACTTCTAGCATCTCGCTTCTAGCTTCTGACTTGGCCTCGGCGGCCCCTGTCGGACAGTGCGTCCGGCTTCATCCTTCCGCCCTCATCCCTCCGCCTTCTCCTCGGACGCCTCTCCTCCTGCCAAGAGGAACAGCACCGCCATCCTCACTGCCACGCCGTTCGTCACCTGCGAAAGCACCAGGGCCCGGCTGAAGTCGGCCACGTCGAAGTCCATCTCGACGCCCCAGTTCACCGGCCCCGGGTGAGTGACGACGACCTCGGGAGCGAGCTTCTTCAGCCGCTCCGCAGTCAGTCCATAGAGAGCGCGGTACTCACGCACCGTCGGGAAGCTCGACGACGTAATCCGCTCCTGCTGAACCCGGAGCATGTTCACAACATCCACTTCGTAGAGTATCCGGTCCAGCCGGTAGAAGACTTCGCAACCGTACTCCTCGACCTCGGGCGGAATCAGGGTCGGCGGGCCGCAGACAGCCACCTTCGCTCCCAGCTTGGCAAAGCAGAGCAGGTTGGAGCGGGCGACACGGGAGTGGGCGATGTCGCCGACAATCAGGACTCGCTTTCCTTCAAGGCTACCGAGCTTCTCTTGCAGGGTGTAGGCGTCGAGCAAGGCCTGCGTTGGATGTTCGTGCGCGCCGTCTCCGGCGTTGATGACGAAGGCCTGCACGTGTCGCGACAGGAAGTGGGGTGCGCCAGGCGACTGGTGCCGGATGATAATCCCGTCCACGCCCATCGCCTCGATGTTCCGCGCGGTGTCGAGCAGGGTCTCGCCCTTGGACACCGACGACGTCGCTCTGCTGAAGTTCACGCAGGCGCAGCTCAGCCGGCTCGCGGCCAGCCCGAACGAAGTTGCGGTGCGGGTCGAAGGTTCGAAGAAGAGATTGACCACGGTCCGGCCGCGCAGCGCCGGGACGATTGGAATAGTCCGGTCCAGCACCTCACGGAACGTGCGGGCCTGGTCGAGGATTGTCAGGATTTCGGAACGGTCGAGGCCCTCGATGCCAAGAAGGTGCCTTGACCTGAGGCCCATGACTACATCCTAGGCAGCACAAGCCGCAGGCTGCAAGCCCCGAACCCGCAATCAGGGATGGTCCTCGACTTGGGCCTCGAGGCTACAAGATCGAGCCCACCCGTCCTTGCGCTGTTTGCACTTCTGACTTCTGCCATCTAGCTTCCCGCTTCTGATTTCGTCCTGGTGAGGACTATCTCATCCCTTCCGTCCGTCTCTTTGAGGAAGATATCGACGAGGTCAGACCGCTGGGTCTTGATGACCTTGGCCGCGAAATCCGGCTGAATCGGCAGCTCGCGGTGACCGCGGTCGACCAGCACCGCCAGTTGAATCGCCTCCGGCCGGCCGAAGTCGAGGAGCTCGCTCAGCGCGGCGCGAATCGTGCGCCCCGTGAAGATGACGTCGTCCACCAGGACCAGCGTCTTGCCATGAATGTCGAAGCTGATTTCCGAACCGCGGACAATCGGCGTCTCCGCAACCATCTGCAGGTCGTCTCGATACAGGGTGATGTCGATTGCGCCGACCCGGACTTTCGGCTTGCGGCCGGAACCCAAGCGTGCGGCGAGTCGCCAGGCCAGCGGCACTCCCCGGCGCTTGATGCCGATCAGGGCGGGATTATCTACTCCGCGGTTGTGGCGGCTAATCTGCGCAGCGAGCTCCGTGACGAGAGCGCTGACCGCCTTCGCGTCCGCCAGTCGCCTCGTCATGTCCGAACCCCGACCCCTTGGCGTACTTGGCGTTCTTGGCGGTTGGCCGGCCGGGTCATTTCACCAGCAACCCGACCGGTATCAGGACGCAATACCCGAGAACCAGGAGTATCGGCGCCAGCGTGATTGAACCCGATGCGAGTGTGATGAACCCGGCGACGATGGTCACGATGCCGGCGCCCATGATGGCATAGTTCTTCTTCTTCAGGCTGATCATGGGCCGGGGCGGCTTCTTCGGTGCCGGCTTTGGCTTCGCCGGCTGCGGCTTGGCGAACTTGCGGTCAGGTTTCATGCGTCGGTTTCCTCCGCGTCCATCTTAACGGCCTTTGGCCTGAAGTCAAGCCAAGGCATCCGCAAGCCACAACTTGGAGCCCGGGCTGCGGATAGTGCTGCGGCCTGTCATTCGCCGCCCGGGTTCGGCTCGTCATCCAGCTTGAGGCGGTCGTCAGGCGGCGGAGGCGCAAACCGCCTCTCCAGATACGCGACTATGTCCTCCGTTCGCACGCCCTGCGCCGTCTGCTGCCCGTCATTCGTCATTCGACCGTTGGCATTCGACATCCTGCTGCTCTCTGCCGGCAGCAGCAGATGCACTCCCCGGAAGTTGTCGAGATAGCTCTTGTGCGAGAACGGGCTGACGACGATGCCGCCCGACGTCCGGAACCAGCGTCGGAACTGCTTCCACTGGTACCGCGCGGTGAATATCCGCTTGTCCACCTCGATACCCTTGTCGCTGAACGTGTAGGTGATGGGAAGAAAGTAGGTATTGAGAGCGAGGAACAGCACGACCACGGCCAGCATGCCGAGTACGGGACCAAACACCGTCCAACTGAAGACCACAAGGGCGAGGATGAAGACCGCAGCGATGACGGTCCGTACCGGCGTTTCTCTCGCTCGATGGATTGTCCATCTCAACGGTTCAGCCATCTCTTGCGTCCCGTCAGGCACTGGAAGTGCACCTGCGTCCAAGTCCGGCATTCGACATTTGCCTGTGGTGGGCCCGGTCCGGGGCAAAGGCAATTCTAGATTCCAGATTCAAGATTGCAGATTGCGGAACAGGCCACGACATTCTAGATTCTAGATTCCAGATTCAAGATTGCAGATTGCGGATCAGGCCACGACATTCTAGATTCTAGATTCCAGATTCAAGATTGCAGATTGCGGATCAGGCCACGACATTCTAGATTCCACATTCAAGATTGTAGATTGCGGATGCGGGATCGAGTTTGACAGAAGTCACGGCTCATTTTGGATAGCGGGACTTCAGGGTCTTGAGGGAAGCGACGGTCATGGCCGTGATTTCATGGGCCTCGCTCTGAAGGTCATCAACGGCGTCGGCTGGGGCCAGACCTGCTTCGTACAGCAGTTCAAGCCAGTACGCGGTCTCGTCGACCTCTTCAAGTACAATGCTGAGTTTGGCGATGACGTCGGCAGCGGACCGGCCACGGCAGGCAGCCCGGTAGTTGGCACCGACCGACGTTGCGGCCCTGAGCAGTTGCGTGCCGAGGACCTGTGCTGAACCCCGCCGAGGCAGCGAGTCAACGAGCTTGATGACCGCCAGCCCCAAGCCTTTCGTCCGCCTCTTGAATTCCTCAGGATTCACGTCTGCCTTGCGCTCTCAGGAGCCCCAGTCTGCCAATCTTCAATCTGGAATCTTGAATCTGCAAGTCTGAAGTCGGATTCCTCTGGTGGGCCGATCATCAATCTGCAATCTTGAATCTTCAATTCTGCTGGTGGGCCCGGTCCGGGTCGAACGGACGACCAGCTGATTATGAGTCAGCTGCTCTGACCAACTGAGCTACGGGCCCGCTGTCCATAACGCCCAGAGGGTACTGGAGTTACCAGTCCGAGTCAAATGTGCCGCCTCAAGCGTTCAACCCGTTTGAGGCGGCACAAATGCGGCACAGGCAAAGAACGGCAGACTCTCGTCGGCAATCACGACCCACCGTCTCGGAATACTTCCGAGATGTTGGGCCTCAGGTCAAGGGACGCCCAGCACACTCTGGCGAGCTCTGCCCCAGCGGGAGGGAAGCCGGCCTGGATTATCCGCTTGCCCTTAGCGGTCAGGAATTCAACAGCCGGAACGAAGTCGGCGTCGGACGATACCAACACCGCGATATCATAGGCACCCTCCCAGGCGAACTTCAACAAGTCGGTCACGATTGAGGTGTCAACGCCCTTCTCCTCAGTGCGGTCGAACGCCTGTCTGCAGTCTGGACATACCGTGACCGGCTTGTGGCAGTGAGGACAGATAGGATAGCGCTTTGGACGCCGCTCGTGGCATTTGACTTGAACACCGGAAATCCTGCCCAAGGTGTACATGGCCCAGTTGTGCATCTTTCGTCCGGTGTCCTTGTTGGGGTTGAATGACATGTACACAAAGCACCCTTCGAAGACAAGGTCCCCTTGCTGACCCGGGAGGACTTTCTGCTCCGCTTGCTCGACCAGCCACTGGGGAAACCGGGTCCAGTCAAGCCGGTGCCTCCCATTGGTGTATTGACTGACCGACAATTCCAGATTCGATAGGTCAACAAAGACCCTGGCTCTTAGGGTATATCCAGCCCGTTCCACGCTCATCTTGGCCTCCTGTTGAAACTGCAGGGAGCGCGACTAGGCGCTCCCTGGGGCTTGTCTTACCATCGGGAAGACTCCCGGTGGTGGATTAGTCTCATGATGATAGTAACCGCTTTGGTTATGTTGTCAACAAGTATTTCGACCCCACCGAGTCATGGTACGATTCCCACCATCAGTCCGCCAACAGCGCCGAGTCCTCGACGTTCAACCCGTTTGAGGCGGCACAAATGCGGCACAGGGTGGTATCCCTTGCCATTGCAGGCGAGCGGCGGGCTGATTCCACGGAGAAGCGGCGATAGCTACCAAGTCGCTGGCTTTACTTGCTGAGTGCCGTTGGCGAGCGTTACGACATCGGGGAATTGGAATTGCTCGTAATGCTCCTTTGAGATTTTGCAGGCAAGACCGAGCTTGCCCAGTTCGTTGTTTTTCCGGGCATAAGGAAACAGGAAGCACACGCGCTTAGTTGGGTAGTGCTGCGTCACGTATCTGACTGCCGGGGCGAAATCGGTATCGCCGGTCACAAGAACAGCCGTGTCGCAACTATCGGCAAGAAAGACATCTATCAACTTGACGGCCATCGCAACATCAGTTTCCTTCTCTTCGTGATGAAGATACCATTGTTGGCAACCGGCGCACCATTGATTCTTTTGCTTGAATCTTGCCATGTGGACCTGCACCCCGGTGTCCCTTAGGCAGGCAACGAGGCGCTTGTGACGAACTACAACGTCACGGTCCCATCGTTTCTTGTGATGGGCATACGCGGAGAAATAGTGAAACTCACGGGCGACGCTATCTGGCCCAAGTGATGGCAAGAACGACTCGCACAATGCCCTGACGTTCAGCCATTTGAGGGGCTTGCCGAGTGCCTCGCCAGCCTTAACTATCGAATGGTACAGATTGAAACCGTCAATCAGGAATGACGTGCGGTCAGGCGGCATAAAGGAATCCGCCGCCCCGTGAGGCGGCGGGGGCCAGTTTGGCATTTCTGCGAAACTGGGGATGAATGCTTACGTCAAATAATATAGTCACCTGGTGTCCTGTCAAGTTCGACGTTGCCAGGTCCATTAACCCCACCAAGTCTTCGACGCCCCACAATGTCTTAGAGATACCGGCCTGCATTGCCGGAGTCACGTTCAGTGTCTTGTGAATCCACGTGGGCGGGCGGAGCTCGACGTTCGACCCGTTTGAGGCGGCACAAATGCGGCACAATCTACGAACCTGCGGTCCTAGCGCCCGCCTAGTAGACCAGTGGCCACGGCGAATGTAACACTGAATATCAGCGCGGACAAGGCTAGCAACGCCAACGCAGCAACCAGAACCCAACGCTGGGCTTGATTCATATCACCTCCACCTTCGCCAGAGGCGGTCTAGTCTTGGGCATCTGATTGGCCGGGCTTGCCTTGGCGCTTGCGCCTGATACCGAGAAACCAAGTCACCGCCGCACCCGCCAGCAGAATACCGAAGGATTCCATAACGGTCTTTCCCGGGTCCGTTACGTGCTCCTGCACGTAGTTGACGCCCTCTCCCGGCTTGAATCTGGGCGTGTATACGTAGTCACCATCTCCGCCAGAGAGAAGGAACATGGCTACCACTAGCAGCGTTACGCCGATGCAGACCTTCTGCGCTAGGTTCACAGATTCGCCACTCGCCCGCAGTCGGTCAGTATCCAGTAACGACAGTCGGAGCAAAGTACGTGCTTAGCCTGATGATGGCGGACGTTGCCGCGTATGTCAACAGAGCCAAGCCCGCCATGAAGGCGGCGATCACCAACAGCCACCGTTGAGTCTTAGTCATAGGACCTCCTGGCTAGCGCGGTCCTACAGGGAAACTAAGACCGATATGCCCAGTGTCGGGCTGACTTCCGCACCCAGTTGTGTCTGAATATATTTTCTCGTAGTGAACACGTCTGAGGAGTTCGTAAGAAACAACACTGAGGCGGGAACGACCTCTACCTCGACGCCCGCAGAAACCAGCTTAGAGAGACGGAAGCGTGTACCTGCTGAGAGAGTGGTGACCAGACCATCATAACTCACCCGGATAGATGCGTTGCCGTACTCGTGGACGGTACTACTACCACTGTAGCCCGCGCCTACCCCGAAGCTGAGCCTAGGTCCGTCTTGGGACACCGGCACGAGTAGAATGACTCCTCCGTGGGCCTCGAAACCCTGTATGCGAAGTGAATCGATGGCCGTCTGGTTGTCCATTGTGACGGTGTTCATGAGTCCACCGACTCCGCCGACCCGGAGGCTCAGTTGGCAGACACCTCCAACTGGTATCTCCACCCGTACATGATAGCCGAAAGCCTGTTCGACGTTGTTGCTGATTTCGTAAGGAAGAACTTGGTAGGTGCTGGCCAGAAGTGGCCGAGTACCCAAGTCCAGCCCCAACTCTATCGGGAAAGCTGTCGTGGCCAACGCGAGTATGGCCAACGCAGTCAGGCACGTGTGTTTGTGCATCTCCTTGCCTCCTTTTTAGGCCTTTGCCGAACTTCACACTGACATTTTGTCAGGCCTAGCCTCCGAGCAGGCGGCCATACAGTCAGGCAGTGACCTCCTGTTCTGTCGGCATCCGCCGTTCACGTATCTCGTTCAGATAAGATAATGCCAGAGGAATGTCTAATGTCAATGTCGAAGCGCGACCCTGGGGGGAGGGTATCACCGTCTCGGGGCGGGGCATGAAGGAAGCAACGGGGGCGCTCAAATATGCGCAAAAAAACGGTATGGGCGACCCGCCGGGCCTTGGAGGTCCTTGAGCTTGTCACGGCCGCTCACCAGAATAGCCCTCTGCCGCGTTATACAGCCCTCCACGCCTAGGGTGAGTGAGGTAATGAGTCAGGGGGGCAGGGTGAGAGGCCTAGGCGACGGTGAAACGCCGAAATCCCGACCGTGAGGGGGAATGAGAAGGGGGAGTATCCTGTCCTTCTAGGACAGAACAGCCGCTTGGCGCGTGCGCATCTCATTGACAGCCGCTCAGCGCCACCCCCAAGCAGTGATGCGCTACGCGATGGCTCAGGCATGGACTCCATTCGACGTGCGCGTTAAGAGCCAGAAACACAGCCTAAGTCGTTGTCACGAGTGAACTAAAATAGTATATGAATAACCATATGTTGCCCGGAAGACACCAAACCCGACCGCGAAAAGTTAGTATATTCACGTGAGGCCGGGAGTCAAGGACATCCTTGATTTGTGGCAAGCGGTCGGCTTGACTCCGGGGATTTCCTGGATTCTATAATATAGATGCTAACAGTCGAATTTGCTCAGACTACTTCTTGCCCCCGGAAACGACCGATAGAGCGCGCTCCAGCGCCTAGCCGGGGTTTGATCGCGTTTGCATCTCAATCACATTACAGGACATTTCGTCCCGTCAGCGACCGCGAGGCACAACGCGGCCGGACAGCGATACAGGAGTCACATAGTGAGTAGCTGCTGAGCCTAGTAGAATTCGCCGCAACGCAACGTGATTCCGCGTTGCCGGCGGCTCCGCTCCCGCTTGTGCCATCCTGCGGGAGCGGAGCGTTGATATGGTACTCGGAAACGTCAAGCCCCGTCCATCCGGCATATAATCTGGGTACGATGACGATGACGATTCAGGTGCACCCCGGCTCAGTCCGGGCGCTTACCCAGCTTCCTCGGTTGGCAAGTCAGTCCATCCGGCCTGGCAGACCCAGAAGGCCTGTTGTCACACCTGCGTCTTTTGACAACAGAATTCGGCTTCCCCGCCAATTACCGCCTCTAACAATGCCGCCATTGACGCGTTTGTCCGTCCGCTATCTGGACGGTCTCGCCTAGGTGTAATAAGATAATCGCGCGAGAGATTTAACATGAATAAGAGGGATTCTCAAGGACCTACTTCCACCCAAGAACAAGCTGGGATGGCTGAGTTCGCTGCGACGGACCTGGGCCTTATCGCGTTTCTGCAACTCAAAGGCCTGACCTATGCCGTAGACCGAAGCGGCTTTCCTCACAGGTTTGTGTTCGCTGACGCTGCGAAGGCTGAGGAACTATCGAGCACGTACTGGAACAGGTCAGCCGAATCGCACGTCCCTGCGCAGGCCTTCACGGTCGCGCTACAGGGAGTGAAGAGCCAGATATTCCGCCGGGGTCACGGCTCCGGGCGTCGATTGGACATTGAGAGTGAGCGCACGGCAATCCCCGAGTAAAGACAACAGGCGACTCCGACGCGGCTTCCGGCTGGGGACGCGGCTTCCGGCATTCTCTGGAGACTAATGAACGACGCGGCACTCCTGTCCCCTCTCCCGGAAGGCTGGGTGCCCTTCTCGGCGGTGCCGAAGTTCGTGTACGAGAAGCATCTCCTGAAGTATACGACTGCCAGCGAATGGATCGTGTTCCATTCGCTGTTCCGCTATCGCTTCAACAACACACGTGTCACTGTCAGCCTAGCCGCACTTGCACGCACAGCGAATATGTGTCGCAAGACGGTCATTGCAGCTACACAGGGACTTGAGTTCCTGGGTCTCATAGCAAAGCACGGCACTAACGCGAGCAGAGTAATGCAGTATGAGTTGCTGCCCTACGGTGCGGAGCTTCCGCCTAACATTGACGAGATAGTGATGCAGAGGGCCAAGCCGCCGAGACGCAGACCGCCACGCAATGTCAACGGTCGGTTCAGGTCGCAGCACGTCGAAGGGGTAGTGCACGAGACGTTAACTTCACCGACCGGCGGCCTGCAAGACGAGGAAGACCCGTCCACTGACAGTGGACTCGTGAGGACCAGTGGGGGTGGACACCAGAGTCCACTGCTGACGGACACTGTAGAGAAACCTCTAGAACTACGTGAGACGTAGAAAGGTGTTATGAGAGAACAGAGTACTAGAGAGAACAAGATAAGCTGCTCTTCTCTGAGCGGCCGGCATGAAGAAGGGCCGAGGCGCGTCTCTAGGACTTCCGCGTGTTCACTCGCGGAAGGTTGCCGCGCTCCGCTCTGCCCTTTGACGCCAACTGGTGTGTGGTTCGCCGATGAACCTGTCTGCCGCAGCCGGAAGCACGGTGCCGGGGTTCCTTGGGTGAAGGTGCAGCGTCGAATAGCACGCCTTGTGGCGGCTGAAGGCTGCTTCACTGTATCGGACTTGGAGGAAGTCCGCAAGGTCAGACGGGGAATCCACGGTAGGAATCCAGATGCACCCAGTGGCCGCCTCGGGAATGGCCGTGCGCCGCGTCAAAGGCCATCGAGAGGCGGGGTTATACGGACTTGCGCCCGCAGTCTGGACTCCGAACCTAGGACGGTGACGAGCCGAGTGGCGGACACCGTCTTGTCGCCTGCGCAAAGTGCTGGCTCGACGCATGGTATTGACATAGCTTGAATCTCTGGTGAGCCACTTGCCGTCTAATAGAAAAGGAGTTACCATGCGGCTGTACAAGCGTGGTAACTCTGAGTACCTAGACCTGGGCATACTAGACGGCAGACGGGTGCGGCTGAGCACGGAGCGGCTTCTGAAACTGATTCAGCTTCATGGGTTGCTCAATGCGAGGGTGCAGAGGCCCGTCCGAATCGAAAGGGCAAAGGAGAGCTACTTGCAGCGGTGCTCCAGAGGGCACGAGAACAGGTACGGGAAGCCGAAGTCGGCCTCCCAAGTCAGGCAGGACGAGCTGACCTTGAGTCGCTTGGCGGCGAGATTCGCTGGCCGTCAGGTTCACGACCTCACCGGCTCAGACCTGCGGGCATACCTGGCCGAGAGAGGCCAAGCCTGCAACCCACAGAAGGGGACGCCGATAACAACGGCAACCCTGAACCGTGAGATAGCTGTGCTCAAGAGCTTCTTCGGCTACTGCCTCCGGGAGCAGCACTGCAACGAGAACCCCGCGGCCGACCTGAAGCAGAAGGCAGAGCACAACCTGAGAACGTCATGGGCGGCTACAGAGTACGAGCTTGCGCGTTGGCGGGAGCAACTGACCGGAACCCCGCGCGACATCTTCGACACTCTGGTGGGTACGTCCATGCGCGCGAATGAAGTGCTGAACCTGAAGCCGTGCGACTACGACGCGGTGCACCACACGCTGCTGATTGCCAACCCCAAGGAACAGCGACCGGCAGAGGTGCCGGTCAACAGCTATGTTCAGGGCATCATCGAGGCCCGGCTGAGCGGCGAGTGGGTGTTCCCGTCAGAGTTGGGCAAACCGTACACGGTCGATGGTCTCAGAAGTGTGCTCTACCGCGCCCGTGACCGCGCCAAGCTCCGCAAGTTCACCTTGCACGACTTGCGGCGGACCAGCGCAACCGCCATGCTCAACGCAGGCGTGGACATCCGGCGTATTCAAGCCGTGCTCAGACACCGAAGTCTGGACACGACCATGCGCTATCTGGGTGTCAGGCCTGAAGGGTTGCAGGAAGCGGTTGAGGCTATCTCGGGTCTGGGTTTGGCACAAAGGCGGCACAGTTCCGAAGCCGTGTCTGTAAGTCCCCCTGTTGCGAAGGTTGGCGGAGCCTCGGCTGATTATGAGTCAGCTGCTCTGACCAACTGAGCTACGAGCCCGCGCCCGACACTTTACAGGAAGCAAGCAGGCAGTCAAGCGCCGGACAGCACCGCGTCAGGCGAGGATGAGACGAAGATGCTCAGCGAGGACCGCGGCCACGAGCTTCGCGCCGGCTTCGTTCAGGTGCGCGCCGTCAATGGTGAACTCCCGACCCTGCCGCCAGACAAACGAAGACTGAATGTCGACGTACCGGCAGCCGGCTTCTTCGCTCAGCCGGCGCACCATTTCCGTCGCACGTCCAAGCGAGTAGTCGTACGTCTCCGCAAACTCGGGCTTGGCAATGAGCGGAGGCACCGCGAGCACCACCGATGCCCGCGCGGAGACCTCCCGCAGTAGCTGCCGGAAGTCTTCTTCCACGACCGAGCTGTTTTCCCAGTCCGGGCGCATCATCACGTCATTGGTGCCAATCCAGACCACGGCCACGTCGCCGCGCTGTTGCAGGTTCTCGGCTCGGCGCCTGAGCCCGTTGATTGTGTCACCGTTGACGCCAAGGTTGACGTACTGGTGCTCGGGCAGCGCCTCTTTGAGGAACGGCATGAAACCTGCGCCGACCGTGCCTTCGGTCAGGCTGTCGCCAAGGCAGAGAATTCTCACGGGACAGACGAAGTCAGGAGTCAGAAGTCCGGACGGTCCTGGGAGTCAGTATCATCTGTGGCTATCGTACCCGGGCTCTACCCCATTGGCGGCTACGAGGTCGAAGATGACAAAGGACGGGAAGTCACGGCAGTCTTCGAGCTGGGGCTCGCGGGCGACGTCTTCGAGAGTCGGCCGTGGTTCGTAGATACGCCGGATGAGGAACCCGGCTTGCTCGATTGCCTCGCTCCAGCCATCGACGGTCAACCTGACGAAGGGCGTAGTCCAGTAGCGCTTGAGCCGCGCCATGGTCCAGGGACAGCACGCCGGACCTGAGTCGAAGTAACGGCCTAGCTTGAGCATTACCTTGCGGCCGGTCCCGTCCTTTTCCCAGCCCCGCATCGGCGCGTCCATCACCGGGTGCACGGCCGAGAAGACGCATCTGCCGCCGGGCTTGAGCAACCGCCGCGCAACCTGAAGCACGATGCCCGGGTCCGGCATGTCGTCCAGCGCCATGCAGGCGGTGACAAGGTCGAAGCTCGGCTCAGGCCAGCGCTCCGCGGCCCGAGCCGCGTCCAGCACGAAATACTCGCAGCCCAGCGGCTGCTCTTGTTCATGCCTGAGTGCGTTGGCAATCTGCTGTCCGGACAGGTCTATGCCTGTAACCCTGGCTCCCGCCTGCGCCAGCAGCCGCGTGAAGTAGCCCTGTCCGCAGCCCAGGTCGAGCACACGGAGGCCCTTCACCTCGCCGCAGGCTCGCAGCAGGGCCGGGCCGTGCAAGCCGAGCCGGTACCAATCCTTGCCCGACTCGACGAAATCCTCCCAGCTCGCCGCGGCTTCATCCCAGGCTCGACGCACTCGTTCCATGCCGTCGGCCGGCGCTCGCGGTCGGACAAGCCAGAAGTGGAGGACGTCCATGTCCTCAGGCATATCCTCGCCGTGGTCGCCCTTACCCTTTGCAGCGTCGTAGTGGGCGCCGTGGTCGGGGACGAAGGAAAGCGCGCGGCCGTGCCCGGACCAGTGCTCTTCGGTTGCCTGCCACAGGCTGACAAACGTCTCGACGTGGCGCTTCGCAGCCGCTACCGCCTCCGGGCTTTCCGGCCCGGTCTTGTGCAGTTCGTCATCGTACCCCTGGTTGTAGGAAACAATGAAGTCATGCCGGTCTTCGCTCAACAAGAACAAGGTCCGTTCCAGGACCGCTGCGTCGTCGGCCTCGGTGAAGTAGTCGATAGACCGGTTGCGGAAGATGATGTCCATGCTGCAGTCTTTGACCGCCACGATGGCGGCCCGCTTTCCGGCCCGCGCCAGCGCATCGAAAAGCGTGTCGCACGTGAGCACCGGCCGCTCGTACTTCCGGATGCCGTGGACCCCGGGCAGAGCGCCGGTGAACATCGAAGCGAAGCAGACCGGCGTCTTGGGCGGCGTCATCGCCCGCAGTTCGACCTGCACGTCCGTCGCCGCGAGGAGGCGTTTCTTCAGGTCCGCATGGTTTTCGAGGAAGACGCGGCCGATTGCATCTGCGCCGTAGACGAGCACGCGCTCGACCTTGGACAGCCCAAGCGCAAGCACAGGCTCAAGCAGAGGGGCCTGACAGGTTGTGGGCGGCTCGATGCGCATCAGCCGGCAGATGGTCGGAGTGACACTGCGAATGTCCATGGCAGGATTCTCGCCCATCGGAGGCGAATGTCAAAGAGCGCTTTACTGCGGCGCGGCTGTTTGTACACTTCCCTGGTGCCGCTGGCTCTGGTCCTGCTACTTCTGGCTCAGCCTGCCGCCCCGCAGGCCGAGTCCACCTTCTTCGACCGTCTGGCTGCTGCGGCTCTGGTGCAGTTAGAACACAGGGTCTGGTACGACCCCTCCTACTACCCTATTCGCTATCCGAATGGCGACGTGCCCGAGAGCATCGGCGTCTGCACGGACGTCATCATCCGGGCCTACCGACGCGTCGGCGTGGACCTGCAGCGGCTCGTCCGCGAAGACATCGCGCGTAATCCGCGGAACTATGGTGTTAGGCGCGCCGATGCGAACATCGACCACCGGCGCGTGCCCAACCTGATGAAGTTCTTCAAACGGCGGGGCGCAGCCCTCGCTGTATCGGACTCCGTTGACAGCTATCATGCCGGCGACATTGTCGCGTGGCAACTTGCCCCCTGCCTCACCCATATCGGCATCGTCGTCTGGAAGCCGGACTCAACTGCCGACGCGCCAATGGTCGTCCACAACATTGGCCGCAACATGCGCGGCCCGGACCTAGAGGACTGCCTGTTCAACTGGCCCGTCATCGGTCATTACCGGTACGACGGCCGCCACGACTAACTCCGGAGACAACCCGAACGTCCGTATGCTGGCACCCGGCGCGGTCGGTTCGGGTCTAACGAACCAAAGGAGTCGTATGGCAACCATGAAGCTGAAGGTTGGGGACAAAGCACCTGGATTCTGTCTGCCGGATAAGGACGACAAGCAGGTCTGCCTGAAGGATTTCGGCGGCCGCTGGGTCGTCCTCTACTTCTACCCCAAAGACCAGACGCCCGGATGCACGAAGGAAGCTTGCGAGTTCAGCGAGCGCCTCGGGGATTTCGTCCGGATCGGGGCCACCGTGCTCGGTATCAGCACAGACTCAACCGCCAGCCACCGCAAGTTCGCCGAGAAGTATAAGCTGTCAATCGCCTTACTGAGCGACCCCCGGCACAAGGTCATCGAGGAGTACGGGGCCTGGCAGCCCAAGAAGATGTTCGGCAAGGAGCTCATGGGAACCGTTCGCTCGACTTTCCTGGTTGACCCCGTGGGGAACGTCGCCTACATCTGGCCGTCGGTCAACCCGTGGGGCCACGCGAACGAAGTGAGACAGAAACTGGCCGAGCTGACCGGAGAACGACCGAAACCTGAACCGAAGATAGCCGATACTCTGCCGCATCCCAGCCTCACATAGCCTGGACTGCGGCGACTCCCGTACGCGGGTAAGCACGTCTGACAACTAAGAACTTGTGCCTGTTGCCTCGCTTCGCGTGCGCGATTGAGTCTCGCGAAGTACCCGTCGAAGTTCGCCGGGAAGTTCCGGCCGGAGTATCTTCGGCCGTGCATTCGCTTGCGTCGGCACCTGTGTCGTTCGCACTGTCTCAACCTGAACCTCGACCTGAACCTCGACCTCTATCCGTCGCTGTTCGGCCGGTTGTTCCGGCTGTTGTTCAAGACGTTGTTCGATCAGTTGTTCGCGCCGTCGTTCGGCTCGATGTTCGCATCGAAGAACCCGCAGGTGTGGGCTTCATCGTATCCCACGCTATATCGGCCGCTGCTGCCCCCCAGGCAGTAGGTGGGCCGCCCACTCCACGGCAGAATTGTGGTCGCCTCGTTTCGTCATACCACAGGTTGTAGTTGCCCGATATGTCGCGGTGCCTCTGCCCGCGTGATAATAGTTCTTATCACGCGGACCATCTCGCATGTCGCTGTAAGTTCCGCGTCCAGCGCTGATTACTCATGATTTGTCCTGAATGACACCTTCGTCGGAGGGATGCTTCCCCCCGTA
>Ga0136653_10000206_pt1 | contig 29739 bp, 23 predicted proteins | sample LakKivw275mmetaG_FD_94866 | JGI IMG/M metagenome (GOLD analysis project Ga0136653, IMG submission 94866) | Anoxic lake water microbial communities from Lake Kivu, Rwanda to study Microbial Dark Matter (Phase II) - Lake Kivu water 275m metaG... | ecosystem: Environmental > Aquatic > Freshwater >...
CCCGGCAGGGCCGTGCGCTGGTCGATATCCACGTTGACCGGCCCGGCGGGAAGGTTCTCCACCGCCTGCTGGACGATCTTCAGGCTATCGCGCATCTCCACCATGCGCACGAGGTAGCGGGCATAGCAGTCGCCCGCCGCGGCACAGCAGACCTGGAAATCGAAGTCCGGATACGCGAGGTAGGGCTCGTCTTTGCGGAGATCGCGGGTCACGCCGCTGGCCCGGGCCACCGGACCCGTGGCGCTGCGGTTGATCGCTTCCGCCTTGGTGAGCACGCCGATCCCCTTGGTGCGATCGACGAAGATCCGGTTGCGGTTCAAGAGCCGCTCCATGTCGCCAAACACCCTGGGAAGGCCGCGGATCAAATCGCGAATCATCTGGATCGCCTGCGGCGAGGCGTCGTTCATCAAGCCGCCGACCCGCGTGTAACTGTTCGTAAACCGCGCGCCGCAAAGAGCCTCGAAGATGTCGTAGACCTTCTCGCGGGGGTCGAGGGCGCGGTTTCCGTCGAGGTCGAGCGGCAGGATCCCGAGGCCGGCGACCGGCCTCAGGGTCTTGGCGTCGTAGGCGAAGTTGACGTTGTTGAAGCCGACGGCGAGCGGGTCGCGGCGGACCGCCTCGGCCAGGCCGGGATCGCCGTAAATGCCCACCCCGCCGAGGTCCTCCTGGTGGCCGCCGAGGTAGCCGGCCCAGGTCTCGGCGGCGCCGCAGGCGTCGGAGCGGGTGAAGATGTGGATGGGGGTCTTGCCGGTCCGGCCGAGGAGGCCTTCCCACGTCGTGACCGTCTTACGCATCCAGATCCCGGCGAAGTCCTCATGGGTCAGGCCGCGGCGGAGGATCTCGGCCAGGAAGGGGTTCTTCGGATTGAGAGTCGCCACGACGGCGTCCTTGGCGACGGCCAAGGCGACGATCCCCTTCTCGACCTCGGCCGGGTTGATCTCCCTGGAGACCATGCCGACATCGACGATGCCGGCCAGCACGTCGGCAACCCCCTTGCCCGCGCCGCCGGCCTGGACATCGACCGTGACGCCGGGCCGGCTCTTCTGAAACTCGACCTGCCAGCGGACGGCGAGCGGGTAGAGGGCCCAGGCGCCGGAGAGCGACAGGCTTCCGCGAGAGGGCTGGGCGGGGGCCTGAGCCGGGCCGGGGCGCGGGGCAGCCAGGACGGCCATGGCCGTTGTGATGATGATCATGAGGGTGATCAAAGCGCGTTTCATCGATGCTTCCCCTTCTTCTAGAAAGCGGCCTGGAACTGGGCCAGCAGACCGGACTTCTCCCGGCCGCCGCCCTGAAGGCCGTGGATCTCGTAATTCAGCTGGAGCTTGGTGCGTCCGGCGATGAACCAATTGACCCCGAAGGTGACGATGTGCGTCCCGTCGTTCGTGACGGCGCGGTCGAGATCGAGGGCGTCGTAGCGGACGAGGGCCTGGACTTTCCCGGGCAGGGCGTAGACGCCGGCCGTCGCATACCAGCCGGCCTTCGAGACGAGGCCGTCGCGGGCATGGATGTATTCGCCCTTGACCAGGAAGCGGTCGAGGGTGAATTGGGCCTCGAAGCCCTCTTTGTTGCGGTCCGCGAGCGGCTCACCCTCGGCCGGGGACCGCTCTCCCCTATAGAGGGAACCGCCGACGGCCAGGAACTTCGCGGGCCGGAGAACGAGCCGGCCGCTGAAGTCCTTGTGGCCGTCCTCATCGGCCTTGTTGAGTCCCGACCCGTTGAAGATCCCGAGGGTGTATTCGGCGATCGACCAGCGGCCGAAAGCCGCGACGCCGACGTCGCGGCCCGAAGACCCGATGTCGCGGCTCGGGGCCAGGGCGTCGACCACGGCCGGCCGGTTGACCATGTCGATATCGGCCACCGAGGTCGTGTTGTCCAGGCTGAAGGGGACGAGGAACTGGCCGAAACGCAGGCCGGCTTCCCGGAAGGGCGCGAACTCGACTTGGGCGTCCAGGAGCCCGACCGATTTGGCGAGGTCGAAGGAGACCTTGAAGCTCAGGTTCTTGACGATCACCCCGTTGAGCACGAGCCGGGCGCGGCGGAGCTGAAAAGTGTCCGTGCCAGGATCCCACGTGGCGCCGAAGGCCTGGATGTAGCCGCCGAGCTTCAGGCCTTGGAGGAACGAGGTGACCGGCGACTCCTTCTTCTCTTGAGCGAAAGCCGGGCCGCCGAGAAGATGCAGGCCGAGCAGGGCGGCGACCAAGAAGCCGGTCATCATTCGCGGGCAACGTCTTGTCATGCCATCATCCTTTCTTATGCTTAGGGTGCCCCGGCTCAGCCGGGGGAATGGCTTCGGGCGGAAGGCCCGCCTCGTGCAGGACCGCGGGATGGCTCTTGGCGGCCAGGTCAGCGAACGTTGTCTTTTCGAGGATCTCGGCCACGGCGTCCCGGACGTCCTTCCACAGCCATCGCAGGCCGCAGGTGTTCTCCATGGGGCAGGTCTCGTGGGCCATGACGCTGACGCAGTCGATCGGGGCGAGGGGCCCGTCCATTACGCGGATGACCTCGGCGACGTTGATCTTGTCCGGGGGCTTGGCCAGGACGTAGCCGCCCTTCTGGCCCTTGCGGCTCTTGAGGTAGCCGACTCGCTTGAGGAGGAGGAGGATCTGCTCAAGGAACCGCGGCGGGATCTCCTGCGCTTCGGAGATCTGCCGGCTGTGGACAGGCCCTTTCTGGTAACGGCGGGCCAGCTCGAGCATGGCCCGGCTGGCGTATTCGCCCTTGGTCGAGAGCCTCATCATGCCTCGCTCTGGGCTTAATTGACTAATTCAATCGACTAAGTCATTTAATCATGCCCCCCTAGGCTCTGTCAAGCACTATAAATTCCTTCTGATCCTCACAAAGACCAGACGCTTGACATCGAGCGGGCCTCGGTCTCACAATCTACTCGCGGGCGAAAAGGGGATTCTTAAGCTGGCTAATCGCCTCGCTAGCGCGGGGATTCCGCCCCATTGGGCTAACGTGGGGTAGGCCGATCTGGTCATGGCTAAGAAATATTCATTTAAGGCCGGCGCAGCGGTCACTTTGGTGATCTTGCTCCTGGGGCTGCTTTATTCACAGGATCAGATCCACGAGAGGACCCGTGCGATCAACGTCGAGGTTCCCGTCCGCGTCTTCCAGGGCGGGGAATTCGTTCCGGGGCTCACGGCGGGAGATTTCGAGATCCTGGAGAACGGAGTCCCCCAGGATGTCCTGGCCTGTTATTTCATCGAGGGCAACAAGAAGGAAACACCGGCCGGGCCCATTCCGGAAAGCCAACCGGTGCCCAGCCCGGTCCTGTCGAGAACGTTCATCCTGATCTTCGAGCTGAATTCCTTCGGCAAAGGCGCGAGGGACGCCTTGGACTACGTCGTCAATCAGGTGCTTCAGAAGGATGACACTCTCCTCATCGCTTCGCCGCTCCGGACCTATCGGATCGGTCCCGAATCGAAATCCCGGGGGAACCCGGCCGCTCTGGCAAAAGCCCTCAAAACCCAGCTCGCCGATGACATCGACGAGGCTTCGAGCGAGCTCCGGTTCCTGATCTCGGACTATCTATCATTTGCCTTAGATGAGGATGAGATCGGGGAGGCCCGCCAAGCCTCTTTGAAAGATATCCTTCGCCGTATCCGCGACCATAAGACCATCGACGAGGCGCGGCTGGCGCAAATGGCCAAGGCCTATGCCTCGATCCCCGGCCAGAAACACGTGCTGCTGTTCCTCGAAGAGGATAGCGCCCTGACGAAACGCGTCCGCAGCGCCATCTCGGACACGGCCGATTGGGAGCTCTTCAAGATGGAACTGATGCGGGATGTCCAGTTCGATGTCGATCAACTGTCACGGCTCTTCGGCCAGAACCAGCTCGACTTCAATTTCATTTTCATCACGGCGAGCGAAGGGCTCGAGACCAGCCTCCTCGAAGTCCACCCCTCCGACTGGGGGGATCTCGAAAAGACCGATATCACCGGAGAGTTCTTCTCGGTCTTCCGGAAGATCGCCCAGATGACCGGCGGGGTTACGATCAGCTCGCGAAATCCGCTCGCCTCGACGAAAAAAACGATCGAGGTCGCCGACCGCTACTATCTCCTGTATTATCAGCCGAAGAACGCGGTGATGGACGGCTCCTTCCGCGAGATCGAGGTCCGGGTAAGGGGCAAGGATTATTCGATCTTCCACCGCAAGGGCTATCTGGCTGTCGAAACGGCGCCATCCAAGGCTCCCGGCCACATGTAGCCCAAACTCAATAACCTGGCTTCACGAACTGGCCGAAGTTTTTCTGAGCCATACCCAGACCCCCACGGAGGCCGGGGGCCGGTGACGTTTTAGCGGACGAAGGCCTTGTTCCCGGCGTACGCGGCGCGCGATCCGAGATCCTCTTCGATCCGCAACAACTGGTTGTATTTCTCGACCCGCTCCCCGCGGCAGGGCGCGCCCGTCTTGAGGTGGCCGGTGCCCATGGCCACGGTCAGGTCGGCGATGAAGCTATCGACCGTCTCGCCGCTGCGGTGGGAGACCATGGCGCCCCAACCGGCGTTCCGGGCCATCTCGATGGCGGCGATGGTCTCGGTGACCGTCCCGATCTGGTTGAGCTTGATGAGGACGGCGTTGGCCGCCTTCTCGGCGATGCCGCGGGCCAGCCGCTTGACGTTGGTGACGAAGAGGTCGTCGCCGACGAGCTCGGTGCGGTCGCCGATCGTCGCGTTGAGCAGCTTCCAGCCGTCCCAGTCGTCCTCGGCCAGCCCGTCTTCGATGACCCGGATCGGGTAGGCGCCGACCCATTGCTCGTACATCTTGACCATGTCGGCGGCAGAGACCTTCTTGTTCTCGGTCCTCAGGTTGTAGAGGCCGTCCTCGTAAATGCCGCTGACGGCGCCGTCGATGGCGAGAACGATGTCCCTCCCCGGCTTGTAGCCCGCCTTCTCGATGGCCTTCAGGATGGTCTCGACCGCGTCGGCGTTCTTCTTGAAGGCGGGGGCGAAGCCGCCCTCGTCGCCGACGCCCGTCGAAAAGCCGCCGCTCTTGAGGACGCTCTTGAGGGCGTGATAGGTCTCGGCTCCCCAGCGCAGGGCTTCCCGGAAATTGGGCGCGCCGACCGGGGCGATCATGAACTCCTGAAGATCGGTGCTCTGCCAGTTGGCGTGGACGCCGCCGTTGAGGATGTTGAACATCGGCACGGGCAGCAGGTTGGCCTTTGCCCCGCCGAGGTACCGGTAGAGCGGCATCTTGGACGACGCGGCGGCGGCCCGGGCCACGGCCATGCTGACGCCGAGGATGGCGTTGGCGCCGAGCTCTGTCTTGTTCTCGGTGCCGTCGAGGGCGAGCATGGCCTTGTCGACGGCGGCCTGGTCGAGGGCGTCGAGCCCGGTGACCGCGTCGGCGATCTTGCCGTTGACGTGGGCCACGGCCTTGAGCACGCCCTTGCCGAGGTAGCGCGACTTGTCGCCGTCGCGGAGCTCGAGGGCCTCGTAGACGCCGGTCGAGGCGCCCGAGGGCACGCCGGCCCGGCCGGTCGAGCCGTCGGCCAGGGTGATGTCGACCTCGACGGTCGGATTGCCGCGGGAATCGAGGATCTCGCGGGCATGGACTTTCGTGATGAGAGCGGACATGGGGCTCCTCCTGATGATATCGACGAGCCATTCTATCAGAGGAGGGCGCCGATTGACAACCTCCGGCGCCGATGTTAAAAGAGGAGCGCAAAGGCGGAAGCTATGTCGATCCTCCAAGTCCTGCTCAAGCTCGTCCTGGCCATCGCCCTCGGCGGGCTCATCGGTCTCGAGCGCGAAGCGAGCCAGAAGCCGGCCGGATTCCGGACGAACATCCTCGTCTGCGTCGCGGCCACGATGATGATGACCCTAGCGACGCTGCTCGTCCACGGCAAAGGCGAGAACCCCGACACCCTCGTGCGCATGGCGGCCGGCGTCATCACCGGCATCGGGTTCCTCGGGGCGGGGACAATCCTCCAGGCCCGCGGCACGATCGCCGGGCTGACGACGGCCACGACCCTCTGGCTTGTGGCCGGGCTGGGCCTCGTCATCGGCGCCGGCTATTATGTCCCCGCACTCATCTTCACCGTCCTGACCATCGTCACCCTGATCCTCTTCGCCCGGATCGAGGCCACCTACCTCCACAAATCGCAGTTCCACTATCACCTCAAGGCCAAGGCCCGGCCGTACATCCTCTCGAGCCTGCGCAAGCTGGCCCTCCACCACGGCGTGCGGCTGGAGCGGCTGACCATGAAGCAGGAGGGCTCGTCCTATCTGCTGATGTTCTCCTTCTCCGCCTCCGAAGAGAAGGAGCAGGAATTCAACCAGGGCCTCCTCGAGCTCGCCGACATCGAAGAGCTGAAGATTGACTGAGCGGCGCCTCCTCTTGGCGACCGGCAACGCGGGCAAGGTCCGCGAGATCCGGCGGGCCTTGAAGGACGTCACCCTCAACGGATGTCCCCTCGAGATCGTCGGGCTCGGAGACATCCCTCCCATCGCCGCTCCAATCGAGCGGGGCCGGACCTTCGAGGAGAACGCGAAAGCGAAGAGCCTCTATTACAGCCGGGAATGGGCCGGCCTGACCCTGGCCGAGGATTCCGGGCTCGAGATCGAGGCCCTCGGCGGCGCCCCTGGCGTGCGCTCGGCCCGATTCTCGGCGCCGCAGCCGGACGACGCGAAGAACATCCGCAAAGCCCTCCGGCTCCTGGCCTCCGTGCCGATGCCGGCCCGCAAGGCCCGCTTTGTCTGCGTCATGGTGCTTTCCGAGCGCGGCCGCGTCGTGGCCGAGTTCCGGGGCGAGGTCCGGGGACGGATCATCGTCGAGCCGCGCGGCGAGAACGGCTTCGGCTACGACCCGATCTTCTATTACCGGCCGCTCGGCCGGACCTTTGCCGAGCTTCCCGCCGCCGTCAAGAACCGGGTCAGCCACCGCGGCCGGGCCGTGGCCAAATTGCGACGGTTCCTCGAAAAAAGAGGGGCCCCATCCGGAGGGGGTCCGGACGGGGCCCGGCCCGTCACTTCGGCGCGGTCTCGGCGCCCACGGTGATGCGGTCCTTGATCTCGGCGAAGATCTTCTCGCCGATCCCCTGGACCTTCATGAGCTCCTCAAGCGTCTTGAAGTTGCCGTTCTTGGTCCGGAAATCGACGATCCTCTGGGCGACCTTGGGCCCGATCCGGGGCAGGGATTCGAGCTCCGAGGCCGGCGCCGTGTTGATGTTGATCTTCGCCTTCGGCGGTGCCGTCTGGGCGTAGATCGGCGCCAACGAGGACATGAGGATGAGTGCGGCCAGGCCGAAGGCCAGGGCCTTGTGGTTGAGAGCGGTCATGGGTGAGACCTCCTTTCGCCGCGTGAAGATGCAACGCCCATGCCAGGAGGCCCGAGGCACTCGCCTCTTTATTATCTGACGGTTAGCGTGGGGCGGGGCGGCCAGTCGTCAAGCCGGGTGGACGAATGCTCCCGGATCAGGAACGTGGATGACTCTTCTTGTATACCGTCAGCAGCTGCTTAAGGTCGACGTGGGTATATTTCTGCGTCGTGGCCAGGCTGGCGTGGCCGAGGAGCTCCTGGATGACGCGCAGGTCGGCGCCCCGCCCCAGCAGGTGCGAGGCGAACGAGTGGCGCAGCGAGTGGGGGCTGATCTTGCGGGCCACGGCCGTCTGGCGGATGTACTTATGGACCATCCTCTGGACGGACCGCGTCGTCAGCCGCCCGCCTCGGTAGTTGAGAAAGAGGGCCTCGCTCTCGTCCCCGCCCTCGGCAAGCGCCGGCCTGGCCCGGCGGTAGTCCTCGAGCGCCTCGAGGGCCTTGCGGCCGAAAGGCACGATCCGCTCCTTCTTGCCCTTGCCCCGGACGCGCACCAGCCGCTCGCTGAAATGGATGTCCGGCGCCTCGATGCCGACGAGCTCGCTGACCCGGATGCCGGTCGCGTAGAAAAGCTCCAGGATGGCCCGGTCGCGGCGCTCGAGCGGCTCGTTCCCCTTTGGCAGGTCGAGGAGCGCCGCCGTTTCGTCCTCGGAGAGGAACGACGGGACCCGCTGCTCCAGGCGCGGCCGGGACAGGATCTTGGCCGGGTTCTCGGTGACGTATTTTTTCCGCAGGCAGAAATCGTAGAACGAGCGCAGCGCGGCCAGCTTGCGCCCGATCGTCGTCTTCTGGCGTTTCTTCTCGTGGAGCTCGGCCAGGAAGCCGCGCAGGACGACGTTGCCGGCCTTGTCCCAGCGGACTTCCCGCTCCTTCAGGTAGGCCGCGACCTGCTTGAGATCGCGCTCGTAGCCGGCGATGGTATGGGGCGAGGCGTTCTTCTCGTGCTCGAGGAAAGCCAGGAACTCAGTTATTTCCTTGTTCATCGGAGCCGCCGGGCTTCGAGCCTTCCTCGGGCGCAGACATCGGCTCGGCCGGAACGGGGTTCGCATCGGGCGCCTGGGCCTGCTCCCAGATCTTCTCCCGCGGCGCCGCTTCCTTGAACGCACATTTCTCGGCCTTGCAGTAGATGTAAGGCTCGCCGCGCAGCAGGTGCTTCTTGTAGAGCGGCTTCGCGCCGCACAGCGGGCAGGTCCGGTCGACGAGCTCGTCCCACGACGCGAAGTGGCACTTGGGGTATCGGCTGCAGCCGTAGAAGAACTTGCCGCGCCGGGTTTTGCGCTTCAGGACCTTGCCGCCGCAGCCGGTCGGGCAGGCGAAGCCGGTCTCGACGGGCTGTTCCTTCTTGATGTATTTGCACTTGGGATAGTCGGAGCAGGCGACGAACGGCCCGAAGCGGCCGAATTTCTGGGCCAGCTGGGCGCCGCACTGCGGGCACTTCTCGTCGAGGGGCTTGGATTCGCGCTTGTCGAGGCTCTCCCGGAATTTGCACTCGGGATAGGCCGAGCAGGCCTTGAACTGGCCGAAGCGGCCGCCCTTGATGACGACCGGCGCGCCGCATTTCGGGCACTTCTCGTCCGTCGGGATGCCGGTCTGCTTGACACCCTCGGTCTTGCCGCCCTCCTTGAGGTACTTGTCGAGGAGCTCGCTGAACTCCTTGAGGCTCTCGGCGCTCGTCCGGGCCCCTTCGGAGATCTGGTCGAGCTCCTCCTCCATGCGGGCGGTGAACTTGTATTCCATGAGCCTGGCGAAGTGCTGGACGAGGAAGTCGGTGACGTACATGCCGAGCTCGGTCGGCTTGAACTTGCCGTCCTCCTTGACGACGTAGGTCCGGCTCTGGATGGTGGCGATCGTCGGGGCGTAGGTCGAGGGCCGGCCGATGCCGCGGGCCTCGAGCTCCTTGACGAGCGTCCCTTCCGTGTAGCGCGCCGGCGGCTCGGTGAACTTCTGCTTCATCTCGAGCTCGAGGAGCTTGAGCGCCTCGCCCTCGGCGGCCTTGGGCAGGACCTCCTTGTCGCTGCCGCCGTTCGGCCAGACGGCCAGGAAGCCGTCGAACTTGACGACCTCGCCCTTGGCCTGGAAGAGGTAGCGGCCGCAGGTGATGTCGAAGGCCGTCTCCTCGATCTTGGCCGCGGCCATCTGCGAGGACATGAACCGGCGCCAGATGAGCTTGTAGAGGTCGTATTCCTCTTTCTTGAGGAAGGGCTTGACCTTCTCGGGCGTCAGCTCGACGTGGGCCGGGCGGATGGCTTCGTGGGCGTCCTGGGTCTTCTTCTTGCTGACGTAGACGTTTGGCTTGGCCGGGATGTAGGGCGACTTGTGGGCCGGGAGGGCCGCGTGGGCGGCGGACGGGTCCGGGGCTTCGGCCGTGGGGGCCGGGGCGCCCGTCCCGGGATAATGCTGCTCGAGGAAAGCCCGGGCCGCGGCCTGGGCCGAGTCCGAGACGCGGAACGAGTCGGTGCGCATGTAGGTGATGAGGCCGGTCTGACCGAGCTCGCTGATGGGCATGCCTTCGTAGAGCTTCTGGGCCACGAACATGGTCTTCTTGACCGGGAAGCGCAGCAGCCGGAAGCCGTCCTGCTGCAGGGTGCTGGTGATGTAGGGCGGGCCGGGGTGCTTGAGCTTGGGCTTGACCGTGACCTTGTCAAGGACGAACGGCGTGCGCTCGCACTCCTCGCGGACGATCTTGGCCTGCTCCTCGTTCGCGACCTTGGCCTTCTTGCCCTCGACCTTGGCCAGGGCGGCCTTGAAGACCGGCGGGTTCGAGGCCTCGAGCCGGGCCGCGACGGGCCAGTACTCCTCGGGCTTGAACTCGCGGATCTCCTTCTCGCGGTCGACGATGAGCCGCAGGGTGACCGACTGGACCCGGCCGGCCGAGAGGCCGCGGGCGATCTTCTTCCAAAGGAGCGGGCTGATCTGGTAGCCGACGAGGCGGTCGAGGATGCGGCGGGTCTGCTGGGCCTCGAGAAGGTTGAGGTCGATCTGGCCGAGATGCTCGAAGGCCTGCCGCACGCCTTCCTCGGTGATCTCGTTGAAGGCCACGCGGAAGATGTGGGGGTTGGCGTCCTGGAGAAGCTGGCTCAGGTGCCAGGAGATGGCCTCGCCTTCACGGTCGGGGTCGGCCGCCAGAATGACCTTCTCGCTCTCCTTGGCCGCCTTCTTCAGCTCGGCCACGGTCTTCTTCTTCTCGGCGATGACCTCGTAGGTCGGCACGAAGCCGGCCTCGATGTCGATGCCCATCTTCTTCGTGGGCAGGTCGCGGACGTGGCCCATGGAGGCCTTGACGATATAGTCCTGGCCGAGATAGTGGTTGACCGTTTTCGCCTTGGCCGGCGATTCGACGATGACGAGTGACTTCGCCAACTTACATTCTCCTCTGGAACTCTTTCCCCGGGTGCTGGACGACGGCCCCCTTCAGCTCGAGTCCGAGCAGGAGGGCCAGCAGGCTGGAGACAGAGGCTCCGGTCCGTTCGGCCAACTCGTCGATCGGCACGGCCGCGTCGACGGGCAGCTCATCCAGCAGTCGGCTCTCGTCCGGGCTCAGAGAAGCGCCGCTATTCTCCTCTTTTGCCTCCCCCCCTGCAAGGAGTTCCTCGCGCCACGGCGAGGGTAGGCCCTCAGCCACGTCCTCCCACGACGCGACCGGCCGGGCGCCGTCCTTGATGAGGCCGTTCGGCCCCTCGGAGAGCGGCGAGGTCACGTTGCCGGGGACGGCCATGACCTCGCGGTCCTGCGAGAGGGCCAGCTTGGCCGTGATCAGCGAGCCGCTCTTGCGGGCCGCCTCGACGACGACCAGGCCGAGCGAGAGGCCGCTGATGATGCGGTTGCGGACCGGGAAGTGCTCCGCGAGCGGAGCGGTCCCCAGGGCGTATTCCGTCACCACGGCCCCGCGCGCCGCGATCTCGCGGTGCAGGCCGCGGTTCTCCCACGGATACGGCACGTCCAAGCCCGAACCCAACACGGCGATCGTCCTTCCTTTCTGGAGAGCCCCCCGATGCGCGCAGGCGTCGATGCCCGCGGCCAACCCGCTGGCGACGGCGCAGCCGCGGCCGGCCAGGCCGGCGGCCAGCTTCTCGGCCACCGCCCGTCCGTAGGGCGTCGGCCGTCTGGCCCCGACGACGGCCACCGCGGGATTTCGCAGAACCTCCGGATCGCCCTCGCAGTAGAGGACGAACGGGGGATCGAAGATCTCTCGCAGGTATCCCGGATACCCCGGGCTCGTTAAGGTCAAGAGAGTATACGCCTTCCGGTCGATTTTTTCCAATTCCGCCCCGGCCCGCTCCAGGGCCCGCCCCGAGACGAGGGCCCCGACGGCGGCCGGCTCGACCCTCAGGCCCTCGAAGTCGCCAGGGGCGGCCTTGAAGACGTCCGCGACCGTCTCGAAGCGGGCTAGGATGCGCCGGGTGGCGCCGCTCGGCCCGTAGAACTGAAGATTCAGGGCCAGCCAGCAGAGGTCGAGGTCGTCCATGGGGAGGGCTCCGTAAAAGATGACGAATAGAATCGCCGGCCAATCTCAAGGCCGGTCGATCAAGACGGGGTCAGACCTATACCTTTTTACTTTTTCCTGCAGAGAACGAACTGGCCATTGGAAAAAGTAAAAAGGTATAGGTCTGACCCCGTCTTAACGGCCGAAGAGGACGCTGGAGCCGGTGTAGAACGTCCCGGCGACGGCGCCGGTCATCAGGCAGGCCAGGGTCGCCGCGAGGAGGGCCCGGAGGCCGATCCGAGAGAGGTCTTTGACCCGAGTCGGCACGAGCGCCCCTGTGCCGCCAATGAAGATGGCCAGCGAGGCGACGTGGGCGAAGCCGCAGAGGGCGTAAGAGGCGATGATGGCCGAGCGCGGGTCGTGAAGGGCCCCGGAGGCCATGAGCTCGGCGAGACGGCGGAACGAGAAGACCTCGGTCAGGATGGTCCGGTCGCCGAGGAGCTGGGCAATGGACATGGCGTCAGACGGAGGCACGCCCATGGCCAGGGTCAGGGGATAGAAAACGTATCCGAGCAGGGCCTCGATCGACCACTTGAAGTGCCAGCCGAAAAGCCCGTTGGCGAGCCCGCCCAGCCAGCCCAGCCCGAGGTTGAGCAGGGCCAGGATGCCGAGGAAGGCGATGAGCAGGGCCACGAGGCCGCCGAGGAGCTTCAGGCCCTCCCCCGCCCCGTTGATGATGGACATGATGAGGTTGTCCTCGCGCTCGTAGTGCGGCTTGACGTCGAGCCCCAGGGTCAAGGGCTTGCCGGTCTCGGGCATGACCAGCTTGGCCATAACGACGCAGGCCGGGGCGGAGATGAACGAGGCCGAAACGAGATGCCCGGCGATCGTCGGGATCTCCTTTTGGAGCATCATGACGTACATGGCCAGGACGGTCGAGGCGATCGTCCCCATGCCGGCGGTGATGATCGTGCCGAGCTCGGAGACGGTCATGTCCTTGAGGTGGGGCCGGATGACCAGGGCCGACTCGACCCCCACGAAGATATTGGCCGAGACCGAGAGCGACTCGGCCCCGCTGATGCGCATCGTCCGGGTGAAGATGCGGGCGAAGAGGCGGACGAAGAAGGGCATGACGCCGAGATAGTAGAGGGCCCCGAGCAGGGAGGCGAAGAAGATGATCGTCGGCAGTCCCTGGAAGGCCAGGAAGTAGCCGAGCGAGGTCTCGCCGTTTTCGTTCGCCATACCCGGCGGCAAGGCCAGCCGGCCGAAAACGAACCTGACCCCGGCCGTGGCCGTGCCCAGGACGGCCGTGACGGCGTCGTTCGCCCACAAAAAGACCCTGGATCCGGCCGGCACGACGAAGATGAAGCAGGCGAGAAGGAGCTGGAGGCCGATGCCCCAGAGGACGACGCGCAGGTTGACGACCTTGCGGTCCGTCGAGAAAAGCCAGGCCACCGCCGCCAGCACGAACAGCCCCGCGAAGCTGATCAGGTTGTAGGCCGTCATGTCACTCCTCGAGCCGGAAGGTCTTGTGGGACGAGGCCGCGCCGCGGACGAGGGTCAAGCGCGATCGGGGGACGCCGAGATGTTCGGCCAGCCGCTCGATGATCTCTTGGTTGGCCCGGCCCCGGTCGGGCGCGGCCCGGACCCGGACGCGGAATTCGCCGGGGCCGAGCTCCTCGACGCCCGGCGCCTTGGAGCGCGGCTGGGCCTTAACGACCAGGATCCGCGCCAATCCGTCCTTATTGATCCTTGAGGATCGACTTGTAGCGGTCGAAAAGGTCCTTGAGCTCTTTGCGGGAGATGACGTAGCGGCTGACGTAGATCGAGAGCGTCGAGCGGACGGGGTCGTTCGACTTGAGCAGGATGTAGTCCCGGTTGACCCCGGGCTTGGATTGGGCCGGGAAGCGGATCTCGACCTCGCGCGATTCGCCCGTGGGCAGGAAGAAGGGCGAGACGAGCGTCTTGCCGCCGGAGAAGAACTGGACGTTCTCGTGGGCCAGCTCGATCTTCAGCTCGCGCTCGCCGGCGCTCTTGATGACGATCGCGGCCGAGGGCGACTCGCCTTCGAGGACGAGGCCCATGTCGACGTTGTAGCGGTCGACGTCGATGCGGGGCGAAGGCGGGACCTGGATCTCGGCCACGAGGCTGAGCTCGCGCCGGCCGTTTTCGGCGTCGTTCGAGACGAGATAGAGGTAGCGGGCCAGGCGGCCGGAATAGCCGCGGGTGTCGAAAGTGGCCTTGATCTTGCCCTCTTTCCCCGGGTCGATCGTCTTCTCGGAGACGAGGGCGGCCGTGCAACCGCAGGTGACCTCGACCTTCTCGACGACGAGCGGCGCGTTGCCCGTGTTCTTGAAAGCGAACTCGTGGGTGACGACGTCGCCCTGCTTGACCTTGCCGAAGTCGTGGGTCGTTTCCTTGAACAGGGCCCGGGGCTTTCCGGGCTTGGCCCAAGCGAAGGCGGCCGCGAGAACGGCCGTGGCGGCGATGACGGCGCCGGCGCGCCAGAGGTTTCGATGTCTCATCGGGGTCTCCTCGGAACTCAAGAATACTCCAACGCCGTCACTTCCATCAAGTTCGGCCCCGGTCGTTCATGGGCTACTCGACAGTGACGCTCTTGGCCAGGTTGCGGGGCTGATCGACGTCGAGCCCCTTGGCCGAGGCGGCGTAATAGGCGAAAAGCTGCAGCGGCAGCACGGTCAGGAACGGGGTGAAGAGCTGATGGGTCTCGGGGATGAAAAAGACCTCTTCGGCGGCGGCCCGGGCCCGCTCGTCGTCCTCGAAGGCCACGGCCAGGATGCGGCCGCTCCGGGCCTTCACCTCGGCGATGTTCGAGAGCATCTTCTCGTGGACCCGGTCGCGCGGGACGACGGCGAGCGTCGTCATGCCCTCGTCGATGAGGGCGATCGGCCCGTGCTTCATCTCGCCGCCGGCATAGCCCTCGGCGTGGGTGTAGGAGATCTCCTTGAGCTTGAGCGCGCCCTCGAGGGCGATGGGGAAGTTGATCCAGCGTCCGAGGAAGAGGTAGTGCTCGCAGCCGATGAAGCGGCGGGCGGCCCGCTCGATGGCCGCCGCCCCGCCGAGGACCCGGTCCATCTTGAGGGGGACGCGCTGGAGCTCCTGGACGAGGGCCAGGCTCTCGTCGTCGGAGAGCACGCCGCGGGCCTGGGCGAAGGCCAGGGCGAAGAGTGACAGGGCGGCCATCTGGCCGACGAAGGTCTTGGTCGCGGCGACGCCGATCTCGGGCCCGGCGTGGAGATCGAGGACGCCGTCCGCGTCGCGGGCCATCGAGGACCGCGCGTTGTTGGTGACGGCCAGGACCGCCCGGGCCTTTTCCCGGGCCAGGCGCAGGGCGGCCAGCGTGTCGGCCGTCTCGCCCGACTGCGAGATGCCCAGGACGAGCGTCCCGCGGTCCATGGCGAAGTCGCGCGAGCGGAGCTCGGAGGCATATTCGACGTCGACAGGCACGCGGGCCAGCGTCTCCAGGAAGTACTTCCCGACGAGGCCGGCGTGGTAGGAGGTGCCGCAGGCGATGAGGACGACGCGCGAAACCTCGCGGAAGACGTCCGGAGCGAGGCCGAGGTCGTCGAGGAAGACCCGGCCGGAGTCGAGCGAGACCCGGCTCTTCAAGGTCTCCCGGACGACGTCGGCCTGCTCGAAGATCTCCTTGGCCATGAAATGGGCGAAGCCGCGCTTTTCGATCATGGCCGGTTCCCAGTCCAGGGTCTCGACGGCCTTTTCGACCGGCGCCCCGGCGAAGGTGGCGAAGCGGATGCCCGGCGGCGTCAGGACGGCGATCTCGCCGTCGCCGAGATAGGCGACGCGCTTGGTATGGGCCAGGAGGGGCGTGATATCGGAGGAGACGAAGGTCTCCCCTGCGCCGAAGCCGACGACGACCGGCGGGCCGTTACGGGCGGCGACGATCTTGCCGGGGTCGCGCGACGAGACGCAGGCCACGGCGAAGGCGCCCTCGAGCTCGGCGACGGCGGCCCTCAGGGCCTCCTCGAGCGAGCCGCGGAAGTGCTTCTCGACGAGATGGACGATGACCTCGGTGTCGGTCTCCGTCCGGAAGGTGTGTCCTTCCGCCTTGAGCCGCTCCTTGAGGACCCAGTAATTCTCGACGATGCCGTTGTGGAGGAGGGCGATCGTCCCGGTGCAGTCGGTATGGGGATGGGCGTTGTCCTCGCTTGGCCGGCCGTGGGTGGCCCAGCGGGTGTGGCCGATGCCGCACGGGCCGGCGAGGGGATGGCGGCGGATCTCCTCGGCCAGGTCGCGGACCTTGCCTTTGACCCGGCGCCGCTCGAGCCCTTCGCCGTTGAGGACGGCGACGCCCGCCGAATCGTAGCCCCGGTATTCGAGGCGCCGCAGGCCTTCGACGAGAATGGGCACGGTGTCCCGTGCGCCCGCGCAACCGATGATGCCGCACATGGCGATCCTCCTTTACATCACGTCCGCATCCTCGGCCGCTTCCTCGTCCTCCTCCTCCGGGCCGGGGGCCGGCTCGGGCAGGCCGAGGAGCGGCAGATAGGCCGCCCCTTCCGCCTGGGGGTTCAGGGAGCGCCGGATGAGGACCTCCGGCCGCAGGGCCAGGTCGACGGTCTCCCCCGCGTTCTCGGGGGCCAGGATCTGGACCGAGGGCCGGTCCGGGTCGAGCTCGCTCACGGCCCGGACGACGCCGATCCGGCCGTCGCTCATCTCGATGAGCGTGCCGACGGGCCAGACGCCGACGAACGCGAAGAACTTGTCGAGGAGCTGCGGATCGAAGATCTTGCCCCGCTCGAGCATCATCACCTCGTGGATCTTCTCCGGCGGGTAATCCTTTTTATAAGAGCGCTTGAGGGCCAGGGCGTCGTAGACGTCGCAGATCGAGACCATCATCGAGGCCGGGTGGGGCCGGCGGGCATACGGCGACTTGGGATAGCCGGTCATGTCGTAGCGGAGGTGGTGCTCGTAGCAGATGACGATGGGCAGGATGCCGAGGGCGTCCTTGTAGCCCTCGAGGATGCGGGCCCCGAGCAGGGGGTGGTTGCGGACCTGCAGGAACTCGCCCTCGGAGAGCTTCGACTCCTTCTGGATGACCTTGAGCGAGATGTAGAGCTTGCCGATGTCGTGGTAGAGGGCGGCGATGCCGAGGTCGAGGACGTCGTCCTTCGCGAACTGGAGCTTGGAGGCGAAGAACATCGAGAGCAGGGTGACGTTGAGCAGGTGGACGAAGGTGACGAGGTCGCGCCGCTTGACCGAGACGAGGTTGAGGAGCTCCTGGTGGCGGCCGACGAAGTCCTCCATCATGCCGAGGATGTTGAAGCGCAGGTCGAGGTAGTCGACCTCATCCTTCTCGAGGACGACGTTGAGGGCGTTGGTGACCGTCCGGACCGAGCCTTCGTAGCGGACCCGCGTCTCCTCGGCCTCGGAGGCGACGGCCTCGCCCTGGACCATGGTCCGGAGCTTGCCGGCCCGGATGTTCTGGATGCCGTGGAGGTTGAAATACTCCTGCTCGCTGATCTTCTCCTGCCTTTTCACCCGGGTCAGGAAGATGATGAACTCGCGCAGCTCCTCGAAGCGCAGGCCCTGCTGGAAGATGATCCGCTCGACCCCGTTCTTCTCCAGGAAGTCGATGAGCAGGCCGAGCTTGCCGCGCAGATGGAAGAAGATCTCGTCCTCCCAGGCCGCCTCGCCGCCGATGATGCCGAGGACGAGGTCCTTGCGGTCCTCGAGGATCTCCTGGACGACGCCGTAGAGGCGGTTGAGGTACTCCTTGAACTTGGGATGGTCGCCGGTGTAGATCTTGCCCGCCTGGATGGCGTTCATCAGGTAGATGAAGCAGATCTTGATCTTATCCCGCATGGAAGGTGTCCAGTCCCCATTTGGCGAGCAGGGCTTCGGCCGCCTGCCGGACCTTGCGGTTCCAGAAGTCCCGCCGCTCGGCGAGCGGGGCGACGTAGACCGCGGCCTCGCGCAGGCCGTAGCGCTCGACGATGCGAAGGTTGCGGAGGAGCGTCTTGTTGCGGAGGCCGTAGGGCGAGGCGAGCCCGAAGAGCTTGGTGAAGGCGACGTGCTTCGTCCGCTCCTGGCGCAGCAGCAGGACCAGGGCCTCGGCCTGGAGAAGCTCGTTCCGGTTCTCCAGGACCGGGAAGAGGAAGGCCTCGTCGAATTCCTTGAGGTTCTGCATGGCCTGGAGGGCCTTGACCTTGACGGCGGCTTCGCCGGCCTTGAAGATCTTCTCCAGGATCTCGAGCGACCGCGGCGTGTCGATCGTCCGCAGCGCGTCGGCGATCCGGCCGAGGAGCTCGCCGTCCGAGGACTTCTTCTTGACGGCGGCGTCGAAGGCCTCGGCCTCGTCGGGGAAGAAGCGGAAGCAGGCCCGCAGGAGCGAGGGCGAGACGATGCGGTCCTTGAACACGGTCGCGAAATAGGCCTCCCGGTCGTGGAGGCTGCGGCCGAGCCGGCCGATGAAGGCGTCGAGCTCGGGCCGCGTCTCGCCCTTGAGGAGGCAGCCCTCGACATGCTCGGCGATCGACCGGAGGGCCTCGCCGACCGGCGGCTCGGAGGCCAGCTCCGACGACCGCGACTCCAGGACCTCGTGGTAGGCCAGCAGGAACTCGAAGTCCTCCTCCTGGAGGACGCGCTCCCACTCTTCGGCGACCCGCTGGACCTGGGCCAGGGCCTGGTCCCGCTGCGACTCCTGCGAGAGCAGGACGAGGAGGAGGAAACGGTAGTTCCGCTGCAGGAGCGGGTGGTCGAGGGCCAGCTTCTGGTCGAAGGCGATCTCGTTGAGGAGGTTGGCCAGGGTCTGACGGTAGATCTCGCTGTGGAGCTGGGAGGACATGCCCGACATCAGGATCTTTAGCTTGGACTCGGTCTCGGACCGGCGGTTCTGCGGGTCCTCGGTGTGGAAAAGGGCGTGGAGGGAGGTCGCGATCTTCTTGTGCCGCTCCTTGTCGATGATCCGGGAGAAGATGCTGAAGCTGAGGGAGTCGAACTTGTCGTTGCCGATGATCTCCTCCCAGAGCGTCGAAGCCAGGTCCTCTTCGCTGAGGTCGGAGATGAGGAGCTTGAGGTTCTCGAACTTGGACTCGGTCGGGGTCTTGCGGGCCGAGACGATCGTCTTGAGGAGCTGCTTGGAGGCGACGCGGTGCTTCTCCTCGGACGTCTCCTTGAGATAGTGGAAGAACTTGGCGAAGTTCTTGTGCAGCTCCTCGTTCTGGACGAGGTCCTCGGTGTTGAACTTGCCGACGACCTTGCCGAACGAGTCGGCCAGCTCCTCGAACTTGGCGGGGCTCTCCTCTTCGGCGGCCTCCATGAGGAGGTAGGGCCAGATGTCCTTGATCTCCTCGCCCTCGCCCTGGAGGAGGATCTGGTAGTCGAGAGTGTCGACGGTGATATGGATGATCGTCTCGCGCTTGACGATGGCCTGGGCCCCGCCCTCCTTGATGAACATCTTGACCGGGAGCATGATCTTGGAGGCGAAGCGCATGAACTCGTCGTGCTGGAGCCCCGGCCGGATCTCGAGGCGCTTGATCTTACGGAAGTGGAAGAGCTGGGCCAGGTCCATGTAGGTCCGCTCGCCCTCCCAGAAGCGCCCGTCGATGAGCAGGGCATGGGGCGAGAAGCCGATCGAGAGCGGGTTGATGTAAGCGAAGAGGGCCTCGACATGGGCCAGGAGGTCGTTGGCGCTGCTCTGGAAGGCGGGATGGCCGGCGTTGTACATCGAGGCCATCTTGAAGGCCACGCGCATGGCCCGGGCCATGGAGCGGATGAGCTCGTCCTTGTCCGTGGGGAGGGCGGACGTCCGCGGCGTGGGGGCGGGTACGTAACCCTGCCCGGGACCGGACGGACCGTTCTCAGGAGACAAGGCTCACCTCACCATAATGACCCGGCTCCCATTTTCCCTCGGGCCAGGGGGAAAATACCATGCCCGGATAGGGCTATTCAAGGGGTGATGCGGATGGTCCGCAGGGACGACCTCCCGGGTCCTACAGTGGTCATGGTGCTTTCTTGGAGATGCTAGGCGACCTAACCGGCGCGCCAGGGAAGAAAGTCAAGGGGAGCTAAATTGACACCCCAACAAGAAACGCCAAAGTCCTCATCCTGCGAAGCTCCACATGTGGACCCCTGTTCGTATCTTGCAGCCCATGATGATAACGGCCCTCTAAGGTTAAAAGGACGCTATGCATCTGCTTTCTGTATCCGACCCCAAAGACAAGGCCATAATCGATCGCTCTTGCATCCTTCGCGAGCACGACGGCCAATTCGCCGCCTCCTAGAACATATGGCGAAGTCCCTCGTCGATAAGAAAATCTAAAGACTGCCGGAAAGCTCAGTTCATTCACTCTTACCCGAGTTAGGTCCACCACCTCATCGTCATATCTCATCTCAATTCGGCTGCCTTTTTGAATAAAGAGGGCATCGATTTCCAATGCGATTCTCGGTGACAGATTGAACTCAACTCCTCCACCAAACATAACTCCCGCTCCATAGACCGGCTTATAATAATAATCAAACACCGGTCCTTGCACAGGTTCTGTCGATCTCGATAGACTAACCCCGCCCAGGATCTTCAGTTCAGCCGGAAAGGCCCGAGAAGCGATAACCAGGAAGACGAAAAGGAAAGGCAATCTTTTCATGTGCTATCCTCCCGCTCATAAGGATCGAATGGGGTTTCTTATTTTTGGGAATCGGTCTATTCTTTCAGTGGACCCACCATCATGTCAATAGTTAGATATTCTCTTGACTAAGAGCCCGTACCGGCAGATAGTCTAATTAACCAGAGCGAGTGGGACACTTAACCCCATTGAATCCGTACCTATTAAGTTGGAGCCATGAAAAAGTCGCCGATTCTTCTCTTCTCGGTCTCATTTGCGTTTTGCGCAGTCGTCCTCTTTGTTCGCTCCAGTTTGGTCACGAAGAGCACGTCGCAGGCTATTGACGATTCCCGGGAATTCGCGCCTCACGAGTTATTGGTTCGGCTAAAAGAAGCTTCGGTCGGGGATCTGATCGGAAACCAATCGCTTGTCCGAAGTATCATTAGCCAAGTCCAGGGGAGAATTAAGACCTATCTAAATGAGGAGAAAGGCTTACTCGATTGGAATCCAGCGGTGTTGACGAACAGATCATTCCATTCCGATCCGTATCTCTTTCATATCCAGGTCCCAGAAGAGATTGAACTTGATTACGCGATTAGGCGCTTGGAATCGAATCCATATGTTGAATATGTTGAAAAGAACGGCATCGCTCGTCTTGCGACCGATGATCCCTATTTTAGTGAGCAATGGGGCCTCGCAAAGATACACGCTGAGGAGGCCTGGGCGAAATCGACTGGAAATTCGGAGGTCGTAGTGGCGGTATTGGACACTGGCCTCGATTATGAACACGAGGATATCATGGGCAATCTTTGGGTGAATCCCAACGAAATTCCAGGTGATGGCCAAGACAACGACCACAATGGCTTTACAGATGATGTGAAGGGCTGGAACTTTGTCTCTGGATACCCAGGCTCCGCAGACCCCATGGATGACCAGACTTACAAGGAAAACGGGGAATTTGTCTGCGCTCCGACATGGAATGACTATCATGGGACCCATACTGCGGGAATTATCGGCGCTGTAGGTAATAACAATAAGGGAATCAGCGGAGTTTGCTGGAACGTTAAGATAATGCCCATCAAAATCGTTAACTACTGCGGGCAGGTCTTAGACAGTAGAATAGTTAATGGGGTCGACTATGCAACAAACAATGGTGCTTTTCTAACCAGCAACAGTTACAGGCAACTCAGCGAAAATTATAGTATCTCTGTCAAGCTCGCGATCTCACGGGCTCAGGAGAAGAACAGGCTATTTGTCGCTTCAGCAGGAAACGAAAATGGAAATCTCGATGCCAATCCCAGATATCCGGCTTGTTATCCGAACGAGAACATCATAGCTGTCTTGGCAACGAACGACGATGATACGAAACGGAGCGATTCAAATTATGGGCAGAATTCTGTCGATATCGGGGCTCCGGGTTCAGAGATCTGGAGCTTAAGGCGCGGAGACTACTATCAGCAAAAGAGCGGGACTTCTATGGCTGCCCCTCACGTTGCTGGGGTAGCAGCTTTGGCGCTGGGAGTATGCCCCGGACTTACATATGGTCGGCTGAAGGATCTAATAATCGACGGGGCCGATTATGTAGCTTCGCTTAACAACAAATGCGTAGCCGATGGAAGGCTAAACGCATTCAATGTCCTTAACAGTCTTGGGGGATCTACGCCGCCAAACGCTCCGTCTAATCTGGTTGTATATCAGATAGCGTGGAATATCCTCGGGCTTAGCTGGAATGATAATTCGAATAATGAACTCGGATTCGAGGTCCAGCGAAAGGATGAATATCGACCGGTCTTCATCCATGAAAACTGTGCTGACATGAATTCAACTTCATATGCCTACTGCCAAGATCCAATAGATACATTGAGAACTCAATATTCCTATCGGATAAGGGCCGTTAACGGAGCAGGGATCTCTGACTTCTCATTGTGCGATTTTGAGATCCCCCAAGTCGTGCCTGACGCACCAAGCGATCTGTGCGGACAATCCCCGACCCTTGAACAAAATGTGAATATCTCTTGGTCAAATCAATATAAAAATACACTCTATAATTATATCGAACGCCGAATTCCGGGAATCACGGGTTGGTCAGTAATCGCGACGGTCGGCTATAACGTCGATTCATATTCGGACGATGGCGCACAGGCTGGGCATACTTATGAATACCGGGTTAGGGCAGGCAACCCGATAGGGTATTCCACATATTCCAATATCTTGTCTATCGAGGTCATAGAATGGTAAAGGACTACGATGCAAGAAGCAAGAGGATTCAAACATAATAGGTCTTTCTGAGAGTCGTCCTTTCTGCCTCGGTCCTATTTCTGATCCCAACGATTTCGTTCGCGGACGACGAGTTCAGCCTCCCGCTCCGGGGAGGCTGGACATCTAGGTGGCGAGCTCAGATGGCGATCCGCATCCGCCTCTAGAATACTGGAATCTTGCTGAAATCATACAGGAATCTCCTTGAGGACCTGATGGGATTGTGCTATACTGCGCCGAAAATGGAAGGGAGACCGACGACATTCGCAGAGCGGCGCTGGCCCTTGCGGACGGGACCGTCCTCGAGGGCGTAGGTTTCGGCGCGGACGTCAAGTCCGGGGGGGAAGTCGTTTTCAATACCGGGATCGTCGGCTATCCGGAATCCATCACCGATCCGAGCTACAGGGGTCAGATCCTCTGCCAGACCTATCCCCTCATCGGCAACTACGGCATTGACCCGTCCCGCTTCGAGTCCGACCGGCCGCAGATCACGGGCTACGTCATCTCCGAGCTCTGCGAGCATCCGTCGCACGCGACGTCGCGGAAATCACTTCACGACTGGCTCCGTGAGAACGGCATCCCCGGGATCGCCGGCGTCGATACCCGGGCCCTGACGAAGAAGCTCCGCGTCCACGGCGTCATGACCGGCCTGCTTGACGCGGGCGACGGGAGCATGAGCCCGGCCCGGCTGCGCCGCGAGGCGGCCGAGGTCGCCGACCCGAACGCCCGCGACCTCGTGGCCGAGGTCACGACTCCCGAGATCCGCATCTATAATCCCCAGGCCCGCCGAACGATCGTCCTTATCGACTGCGGCGTCAAGATGAACATCATCCGCTCGCTCACCCGGCGCGGCGTCGCTGTCGTCCGCGTCCCGGCCGATTCCGACGCCGAGCGCATCCTCTCGTTCGCGCCGAAGGGCGTCGTCATCTCCAACGGCCCCGGCGATCCCGAGCGGGCCACGGCCGCGATCGAGGCCGTGCGGCGCCTTCTCGGCGAAGGGCTGCCCCTCTTCGGCATCTGCCTCGGGAACCAGATCCTGGCCTTGGCCGCCGGCGGCCGGACCTTCAAGCTCAAGTTCGGCCACCGCAGCCAGAACCAGCCCTGCCTCGAGGACGGCACCGAGCGCTGCTACATCACCAGCCAGAACCACGGCTTCGCCGTCGACGCCGGGAGCCTGCCGCGCGGCTGGCGGCCCTGGTTCCGCAACGCCAACGACGGCACGAACGAGGGCATCCGCCACGGCCGCAAGCCCGTCTTCGGCGTCCAGTTCCACCCCGAGGCCTGCCCCGGGCCGACCGACACCGAGTTCCTCTTCGACCTGTTCCTCCAGGCGGCCCGATGACCAAGCCCCGCAAGGTCCTCCTCCTCGGCAGCGGCGCCCTCAAGATCGGCGAGGCCGGCGAGTTCGACTATTCCGGGAGCCAAGCCATCAAGGCCCTCAAGGAAGAGGGGCTCGAGGTCGTCCTCGTCAACCCCAATATCGCCACGATCCAGACGTCCGAAGGGATGGCCGACAAGGTCTATTTCCTGCCGGTGACGCCCTTTTTCGTCAAGAAGATCATCGAGCGCGAGAAGCCCGACGGCCTGCTCGTCTCGTTCGGCGGGCAGACGGCTCTCAACTGCGGCATCGGCCTCTGGAAAGGCGGGGCCCTGGCCGAGGCGAAGCTGCACGTGCTCGGGACGCCGATGGAGGCGGTGGAGAAGACCGAGGACCGCAAGCTCTTCAACCGGGCCCTGGCCGAAGCCGGGCTCAAGACGCCGCGGGGCGTCGCCGTGCGCACGGTCGAGGCGGGCCTGCGCGCCGCGGCCTCGATCGGCTACCCGGTCATGACCCGCGTCGCCTACGCTCTCGGCGGCAAGGGCAGCGGCATCGCCTATACTCCGCGCGAGCTCCGCGAGGCGCTGCGGCGGGCCTTCACGGCCACCCCGCAGGTCCTCATCGAGGAGTATCTCGAGGGCTGGAAAGAGATCGAGTACGAGGTCGTCCGCGACCGGGCCGACAACTGCGTCACGGTCTGCAACATGGAGAACTTCGACCCGATGGGCATCCACACCGGGGAGAGCATCGTCATCGCCCCGTCGCAGACGCTGACGAACGAGGAGTACCACCGGCTGCGGAGGATCGCCATCACGGCCATCCGCCACCTCGGCATCGTCGGCGAGTGCAACATCCAGTACGCCCTGAACCCGCACAACGGCGACTACCGCATCATCGAGGTCAACGCCCGCCTTTCGCGGAGCTCGGCCCTGGCCAGCAAGGCGACCGGCTACCCGCTGGCCTTCGTCGCGGCCAAGCTGGCCCTCGGCCACACCCTCCCTGCCCTTCCGAACTCGATCACCAAGGTTACCTCGGCCTGCTTCGAGCCGGCCCTCGACTATCTCGTGGTCAAGATCCCGCGCTGGGACCTCAAGAAGTTCGGCCGGGTCTCGAAGAAGATCGGCTCGGAGATGAAGTCGGTCGGCGAGGTCATGGCCGTCGGCCGCTCCTTCGAGGAGGCCGTGCAGAAGGCGGCCCGGATGCTCCAGGTCGGCGTCTACGGCCTGGTCGCCAACGAGAACTACTCCTTCCGCAGCCTCGAGAAGGAGCTCCGCCACCCGACCGACGAGCGGCTCTTCGGCATCGCCGAGGCCCTCAAGAAAGGGATGACGGTCGACCGCATCCACGAGCTGACCCGCATCGACCGCTGGTTCCTCCACAAGATCAAGTCGGTCGTCGAATGCGAGGCGCGGCTGCGGGGCGTCCGGATCGGCGAGGCCGGGGCCGACCTCCTCCTCGAGGCCAAGCGCAAGGGCTTCTCCGACAAGCAGATCTCGCTCCTCACCGGCTCATCCGAGCTCGAGGTCCGGGCTCGCCGCAAGGCCCTCCGCATCGTCCCGGCCGTGAAGCAGATCGACACCCTGGCCGCCGAATACCCGGCCCAGACGAACTACCTCTACGCGACCTACCACGGCCGCGAGGACGACGTCCCCTTCCGCAACGGCAACGGCCGGCCCGGCAAGGTCATGGTCCTCGGCTCGGGCTCCTACAGCATCGGCTCCTCGGTCGAGTTCGACTGGTGCTGCGTCAACGCCGCCCTGGCCCTCAAGAAGATGGGCTACGGGACGATCATGGTCAACTACAACCCGGAGACGGTCTCGACCGACTACGACATCTGCGACCGGCTCTACTTCGACGAGCTCAGCTTCGAGCGCGTCCTCGACATCTACGAGAAGGAGAAGCCGCTCGGCGTGCTCCTCTCGATGGGCGGCCAGATCCCGAACAACATCGCCCTGCGCTGCCACAACGCGGGGGTGCGCGTCCTGGGAACGCCGCCGCCCTCGATCGACCGGGCCGAGGACCGCTACAAGTTCAGCAGGCTCCTCGACGGGCTCGGCATCGACCAGCCCGAGTGGCGCGAGCTCCGGAGCATCGCCGAGGCCAAGCGCTTCGCCCGGACGATCGGCTATCCGGTCCTCATCCGGCCGTCCTACGTCCTCAGCGGGGCGGCCATGAGCGTCGTCTTCAACGAGGAGTACCTCGACCGCTACCTCCAGAAGGCCTCGCGGGTCTCGCCCGAGTACCCGGTCGTCATCTCCAAGTTCATCCTCAACGCCAAGGAGATCGAGCTCGACGCCGTCGCCGACCGCGGCGAGGTCATCGCCTCGGCCATCGTCGAGCACGTCGAGAACGCCGGCGTCCACTCCGGCGACGCGACCATGGTCCTGCCGCCGCAGAAGCTCTACATCGAGACCATCCGCCGCATCCGCGAGATCGGCCGCGAGATCGCCCGGGCCCTGGAGATCACCGGGCCGTTCAACATCCAGTTCATCGCCAAGGACAACGCCATCAAGGTCATCGAGTGCAACCTGCGGGCCTCGCGCTCCTTCCCGTTCGTGAGCAAGGTCGCCCGCACGAACTTCGTCGAGCTCGCCGTGGCGGCCATCATGGGCCGGGGCGGGCTGAACCGCAAGACGACGCTCGACCTCAACTATGTCGGCGTCAAGGCGCCGCAGTTCTCGTTCTCGCGCCTCAAAGGGGCCGACCCGGTGACGGGCGTCGAGATGGCCTCGACCGGCGAGGTGGCCTGCCTGGGCGAGGACGTCTATGAGGCTTATCTCAAGGCCATCCTGGCCACCGGCTTCACGCTGCCGAAAAAGAACATCCTCCTCACGGTCGGCGGCGAGGAATCCAAGGGCCGCTTCCTCGGCGCCGCCCAAACCCTGGCCGGGCTCGGCTACCGCATCTTCGCCACCGACAAGACCTCGGCCTTCCTCAAGGAGAACGGCGTCCGCAACACGCGGCTCTTCAAGGTCCACGAGCGGCGCGGCCCGAACATCCGCGACTTCATCGCCGGCGGCAGGATCGACCTCGTCATCTCCATCCCCAACCCGGCGAAAAGGGTCGAGTACAACTCGGCCTACCGGCTGCGCCGGCTGGCCGTCGATTACTCGATCCCCATCCTGACGAACCTCCAGGCCGCCGACCTCTTCGTCCAGGCCCTGGCCGCCCACAAGTCCGCCGACCTCGCCATCAAGCACTGGGCGGAATACGAATAAGCTCCGCCAGGATATAACTTGACGGCGGCGCCGCGCATGGTTATATTATAACTGGATGAGTTACCAGATCAGGATCAAGAAGAAAACCGGGCGCGGTCTGGCCAAGTTGCCCGAGAACGTTCGACAACTTCTGTACTTGCTCGTGACGAACCTGCAGGACTCGGGCCCGATCCAGCCGACTTGGAGGAATTTTTCATGCCTTGGCGACGACCGATACCACTGTCATCTGACCTATCGATATGTGGCGTGTTGGACGCATCGCAAGGGCGAGATCATCATCGAGGTGTACTATGTTGGCAGTCGTGAAAAAGCCGCGTACTGAGTTGTCCATCCACGGCGACCGCCCCGGAGAGATCGTCGATTGGCTCCGGAAGAAGTACGAGGTCACCGTCCTGGCCGCGGAGGAGGATGAAGCGGCGATCCCCATCGAAGGGACCGAATTCTGGAAGGAGATGGAAAAGAACCGGGTCGGGAATCTCCTGGCCGGCGCCCGGTTGAAGGCCGGATTGACCCAGGAGCAGCTGGCCGGCAAGCTCGAGATCCGGCAGAACATGGTCTCTGATTACGAATGCGGCCGGCGCGCCCTTTCCCCTGAAATGGCCAGGCGTTTCAGCTCTGTCCTTCAAGTCCAGGAAGCTCGGCTGAAATATGGGCCGCCGCCGCAAGCTCCCCGCCGGCGTGCGGCGGGGCATGCCGCGCGATCATGAGCCGGCGCCGTCTCTCCCCCTCGCCTTGCCCATTGGCGGGAGTCGTTCTATAATCCGATCAGGGTGAACCCGCCATGCGCATCATTCGGACGATCGCCTTTTCCCTTCTGATCCTGGCCGTCGGGACGGCGCTGGCCGCAGCGGCCGGGTCGCCCCAGGCCCGGACGATCAAGCTCAAGGTCACGGCCGAGCAGGCCAACCTCCGCGAGAAGCCGGACATCGGCAGCTCCGTCATGCAGGCCATCCCCGAAGGCACCCTCCTCGACGCGGACAAGAAAGAGGGCGAGTGGTATTTCGTCCGCTACACGCTCGAGGACGGCGGGGTCATCGGCGGCTGGATCCACGAGAGCCTGGTCGAGGTCGTTGGCCAGGGCGAGCCCATCAGTCCGCCGGCCGCCCAGCCCCCGGCGAAGACGCCGGCCCGCGAGCCAGCCGCGCGCCAGCCCCGGACCGGGGGCATCAAGATGCCGGAGTTCCGCACGGGGACGATCCCGCTCGAGTTCGCCGTCTCGATGGGCGTCGCCACCCTCGCCCCGCGCGATCTCAACGACGGGACGCGCGGCTTCGCCGACTGGGCCGCCGCCTCGGCCGGCCTGACCGTCCCCGACCGGCCGGATATCCTGAACCTGGCCGGCCTTATGGGCTTCGAGCTCGCCTACCGCTTTTCGACGCAGCTGACGTTCGGCGTCGGCGCCGACCTCCTGACGGGTTCCAACGGCAGCGCCGTCAAGCTCGGCGGCGGGGACGCGTCGGAGACCGTCCGGACCAAGCCTTACGTCCGGGCCGTCCCCTTCAAGCTCATGGTCCGCTTCTACCCGGGCTCGGGTTTCTACCTGCGCGGCGGGTTCGGAATCTATTCGGCCAAGGCCGGCTATTTCTATCGCAATGAAAGCGCCGACGCCTGGGAGCAGTGGAAGGGCTCGGCTTCGACGTCGGGCCTCGGGTTCGAAGGCGCCTTCGGCGGGGAATGGGACATCGCCCCGAGGACCGTCCTCTTCGTCGAAGCGGGGATGCGCATCGCCAGCTTCTCTGGCCTCACCGGCCAGGACCAGCACCGCAGCTCGGCCGGCGATAACACCACCGAGGCCGGGACGCTCTTCTTTTTCCACAAGACGGCGGGAGGCGCGGAGGATTATCCGCTGATCGTCGTCCGGCCGAGCGCGCCGGCGGAGGAAGGCGTCGTCGACGCCCGGCGGGCCCGCATCAACCTCTCGGGGACCGCGGTGCGCGTCGGCGTCCGCTACAAGTTCTGAGCGAAGGCCTCGACTTTTTTCTCCCAGCCCTCTTCGAGGGGCCCCTTCAGGCCGGTCACCCGGACCTTGCCTTCTGCGACCTTGACCAGGCCCTTGCCGTCGAGGATCCCGGTCATGATCGGGGCGACGCGCTGCCAGCGGGCCATCTCTTCGGGGGTCGGCATCTGCCCCGTTTTCTTGTTCGGCTGGGGCGCCGACTCGGTGACGAGAAGGGCGTACTTGGCGCCGGCCGGCAGCTGGAGTCTCTTCAGGAAACGGCGCATGCGGCCAATGGGCCGTCCCATGCGGCCGGGCGAGCTAAAGACATAGAGGTCGGCCGCGGGCATCTCCTTGGGACGGGCGTCGCGGGCGTGGCGGACGTTGACCGCGACCCCCCGCGCAGCCATGAGCCGCTTGAACTCCTCGGCGACCCGCGCGCCGTTCCCGTACTTCGAAGCATGGACGTATTCGATGGTCATGCGATCTCCCAGGTATCAGATGCGGGGGACGCGAAGGAACTTTTCGATGTAGTCGTCGGGCAGGCCGCATTCCTTGGCCCCGTCGATGACGATCCGCTCGTAATCGGGGTGGGGCTTGCTTAGGGGCCGCCCCGTCCGGAAATAGGTCATGGCCCGGTCGATCTTTCCCTCGCGGTCCCTGACGTCGACGTCCTTGTGGTC
>Ga0136653_10000207_pt1 | contig 29692 bp, 29 predicted proteins | sample LakKivw275mmetaG_FD_94866 | JGI IMG/M metagenome (GOLD analysis project Ga0136653, IMG submission 94866) | Anoxic lake water microbial communities from Lake Kivu, Rwanda to study Microbial Dark Matter (Phase II) - Lake Kivu water 275m metaG... | ecosystem: Environmental > Aquatic > Freshwater >...
ACTTAATACCGTGGAGCGCGACATTGAGTATATCAAGCGGACAGGTGTCGAAATACGCACCGCTGTTACGGTTGGAAAAGACATCACCATCGAAGGAATATTCAATCAGGGCTACAAGGCTATCTACTTCGCCGGCGGAGCGCAAAAGTCCATTAATCTGAAACTTCCTGGATCCCAGCTCAAAGGAGTTATGGCCGCCCTGCCTTTCCTTCAGGATGTAAAACGCGGCAAAAAAGTGAAGCTGAAGGGTAAGGTAATTGTCATAGGAGGCGGAAACGTCGCCGTGGACACAGCTCGTACCGCGGTGCGATGCGGCGCCGATGAGGTTCACCTGGCATGTCTTGAGGACCTTCATAGTATGCCGGCCTTTGATGGAGAGAAAAGAAAAGCCATGGAAGAAGGCGTCATATTTCATCCCGGGCTGGCTCCGCAGGAATTCATATCGACAGACAAAAGTCACGTCGGAAGCGTCCTGTTTAACCGCGTAGAATCAACCTCCATCGATGAAAGCGGTAGAATTTGCTGGAAGCTCATCGAGGGCTCCAGAGGTGAAACATCACTCCCGGCAGACACTGTTATCATTGCCGCCGGACAATCTACTGATATCGAGACTCTTTCCAATAAACTCAAACCGAGCCGGCGCGGCACCGTGATCGCTGACGCAAGCACGCTATCTACAACCATATCCGGTATTTTCGCCGGAGGCGACGCTGTAACAGGTCCATCTACAGTGGTTGATGCGATCGGGCATGGGCATAAAGCAGCCGATAATATCGATATCTATCTCCGTACCGGAAACCTGCTGCGGCCATCGGACAGCGGCACAGTTCCGGTTACCGGCGCTGACCGGATACCCAGAGATATCATTCATCGACCCAGAGTATCGATGCCGTCTTTGCCTGTTGCACACAGGATTAGCTCTTTCGACGAGACTGAGACCGGCCTGACTGAGGATATGGCTGTTGGTGAGGCCAAACGCTGTTTGAACTGCAAGACATGCGGCATCTGTCTATTCAAATTCGGTTGCGTTAGCATTGCGCCTAAGTTGAATAAAGACCTGAACAAAGAATATCCTCTGATAGAGGCAGATACCTGCGCAGGTTGCGGCGTATGTAATCAGGTTTGTCCCTATGACAGCATCGTCTTACAGGAGGAATGATCGGATGAATGATACATTCAATATGATGGTTGCCGGTTTAACCGGCCAGGGCGATGTACTTATCACAAGGGTACTGGCGACAGCATTGCTGGCGGAGGGTAAGAACGTCTTAGCCACCGATTATCCGCCGTCCACCCAGCGTTTATCAGGAATTCACAGCCATATCAGATGGGGAGGCGATAAATTACATGCCGACGTTGTCCCCGAGGGTGAAGCTGATCTGCTCGTCGGCCTCGAACCGCTGGAATGCCTGAGAATAGGCATGCGCTATGCAGCTAAAAGTTGCACTATAGTAATGAACGAGCATGAGGTTCCCCGCATGATAGTAACGCCTGAAGTGCGAACTTCAGGCAAATGGAAGCACCCGTCGGTAAAAGACATCATCGATTATTTTCAACACATGGGCATAAATAATATACATTCCTTTGATGCCACCGGGGTTGCTATCGACAAGGGTGGCGGCTTAATAACTATGAGTATGGTCATGCTCGGTGCGGCCTTTGCAACCGGTCTCATACCCCTGAAAAGGGAGGCGGTTGAAAGCTGTATTATAGCCTTTGCGCCCAAAAAATGGACGGAGGCCAACCTGAATTCCTTCAAGGCCGGCGTCAATAAATACAGGGAGCTTGTACATACATAATTTACAAGGAGCCGTTTACCCTGCGACATCATTTAATGCGTTTCCCGGTTTTCGGTCAGGCAAGTCAGGAAATTTATCAGGGGAGGTTAACTATTTATGAAGAAGCTACTTGCACTTGGCGGCAGCGGACATATGGGACAAAAAGCTGTTCAGACCGTATTGGAAAATCGAAATCTGGAACAGCTTATCATCGCCGATAACAATCAGGAAAAGGCTACTGCTTTTGCCTGTTCACTTAAAGACGACAGGATACAGGTTGCACACATAGATATACAGGACAGTGGTTCCCTGATGGAACTGATGAAAAAAGCCGACGTCGTGATGAATACCATCGGCCCGTTCTATAAATACGCTCTGCCCGTAGTCAAAGCGGCCATTGCAGCCGGCGTAAACTACGTTGATATCAACGATGATTATAAACCAACACAGCAGGTGCTTGAGTTTGATAAGGAAGCCCGTAAAGCCGGCGTAACAATAATTCAGGGAATGGGCGCCAGCCCGGGTATCTCAAATATAATAGCGCGCTATGCTGCGGACCAGCTGGATGACGTTGACTATATTCAAACAGCCTGGGGCATAGCCGGCGGGATCAGACGGCCGCGCAACGTATTTACCAGGGAGTTCATAGACCTGGTTAAAGCGGAGGCGGGCGATGCGGCGATAGGTCACCTGATTTACTGCGCAAGCTGGAAAATACCGATATTCAAAGACGGCAAATTTATCGAGGTTATCCCTTTGCAGGAGGGTGAAGAAGTGGCGTTTCCCAATGGAAAGGCCTTCTTTAAATATATCGGCCACCCTGAACCTGTTACATTGCCGCATTTCATCAAAGGTATCAAAGGCGCATGCAATCTCTGCGGCATGGAGCCGGAGGAATTTGACACTGCCTTATACCTGGGCGAAAAAGTCAGAAATAATGAGATCAGCCTGGAGCAAGCTGTCGAGCTTTTCCCCGATGAGATATTGAGAAGGTTGCAGCAGCGCCCGGACCATGCCGAATACCTTGGCCCGCTGAAATGGGGCATCATCGTCAGCGTCTCTGGATTAAAAAATGGTAAAAAAGTCAGATACACATTTGGTCCGCGGGGGGCGCCGCGCGGAGATATGATCGGAGTAACAGGCGTTTCCATCGCCCTGGCAGCAAATATGCTTATCAATAACGAGATTAAGAAGCACGGCGTGTTTGCACCGGAAGGCTGCGTCGATCCTGACCTTTTCTTCAAACGGTACGTGGACTACTGGGATTACGACAACAAGCGTTACTGGATACCTAAACCGAAAAATATCAAGCAGGCGCTCTGGAAAGTCGAGGAAAACCTGTAATTACCGCACCTATTATATTTGGAGGCTGAATATGAGTTTTAATATGCAGCAATTCATGCTCAAAGATAAAGTGGCGCTGGTAACGGGAGGCAGCCGTGGTATAGGCCGAGCTATAGCTCTGGGGCTGGCTTCTGCGGGCGCACGGGTAGCCATAACGAGCAGGAAACAGGCAGATCTGGATGAGGTTCAGGCTGAGCTGGCAGGGCTGGGCGCCGAATCCCTGGCTGTTGCGGCGCACCTGGGCAGAATGGAGGATATAACCCGCTTGATCGATGCGGTTATGCAGAAATTCGGTCGCATCGATGTTCTGGTAAACAACGCTGCCACCAATCCAACCGTAGACCCCGCCATTGATTACACGGAACGCGCCTGGGATGCCATTATGAACCTGAACTTAAAAGGTCTTTTCTTTCTCAGCCAGGGAGCGGCCAGAATTATGAAAGGACAATCAGGCGGCTCAATCCTGAACATCGCCTCCGTTGAAGGTATCAGGCCGAGCATTTTGTCTGTCTATGGCATTAGCAAAGCAGGTGTAATACATGCCACAAGGGTCATGGCCAAGGAATGGGCCTCATATAATATAAGGGTCAATGCCATTGCGCCGGGCATCACCAGGACACGCTTCGCCGAATTCTGGTGGAAGGACCCCGAACTACTTAAGACCGCATCCAGCATGACACCGCTGGGGCGAACGGCCGAGCCGGACGAAATGGTGGGAGCGGTCATTTTCCTCTCATCAGATGCATCCAGCTATGTCACCGGGCAGGTACTTGCCGTCGACGGCGGGATTTCTATATAGCATGATTGCTGGTTCCCTGAACACGGGCGCACCTGAAGGTACGCCCCTGCAGGACAAAACGTAGGGGCGGGTTTTTAAACCCGCCCGCCGTGCATACCGATCTTTCTTAAATACGCTGCATAATCGCTCAGCGCAGAGTAGGCTCTAATAGTCTGCGTAAACGAGGAGTAACATGTCGTGCCGGTCTCCCGGGTTAGACGGGACGCCGTCTCCGTAATAATCTCTGTCTTTATAGGCAGGATGATTGTCACGGCCGTCGGCTTGCCGAATCGCTCTTTAAGCGTCATCATCTCACGGAAATAAGTATCGAAGTGGTCCATGGCCCCGTGGGCGAGACCGTCGGTAATAACTTTGCCGCCGCTTCCGGCCCTGATATATTTCCATATCGATTGCAGCCCTCCGATCATTCCCAGCACTATCAGGCCGTCGATAGACGGGCTCTCCAGCAGAGCCTGTACCATTTCGGCGGCATGCCCCGTCACGCCGGCGACGGTATCCACGGGGTTGCCGTGCGACCACGTAGGCGGGAGGAAGGAGTCCAGTTTATCCAGAGTAGCCCGGTCAAGCGTGGCGACATCAAGCCCGCGCTGTGTGCAGGCGTCGGCGGCCATCACTCCCCAACCCCCTCCCGGGGCTATAATCCCGACCCGGTTGCCGCACGGCAGCGGCTGATTGCTGAATGCACAAGCCGCATCCACCAACTCTTCCATATCTTCCACCCTGAGAGCACCGGCCTGGCGCAGGAGACTATTAATAATCCGGTCATCGCCCGCCAGTGCAGCCGTGTGCGACAGGGCGGCGCGCGCCCCGGCTGCTGTGTTGCCCGCCTTCAAAACGATCAGGGGCTTACGCGCCGTTAGCTTCTTTGCTGCCTGCAGAAATCGTCTTCCGTCCCTGATACCCTCGATATAGGCCAGCACGACCGAAGCTCTCTCGTCCCCGGCTAGGTATTCCAGGTAGTCCCCCACATTTAGCACAGCTTCGTTGCCGGAGCTGATAAGATGGCTTGTGCCCAGTCCATGATCGCCCAGCCGGCTGGCTATCATGTCCGCCACGCTGCCGCTCTGCGCCACGATGGCCACCGGTCCGCGAGAGGGATAGAACGGCATCATGTGGCAATAGAGATCAACATGCGTGCTAACAAGCCCCACACAGTTGGGACCGGCCAGCGCCAGTCCAGCCCGGCGCGCCATTTCGCTGATCTCAGCTTCAAGAACCACTCCATGGCCTCCAATTTCGGAGAAGCCTGCGGTGATCACAATGACCGCTCTTACGCCTTTTTTTACACAATCCTGGACGACCTGCTTCACACCCACCGGCGGCACAGTGACGACGGCCAGATCGACCTCACCCGGTATGTCCGCCACTGATGAAAAGGCTTCCAACCCCAGCACACTGCTCTCGCGCGGATTGACAGGATAAATCCGACCTTTAAAACCGTTGTGAACAATGTTGAAGAGCACGCGGTAACCGAACTTGTCCGGGCTGGCTGAGGCGCCTGCTACCGCCACCGATTCAGGATAGAGCAAATAGCTTATGTTCTCAGACGACAAGCAATCACCCCTTCGAGCAGTTTTAATATGCGTTCCGGGATGCCGAAATTCACACGGCGGAATCTTTTCTTAAAATGTACTCACGCACTATCTTGAGGGAGGCCTCCACGGCTTCCGGCTCGATATACTTGCTGAAATCGTTATGTGTGTGATATACCCAGTTCTGGTCGTAGTCCTTGACCATAAAGCTCATAGCGCATAAATTAGTAGCCTCGATGCCTACCTCGCCGAAGGCCGCAGCGTCGGTGCTGCCGCCGCCGGGTGACATGCGCGAGATAAAGGCTTTGTAGCCTTTCTCCCCGGCAATATCCACACACTGCTGCGCCATCTCTTTAGATAGGGGGACTGTCGAATTCAGGTCGGCGTCGAAGAAGTTGAGGCTCTTGAGCTTGTATATCGTATCCATATTGAGCGCGTAGGTTTTTGTTTTCTTAAGCTCCTCCAGATGGCGTTTGATCCAGGCGCGCGCGCCGCGCAATCCGCATTCCTCGGCATCGAATGAAAGTATGATCAGCCGGGTGTGCTTGAGCGGATTGTTTCCCGCTCTCTTGGCATCGCCGAAAAGCCGGCCGACGACGGCGGCGATGGCCACGGCTATCATGTTATCGCCCGCGCCGGGCGCCACCTGACTGGTGGTGAAGAACAGGAAGGGCAGCTCGAATACGCCCAGTATGATCAGTACCAGCGCCACCCACTGAGGAAGCAAGATGCCGAAGCAAAAGAGCACGCCAGCCGCCAGCGTCACCAGCAGGCCGATGACCAGCAGCAGCACGCCCCCGGCCAGCAGGGGTGAATAGAGCTTGGGCAGCCGATCCAGAATCTGGAATACGTATGCCGCATCGTGATGAGCCGAGACGATGACCTGCTGCCTGACCTCGCCCGACGGCTCGATCGAGCCGTAGACGTTGTAGCCTTTAGCTTTAGGGAACAGCGGGTCCAGCAGGTGCCAGTACCTTAAAAACTGCCCGTAGAAGACGAAGATGCCCAGCGCCAGGCCGGCAAAGGAAATCCAGACCAGGGAGGGGACGAAATACCACAGCAGCACGCAGGCGAAATAGAGCACGACCATGCCGGGTATATACTTGAGAAAGCTAAGCGGGTGCGTGGTGATCTCCTCGATTTTAACCGAGCCGGGATCGCAGAATTTCTCGAACTCGTGGCCGATCCGGCGGCCGGCCTTATGACAGGACTCCGTGCCGGTCAGGCGGTTGGGATATCCCTCCACCACCTCGTCGGTGAAGGCAAAGGCCTCTTTGACCTGCTGCGAACCTATATCCGGCAGTTTATTGGCATCTCCCATATTTCAACCTCCCTGTTTATTAAAAGCGGATTAGAATCCCAGCCAGGTGGTTATCTTGTCCACCGGCTCGCGAGGAGTGACCATGGCATTGACGGGGACGGACGGGTCGGGGTAGCCGATAGTGATGCCGGCTACCAGCCTTTTAGTATCTGGGATTCTGGCATATTTCCGCCATACTTGATCATACATGATACCCTGGTCGGCGATGCAGGTCGCCAGGCCGTACTCCAGGGCAGCCAGCGCGATGGTCTGGCAGAGGGCGCCGATGCCCAGCATATCCAGGTGATAGTGCATCTCCTTATCAGCGCAGATCACGATCTGGCAGGGGGAATCGAAGAAGCGGAATCCGCGCAGCATCCATTTATGCCGCGCCTCCTTGTCCTCGCGTTTTATGCCTACGATCTTGAATATCTCGATGGCCAGGTCCACCTGTCGCTGCCGGTATTTCCCCTCGTACGGGTTGCGCAGCATATCATTGGTGGGGAACGAATGCTCGTTGAACAGCCTGGTGCATTCTTCGCGTATCTCGTCCAGCACCGTGCCTGAGGCCACCACGAACTCCCAGGGCTGGGTATTCATGCCTGACGGCGCGCGCACGGCAGCCTCCAGCACCTTGTGTATAACCTCTTTGGGCACCGGATCCTTTTTATACCCTCGTATGCTCCTGCGATTATTGATGGCATCGATAACGTCCAAGACAGGCCTCCTTCTGTATGACAGTCCGGTTATTCTACTATGTTTACAGAGTAAAATTCCAAAAGAACGGGCACCGATAAACATAAAATGCTAATATGTCAGTCAAATGAAGGTCATCGGCGTTGTGGGTGATATAGGCTCGGGCAAGGACGAGGTGCTCAAGCACCTGCGCAACAGGTACGGCGTGCCCTATATCTCCACCGGCGACATCGTGCGGCAGATGGCCCAGCAAGAGGGAGTGGTGGGCACCAGGGAAAACCTGGCGGCCATTTCCAAACGCTGCTTTACAGAGATGGGAAGGGGCTGTTTCGTCCGCATGGCGGGCCAGGAGATACAGAAACGGGGCTGGAAAGTTGCGGGCATAAGCGGCATCAGGTCGCCCAAAGACGTGTCGGTGATGAAGGAGATGTTCGGCAACGGTTTTATACTGATCAGGGTAGGTATCGAGGATCCCGCAATACGCTTCGAACGCGTCAGGATGCGTGGCGAGCGGCGCGACCCCCTGACCATCGAGGCCTTCCAGGAGCAGGACAAAAACGAGGAGAAAGAGTTCCAGATAAGCCGGGCGGAGGCCCTGGCGGATTATTGCCTGGACAATTCAGGGTCGCTTGAGGAGCTCCACCGTCAGATCGATGACCTTGTCGCCTCAAAAAAGCTGCCCGTGGAATAAAAGCCCGCTCGTTTTTCCCACTGAAAGAAATAATTTGCTATGCTATATAAATTATGCGCACCTGCGCTGGAGGCCGGACTATCCCCGGCACAACACAGCGAAGTTTATTAACTGGAAGGTGACTGCCATATGACTAAAATAGGAAGCATGATGGCTCTGATTATTGCAGCATCCCTGGTGCTTACGTCCTGCGGCGACCCCAGCGCTGAATATCTGAGGCAGGGAGATACATACTACGACCGCGGCCAGTTCGTGGAGGCCATCGCCGAATATACCAAGGCCATCGAAAGCAATCCCAACCTGGTAGCGGCCTATACGCACCGCGGCGCCGTCTACAACGCCAGGGCAGAATGGGACCTGGCTATCGCCGACCTGAGTAAGGCCATACAGCTGGATCCCACCCGGGCGGATAACTACCAGAACCGCGCTTTCGCTTACCTGGCCAAAGAGAAATACGAACAGGCCATCGCCGACCTGGACAAGACTGTTTCGCTCGATCCCAGGGCCGTCATGGCCTTCACCAATCTCAGCTGGTTGTATGTGCAGAACCACCAGTGGGATAAGGCTATAGAATCTGCCGATAAAGCAATCGAGCTGAATCCCAAATTGTACGACGCCTATTTCAACCGTGGCTCAGCCTACTATGCCCTTGGCGACATGAAGAATACTCTGGCCGACATGGATGCCGCCCTGGCTATTAACCACAATCTGGCGCCCGCCTATAATTACCACGGCAAAGTCAATGTAAACGATACCAATTTCACACAGGCCGTAACCGATTTCAACAAGACGCTAGAACTCGATCCCGATATGGCCGAGGCTTACAAGATGCGCGGACTTGTTTATATAGTACTTAAAGAGCCCCAGAACGCTATGGCGGATCTGAATAAGGCTGTGGAGCTGGACGACAGCGATCCGATGGCCTACCTGTACCGGGGCCATCTGAATAACGCCAATGAGGATTACGACAAGGCCCTGGATGACCTGAACCGCGCCCTGGTGCTGGCATCGAGTTCCAATGCACCGGTAGTAAGCGGCGACCCGTTCCATGTAGATATCTCAAGCATGTATCTGGAAAGATCGATCTCGAAACGCGGCAAGCAATTGCTGAACGATGCGGTGGAGGATGCTCAAAAAGCCGTGGAGCTTGACCCTGAGTCAGCCCTCAAATACGCTACGCTGGGTGAAATACTGGTAACGAATGCCGACATCGAAAACGGGCTTGCGGCCATAAACAAAGCAATTGAAATCGATCCCACCATTCCCGAGAACTATATCAACCGCGCCGCAGCTTATGACATACTGGCCCAGCAGACGAAAAATCCTGGTTACTATACCCTGCTGGCAGCAGATCTGGAGAAGGTCATCGAGCTTTCTAAAGACCCGCTACAGGTCGAAGATGCCCGGGCCAGCATCAGATATATGCAGGGCAAAGGATATATCCCGTAGAAGCGTTCAGTAGGGGCGTACCTTCAGGTGCGCCCTATTCGGGCGGGTTTAAAAACCCGCCCCTACAGATTATCTTTGAAAAAGCCCGTGACCTTCTCCGCCATCAATCCTTCATAACCTCCCCAGAAATGGTCGGGCCCTTTGATAATCTCGCACTTTTTCGGCTCCGCTGCCTCTTTTCCATATGATTCGACATCCCCGCACGGCACCATTTCATCCAGGCTGCCGCCCAGCAAAAGCTTGGGCTTCAGGCAGCCTTTGAACAACAAGACAGGTGAGCTTTCGAAGTAGGGGGACACCAGCGCTATGGCCTTTACCCGGGCATCGCGGCAGCCGACCGGGAAAGCCACTCCGGCGCCGAATGAGTAACCGGCCAGGCCCATCCTGTCTACATCCACGCCCTTCGCCGATCCCAGCCAGTCCAGTGCGGCCGTGACATCCTGCTGCTCCGCGACGCCGCCTCCGTAGCTGCCCTGACTCCCACCCACTCCTCTGAAATTAAACAGCAGCGCGGCGATACCCGATTTCATCAGGGCATCGGCGATGGCATAGGTGACGTTATTGTGCATCGAACCGCCGTAAAGTGGATGAGGATGGCAGACAACCACCGCCGGCGCTGGACCACCGGCCTCGACGCTGTAAAAAAGCCCCTCCAGTTTGATATCGCCGCAGGGGACGACTATTTGTTGTGGCCTCACTCTTTCTTCTCCATTCTCGATCCCCACCATATCTTGAGCCGGGCCAAAATAGTCTTCTCGAATCCCTGCTCCGTGGGGAAATAATACCGCTTACCCTTCATGGAGTCCGGCAGGTTCTGCTGCTCCACAAAATGCCCCTCATACTCGTGAGCGTACTTGTAGCCCTTGCCGTAACCCAGGTTTTTCATCAGGCCGGTGGGTGCGTTGCGCAGGTGCAGCGGCACGGGATCGTTGCGCGTGGTCTCCACGTCCTTCTGCACGCGCCCGTAAGCAGTATAGAGCGAATTGCTTTTGGGCGCGGTGGCCAGGTAGACCACAGCCTGGGCCAGCGCCAGGTTGCCTTCGGGCAGGCCGATGAAGTGCACCGCCTGCTGGGCGGCAACGCATACAACAAGCGCCTGGGGATCGGCCATGCCCACATCCTCCGAGGCGAAGCGTATCAGCCGCCGTACGATATAAAGCGGGTCCTCCCCCGCCTCCAGCATACGTCCCAGCCAGTACAAAGCCGCATCGGGGTCCGAGCCGCGCAATGTCTTGTGCAGAGCCGATATGAGATCGTAGTGCTGCTCCCCGGCCTTGTCATAGAGCAGCGCGCGCTTCTGCAGGGACTCTTCGACATCCTTCAGTTCCACGGCACGCTGCCCGTCCGCGCCGGGTTTGACCGCCTGTCCGGCCATCTCAAGGGCGTTGAGAGCCACCCGCGCATCGCCGTTGGCCATGGTGACCAGCGTGCTGCGGGCGTCATCGGCAAGCTTTATCCTGAGCGCGGCCAGCCCGTTCTCGGCATCCCCCAGCGCCCTGCCCACAATCGTGCCGATTTCCTCATCGGACAGAGCATTGAGCGTGTAAACACGGCAGCGCGAGAGCAGCGCCGAGATGACTTCGAACGACGGGTTTTCGGTGGTGGCGCCGATGAAGGTCACCTCGCCGTTCTCCACGTAGGGCAGGACGGCGTCCTGCTGGCCCTTGTTGAAGCGGTGTATCTCGTCGATAAAGAGTATCGTCCGCTGTCCGGACTGCCTCCGCCTGCGCCTGGCCTCGTCGATGACCCGCCTGAGGTCGGCCACACCCGCGGTGACGGCGCTCATGGGGACGAAATACGAGCTGGAAACATTGGCGATGACCTGGGCCAGCGTGGTCTTGCCGCTGCCCGGCGGGCCCCAAAATATGATGGAGGGAAGCTGGTCCGATTCTATGGCCCGGCGCAACACCTTCCCCTCGCCGATGATGTGCTGTTGCCCCACGTACTCGGCGAAATTGCGCGGCCGCATGCGCGCAGCCAGCGGCATGGATTCGTTCGAAAGGGGACCCGGCGCCGGCCCGGCGCCTTTATCACCCTTCAGGCCGGGCGAGCCGAGGTCGAAGAGGGTCATGTCTCCTGCGTCTCTTTCTTCTTGAGCTCCTCGACCAGCGCCGAGGCTCTCTCGTAGTAGTCCTTGACCTTATCAATATACGTGATGCGCGAGGCCACCAGCGTTACCGCCGCATGGTCCTTTACACCGTAAAAATCGCCGCCCCGTACCTCTCCGTTATTGGTCAACTCGCGCATGCGGTTGCCCACCGAGCGCGTCATATTAATGTTGGCGTTCTTGCCGGGCACACACAGCAGATACAATGCCTTGCGGGCATCCTCCAGCCTGCACTGTATGGAGAAGTGGCTGAGGGCGGAGCTGAGGGCCTCCATGGCCTTGATAGTCTCCTCGCCCTTGCTCTCGAAATGATCTCCCCGCCTGAAGAGGGCCAGCCCGGTGGCCGATATCTGCGCCCGTCCATATCCGATGGCGCTCCAGCCGTTGAGCGACTGGATGATGTCGCCGATACCGATGTTACTCGTGCCCAGGAATTTAGGGTCGACCTTCTCGCTGGCGCGCAGCAGGTCGAAAAAGGGCGATACGATCTCCCTGTTGAGAGCGTCGTTGCCCGCGGCAGACTTAACGCTGGCCTCGGACATGACTTTCTCGTTATCGAAAAGAAAAACCGCGTCGGCAGCCTTGTCGATGGACTTGAGGCAGAGAGCGGTATTATATACACTGGATGGCACATTGCCTTCGGCGGTCGACGGCAACACGATCAATGCATAGACGGGTTTATTTACATAGCGTTCCTTCAGCTTCCTGCCTAAAATCGATATGCCGCCCGATCCCACGCAGCCGGCGCTGGAAGCCACCAGCATAAACGCGTCGGTCTCAAAGAACTCGCCGGCGCGCATGGTAGCTATTATGCGGTCGCCGTTGGCGCGCATCAGCTCCGCCCCTACCTCAGATTCCCTGCCCGGAGCGGCTGCGGCAGGCACCTGAATGGTGAGCAGCTTATCCCCCACCTTGCGCAGGGCCGCCAAGCCGGCCACATCGTCATTGATGGCGTAGGATCTCACTATCACATCCACCCCGGTCTCCGCCCTGGCGCGCTGGCCCAGCCTGACGAACTCCGCAGCTATATTGCAGCCGCAATCTCCGATACCTATTACTACCAGCTTCATACTTCTGATATATACCTTAACAGATAGCTGCGGGTATGGCAACCGCTTTGTTACCTGTATCGCCTGACCTGGAAACGATAGAGTTTGACCGGCTCCGCCGGGGATATGCCGGCTTTCTGGCGGCAGATATCTATCTGCATGTCCACGCTGTCCACACCTTCGAGGTCGGGCAGCAGCAGGCCGCGGCGGCGTCCGGCCTCTACTATTACCCCGTACCTCTTCGCATCCAGCTGCGACTTATCATCCACCGGCTGCGGAGACGTGAGCACATCGACGCTGTACTCAAGCTGGTTTAATTCATCGGGCCTGACCGGACTGAAGCGAGGGTCCCCGGTTGCCGAAGAGATGGCATTCTGAATTATCTCCTTCGCCACGCTGGGCTGAGTCGGCTCGAAAGTGCCGATGCAGCCGCGCAACTGGCCTCGCTTCTTGAGCGAGACGAACACACCGGCCCGCTCCTTCATTTCGGGAGCAAGCTCATCCGGCTCCACCATGCGGCGGCCGTTGACGTAATCCTCCACTGCCTTTCTGGCCAGCTTTGCCAACGGATGCATCTCTTGCTTCATTTTATACCTCTTACCTGCCGATTATTATTCCCGCGTACCCCACCACACTGCTATAGTCCCCCGAAGTATCGCCGCTGGTCTGGTATTTGACCAGCTCCGCTTTGTGTGCGCCCATCTCGAGCGCCGCTGCAATCAGGCTGATGACGGGGGCATAGCCGCACATGCTGATATCATATTTGCCGATACGCCTGACCAGCTCATCTGCGTCCAAACTCAGAATAGCTTCAATGGCCTTCTTATCCTTGGCCTTCGCGCTCTCATGCGGCTCATAGTGCGTCATATCGCTGCTGGCCACTATCACCGCTGCCTCCTTCCTGGATTTAAGCGTCTCGGCTATAGAGCGTCCTATCCCCCGGTAAACCTGCGGCGCAGCCTGAGCCAGCACGATGGGCACTAACTTCACATCCGGCTTGAAATATTGCAGGAACGGCACCTGCACCTCCAGAGAATGCTCATAGCGGTGAGCCAGGGTATCCTCTTCAAGCCCTTCCGAGGCGGCCAGTATGCCCTTTGCCAGCCCGGAGTCTATCGGGACCTCGCCCAGCGGCGTGCTCCAGCTGCCACCCGTAGTTATGCTCAGCGGTTTGCCCAGTCCCCGATGGTTCGGACCGATGATAATAAAAGTGTCCGTGAATTTTATTCGCGAAAATACCGCGCCCGCCACGGGGCCGGAGTATATAAAACCTGCGTGAGGCGATACGACACCGACGACCTCTTTCCTCGCCGCACTGGGATCGGTCATTTCACCGATCATGTCCCTCAGTTCCCCCGGCCGGCCCGGGTAGAACTGGCCGGCCACGGCAGCTTGCCTGGTCATTCTCTCACCCCCTTATACTGGTCCTGATGTTGAGGTCAGCCCCGCAGACGGCGCAGCAGGAATCCTTGACCGCTTTCAGGCTGATTGAGTATCCCCTGCGCTCAATGGCCAACACACCGCATTTATAGCAGACCGTGTTCTCGTATGCATGGCCCGGCACATTGCCCAGATAGACGAAGCGCAGGCCCGCCGCCCGCCCGATATCATATGCTCTTTCCAGCGCCGCCAGCCCGGTCGGCTGAAGGTGCGACAGTCTGCGATAAGGGTGGAAGCGCGTGACATGCCAGGGCGTGAGTTCGCCCAGCGCCTCCCTGATCCAACCCGCTATATCCTTAAGCTGCTTATCATCGTCGTTCATGGACGGTATGACGTTGGTCACGACCTCCACATGCATATTCCATTTATGTTTAGCCCTCTCGGCGACCTCCAGTATCTTTCGCCAGTGCCTGACCTTGGCCAGGTCGCGATAGAGTTTGTCGGAGAAGCCCTTGATATCGACGCGCCAGGCATCCAGATAGGGGCCGAGCATATCCAGGGCCTCTGCAGTCATATATCCGTTGGTTACATACACCGTATACAGGCCGTTCTCGTGCGCCAGCCTGGCCGAATCCAGCGTGTATTCAAACCAGATGGTTGGCTCGTTATAGGTCCAGGCAAGGCCGGCACAGCCGTTTTTAACAGCGGCTTTTACGGCGTCCTGCGGGGATATCTCACGCAGATTGTGCCTGGCTGTGCCGGGATCTTCGATGCAGGCGATCTCCCAGTTCTGGCAATGGATGCAGTGGAAATTGCAGCCGACCGTGCCGAAGGAAAGCACGGAACTGCCGGGAAAAAAATGGAAAAGGGGCTTTTTCTCGATAGGATCGGCGGCCAGCGAGGACACCATTCCGTAATTCAGCAGCTGCAGAGACCCTTTTTCGTTACGCCGGACGCCGCACACACCCGGCTTTCCGGGATTAATAAGGCAACGCCACTGGCAGACGTTGCAACGCACCCGCTGTTCATCCAGCTTGTCGTAAAGCAGGGCCTCCTCCATGTCGCATCCTCAGGCTAATTATAGCACTTGAGTAAGGCCGCAGCGGGTGACATTAATATAATGGTGGGCCGGTGACCGGCCCACCATGCGAATGAATTCCTGCAGAAATAAAACATCAGGCGGTCGCGGCAGGCGCAGCCGACTTGCCCTTTCCCAGTTGTACGAAGCTGAAGATTATCAGCATAATGCCGAACAGCACCAGGTAGAAGGCTATTACCCACATCAGCGCCAGCGCGCCGGCCACGGGATTGGACAGCAGGATGCAGCCTATGATGATGGAAAGTATGCCCCCGGTTAAAATCCATCCCTTGCCGGGCAGGGTCTTCCATTGAGCGATAGCGTAAATGATCTGAAATATGCCGGTTATCAACGCCCAGAATGCGATGAAATAGAGCAGGAACACCGCTGTCATACCCGGCCAGACAAACACTATAATTCCCGCCAATATACCGGCTATCCCCTCTGCAAAGATCCACCACCTGTGATTGCTCCTGGGATGGGTGAAAAAGAAGACGAGGGCGAAAATGCCGTCTACCAGGAAATAGGCGCCCACGAAAGCCACCAGCAGCAAGATGGAGAAGATAGCGGGCATTACCAGCAGAATAATGCCCAGTGCCAGAGCCAGCAGTCCCCGTATGAGGTTGAGCCACCAGAATTTAGCCATCATTTCCATATTACTACCTCCTTTATACTACAGGCTAAATCTACCATAGCTACGTATATTGCGCAATAGCTATTTCGTACTTTTTGCGTATGTACACGACGTCTCATGCCTTAATCTATTTGTACGCGCACAATACTTTGACACCCAATTCGGGCTTCTGTTAAAATTCGACACCGGGTGGACTCAGGGATTTGTCCCACACGGCAGACAGCCGGCCCGGGCATTCACCTAAAACACGCACATCCGCCCCAGCATGCGGACATGTCGCCGGGCCGTTAAATAAAATCTCTTAAAGGAGGCCCCATGAAAGTCACTTTCAGCGTAATCAAGGCGGACATCGGAGGATGGGTGGGGCACTGCAGTATGCATCCAGACCTTATGGCCGAGGGCGAGGCGTGCATGGCCAAAGCGAAAAAATCAGGCCTCCTCATCGACTACTACGTCACCCGTTGCGGCGATGACCTGCAGTTCATCATGACGCACAACAAGGGCATAGACAACCGCAAGATTCACGAAATGTCATGGAATGCCTTCCAGCGATGCACCGCCGTTGCCAGGAAATTGAAGCTTCACGGCGCGGGCCAGGACCTGCTGTCCGATGCCTTCTCGGGCAATGTCAAGGGACAGGGCCCCGGCGTGGCTGAGATGGAGATCAACGAGCGCGAGGCCGAGCCGGTCATAGTCTTTATGGCGGATAAAACCGCCTCCGGCGCATGGAATCTCCCTTTATATTCCATGTTCAGCGATCCCTTCAATACCATCGGACTTGTCATTTCGGCCAATATGCATGCCGGCTTCAAGTTTGAAGTTCATGACGTTAAGGAAAGCAAGCGCATCATGTTTAATTGCCCCGAGGAGATCTACGACATGCTGGTCTTCATCGGCGCGCCGTCACGCTACACCGTCAAGTCTGTCTATTCGCGCGAGACCGGCGAGATAGCGGCTACCTCCTCCACCCAGAAGCTGTCGCTCATCGCAGGGAGGTACGTGGGGAAGGATGATCCTGTCTGTATTGTCAGGGCACAGGGTATCTTCCCGGCCGTGGGCGAGGTGCTGGAACCCTTCGCCCGGCCTCATATAGTCGAGGGCTGGATGCGCGGCTCACATAATGGTCCACTCACTCCTGTCAGTGTTAAAGAGTGCAATCCCACGCGTTTCGATGGCCCGCCGCGTGTCATCGCAGCGGGATTTCAGCTTGCAGAAGGCCACCTTGTCGGCCCTGTTGATATGTTCGACGATGTGGCTTTCAATAACGCCCGCCAGCAGGCCATGGACATGGCCGACATGCTCAGGCGTCACGGGCCGTTCGAGCCGCACAGGCTGCCGCTGGACGAGATGGAATACACCACCATGCCCCAGGTCATGAAGAAGCTGGCCAAACGATTCGAGAAGATATAGGTCGGCCCATGCCCAGGCTGCTGCTGGCCACTACCAATAAAGGCAAGGCCGCCGAATACCGGGACCTGCTCAAAGGTCTTGATTTCGAGATAATTACGCTCGACCAGGCCGGCATCAGCAGTGAAGCCGAAGAAAGCTATAACACGTTTGAAGAGAACGCCCGCCACAAGGCCGTGTTTTACGCGGAATTGGGCGGGTTTCTAACTTTAGCCGACGATTCCGGGCTGGAGGTGGACACCCTGGGCGGTGAGCCCGGCGTACGCTCGTCCCGCTATGCCGGCGATAACGCCACCGACCGGGATAGGGTGGATTTCCTGCTCAACAAACTCAAGGGCGTCCCACAACCAAAGCGTACGGCCAGGTTCCGCTGTGTTATCGCTGTGGCCCATCCGGGCGGCGCTGTTAAAACGGTCGAGGGTACCTGCGAGGGATATATAGCCATGGAGCCCAGGGGCAGCAACGGCTTCGGTTACGATCCCGTTTTTTATCTGCCTGAGTATGGCAAAACAATCGCTGAGCTTTCGCCGGAGATCAAGAACCGGATCAGCCACCGGGGAAGGGCGGCATCTCTGGCACGCGATATACTGACAAATACAGCGAAGCCCTGAATCCTCAAGCCTGCACGCGCGTAGAGAGAAGGCCGTAGGCTAACCCGGCAATGGCGCTGCTGGCGCCGCTCAAGGTATCCGCCAAACATCTCATCCCCAGCAGCGTTGGGCTCGTTGTGTTCTTCCTCTTTATCACAACCTGCTCCCGATAGGAAATGGCCTCCGTTTCCCCTTCCCTGCCCGCAAAAGGCTATAATGTCTGAGAAACAGCGCCAGTATAAAGGAGTGCCTTCATGACAGATAAATATCAGGTTCTCTTTCAACCTGTTAAGATCGGCAAGCTGGAGATCAAGAACCGGCTCTCTGTACCGCCTATGGCGACGGGTTTCGCAGCTGAGGACGGCGGAGTATCTGACAGACTGATCACGTACCACGAGGCGCGAGCCAGGGGCGGCTTCGGCCTTATCATAGTCGAAGTGACCGCCGTAGATGGGGAACGGGGTCTGGGCAGCGGTCACCAGCTCTGTCTGCATGACGATAACCTGATACCCGGTTTCAAGAAGCTGGCCGATGCAGTGCACAGGCACGGCACAAAAATCGCTATCCAGCTTTATCATCCGGGCCGCTGCACCTTCCCTTTCTTTATCGGTAACAGGCAGCCCATAGCTCCATCGCCTGTGCCCGATCCCATTGTAAGACAGACTCCGCAGATGCTCACCATCTCCGAGATAAGAAGCCTGGTGGAAAAATACGCGCAGGCCGCCCGGCGGGCGCAGGAGGCGGGTTGCGACGCCGCCGAGATCCACGGGGCGCACGGCTATCTTATCGCCCAGTTTATGTCGGCCTATGCCAACAAGCGCACGGATGAATACGGCGGCGGGATCGACGGTTTCCTGCGCTTTCCTCACGAGATCGTCAGGCGGGTCAGGGAACTGGTAGGCCCGGATTTTCCCCTGCTATTCCGCATCAGCGGCGAAGAGGCCGTGCAGCTGGGCCGCACTGTCCCCGAGAGCATAGAGATAATGAAGCATCTGGTCTCAGCCGGCATCGACGCCGCCGATGTTTCCATCGGTGTATACGAATCCGGCCATCTCACAAGTGCGCCCCCTGATATGCCGCAGGGATTCAATTCAGAGACATCCCTTAAGTTCAAACAGTCCCTTGATATACCCGTGCTGGTGACCGGCCGCATCAACCATCCCTCTGTAGCCAGTGAGCTTATCGCGTCCGGCAAGGCAGATATCGTGCATATCGGCAGGCAGTCGCTGACCGATCCTGATTGGCCTGCCAAGGTTGGTGATGGAAGAGAGCAGGACATAGTTAAATGCCTGTCCTGCAACGAGGGCTGCATAGAAGGGCTCGCCATCTGGCTGAGGCCTTCGATCACCTGCGTACAGAACCAGGCCCTCGGCAGGGAGGAAGAGTATATGCGTCCGAAAACACCAGCTCCCAGGAAGGTGCTGGTGGCAGGCGCAGGTCCGGGCGGCCTTGAAGCAGCCAGAGTCGCAGCTCTGCGCGGGCACAGGGTGACTTTATACGAAAAGGAAGGCTATCTGGGCGGCCAGGTCAAGCTCGCCGCCATACCTCCTTCAAAGGACATCTATCAGGAGGTGGCACATTCGCGTATTAAGGCCATCCGGGAGCTGGGAGTACATATCCAGTGCGGGCAGGCGCTGACAGCCGACATGATCAGGGAGATCAAGCCTGATGTGCTTATCATAGCCACAGGGTCGGATTCCGCAATTCCCAATATACCGGGCATCAACAGTCAGAGAGTGATAAGTGCGCGCCGTGCTCTCACCACAGAAGAGGTCGGACCATGTGTACTGGTAATCGGAGGCGGCCTGGTCGGTTGCGAGACAGCCGATTACCTGGCAGGAAAAGATATGTCCGTGACCATTGTCGAAATGCTCAAACATACAGCCCGCGATATAGGGCCGGCCGCACGCTTTTTCCTGCGCCGTCGGCTTCAAGAAAAGCAGGTACTGACACTCACTCAGTCAACCGTGAAATCCATCGATGACAACTTCACCCTTGTGAATACGCCCGGAGGGGAACAGAGGCTCGGCCCATTTGATACCATCGTTATAGCAACCGGAGCTGTCCCGGTCAACTCACTTGGAGACCAGGTCAAAGACATCGTACCCGAAGTATATGTTATAGGGGACGCATGTAAACCTGGGAAGATACTGGCCGCCGTGGAACAGGCGGCAGATATCGCCCTGAAGCTATGATGTTGCACTTCGGGCTGAAAGTGCTAAAATTATCGACCGTACATGCGAAAAAGGAACTTGGTAATATGGATTTTTCAGATAAACCCAAGAGAATACAGGATGAGTCAGGAAGATGGTTCATGGTCGTCAGCCAGGTTGACGGAGGTTACCTCGCCCGGGATACCGTGACCAGCGACCTGGTATATATGAGACATTGTGACATCGCCTGCCGTGAAGAGGGCGGCGCCGGCGAATGAACTTCTTCCTCTCGTCCCGGTCGCAATCGACGCAGGTAGTTTAAACGGCCTTTTATGCTGCCTGTCAGATTTGACACCGGGCCTTCGGGCTGATATATTTACACGGTTATTGTTTTTTCACAGGGAATATGGAAATGAGCAATTCTTACGCAATCGTTGAGAGCGGCGGCAAACAATTCCGGGTCAGGACCGGCCAGGTCATCAACACCGAGCTTCTTCACGTTGAGTCAGGCAAGGATGTAGATCTCAACCGGGTACTGATGATCGCCGATGGCGATGAAGTCGTTATAGGGACTCCCGAGGTCAAGGGCGCGAAAGTGATCGCCAGGTGTCTTGAGGAAGGCAAAGCCCGCAAGATTATCGTATTTCGCTACAAGAACAAAGTACGTGAGCGCCGGAAGACCGGGCACCGCCAGCCTTACACCAGGCTGCTGATTAAGGAGATCGTTAAGCCGGGCGGCAAAGTGACAAAAAAAGCCGCCAAAGCCAAGGCAGCCGGCGGAGGTGAAAACTAATGGCTCACAAGAAAGGCGGCGGCAGCACACGCTGCGGCCGTGATAGCAAATCCAAGCGCCTGGGAGTCAAGCGCTTCGGCGGCCAGGCTGTAAACGCCGGCACCATCATAGTCAGGCAGCGCGGCACCAGGATACACCCCGGCGCCAATGTAGGCTGCGGCAGGGACTACACACTCTTTGCCACCGTTGAGGGTATAGTGAAATTCGAGCATCATGCCAAGAACAAGAAAAGGGTCAGCGTTTACCCGGGACAGCAACAATGAAAGAGAAAATCCATCCCAAGTATTACCCCGATGCCACGGTAACATGCTCGTGCGGCAACAGCTTCACCACAGGTTCCACCAGGCAGACGCTCAGGGTTGAGTTGTGCAACAAATGCCATCCCTTCTTCACGGGCGAGCAGAAGATCATCGACACTGCCGGACGCGTGGAGCGCTTCAATAAGAAATATAAACGAGAGAAAAAGGCCTGATAACTGCAATTTGACCTGCAAAGGGGCGGTTAGCAAGGCCGCCCCTTTTTTTTACCAGATGAAGAAAGAAAAACCTTTTTACTACGGCGGGCAGGCGGTAATGGGGGGCGTGATGATTCGCGGCCGTAACAGCACATCCATCGCTGTGCGCAGGATGGACGGCGGCATCGAGGTCAGCGCCCGCCCGCTGGCAACGCTCTACAAGGGCAAATGGCGGGAGGTACCGCTGATCAGGGGGGTGATAGTCCTCATTGAGACTGTGGTATTAGGCACGGGCGCCCTGATGTATTCGGCTCAGGTATCTACGGAGACGGAGCAGGAGAAGATCACCCCGGGCATGATCTGGGGCAGCGTGATCATGGGCGTTGCGCTTGCAGTCGCACTATTTTTTATTCTTCCCTTGCTGTTGGCCAGACTGCTGGATCCGTTTATAGCTTCGGCTTTTCTCAGCAACATCATCGAGGGTGTGATCCGCATTATCCTCTTTATCGTCTATCTTGCAGCCATAGGACGCATGAAGGACATCCGCGAGATTTTCGCCTACCACGGCGCCGAACACATGTCAGTAAACGCCTACGAGGCAGGAGCGCCTCTGGAAGTGGCCGACGTGATGAAGTATTCCACCGCTCATACGCGCTGCGGCACCAGCTTCCTGCTGGTAGTCCTGGTTCTGGCCATCGCCGTCTTCGCCCTGCTGGGCCGTCCTCCCATCTGGATCAGCATTGCCTCACGCATTCTGCTGCTGCCTGTTATAGCCGCACTCAGCTACGAGCTGATCAAATTCGAAGCAGGCTACAGCCATAACCGCCTGGTCCACTGGCTTCTGGTGCCCGGATTGTGGCTGCAGGCCATGACCACGCGCAGGCCAACCGGCAGCCAGGTCGAAGTCGCCATAGCTGCCATGCGGAAAGCTCTGGAAAGCGACGGCGTGGCTTTAAATGCTTGACACCAACCTTCCCTGTGCATCCACACCTGTGATTTGCACTTCTGCGGATGCTCTTCACGTGGTTTGACCCCTTTTTCGAGCAGGTGTTAGAATACCCTGCAGTCTTAGCTTTCAAAATCTTTTTTAAATTCAGGAGGTATTCCCTATGGCTAACAGTTATCAGCCCCTTCTCGGAAAATCAGCCCTGGTGACCGGCGCCGGGGGCGGCATCGGCAAGGCAACGGTGCTTAAGCTTGCCGAGGCCGGCGCCGATATACTGCTGTGCCAGAAAAAACCCGATGTCCTGCAGGGTTTGGCCGATGAGGTCAAGAAAAAGGGCAGGAAAGCAGTTTGGACCGGCGTTGATTTGGGAGTTATGGAAGACGTCAACAAACTGGTCGACAAAGCGAAGGCCGATTTCGGAGGGGTGGATATACTGGTCAATTGCGCAGCGGTAAGTCCCTTCTTCGGCCCCGTGCTGCAGGCCGACGAAAAGCTCTGGGATAAGATAATGTCGGTCAACCTCAAGGGCCCATTCTTCCTTTCTCTCGGCATAGCCAAATTGATGATCGAAAACAAAAAGCCGGGCAACATCATTAACATTGCCTCTGCCGGCGGTATGCGGCCTGATCCCATGCTGGCAATCTACGCCATCAGCAAGGCCGGCATGATACACATGACCAGGATGCTGGCCACCGAGCTCGGCCCATACGGCATCCGCTGTAACTCCATCTCGCCCTCTTTCATACGCACCCGCTTCTCCCAGCCCATCTGGGGAATCCCCGAGATTCTTGACATGGCGGTCAAGCAGATACCTCTGGGGCGCATCGGTGAGCCGGATGAGGTGGCCAAGGTGGTGGTTTTCCTGGCCTCGGACGAATCGAGCTATGTGAACTGCGAAAACATCGTAGTGACCGGCGGCATGTACGCCGGATAATACAGACATAGAGGAGGTGTCCATGATCTCATCGAGTGAGTACCGCAAGCGTCTTAGCAAGATGAGGCGCAATATCTACAGCAACGGTAAGCTGATCGACCGCGACTACAAGTACCTTCAGGGAGCGATCAACGTCCTCGCCAAAACCTACGACATGATAACCGACCCCGAATTCAAGCAGTACGAGGACCTGCTCACAGCCACTTCTCACCTGACGGGAGAAAGGATCAATCGCTTCAATCACATCCACCGCAGCATGCATGACCTGCTGGCCAAGCAGAGAATGACCAGACTCACCTGCCATCAGGTAGGCGGCTGTATCGCCCGCTGCATGGGTATTGATTCTACCAACGCCCTCTCGGTTATTACATATATGACGGACCAGAAATACGGGACGGGGTACCACAAGAGGTTCGAGACGTGGCTGAGGGATTTCCAGACTAACGACCGTACATGCTGCTGCGCCCAGACAGATGTCAAGGGCAACCGGCCGTGGAGGCCGCATCAGCAGAAAGATCCCGACCTTTATGTCCGTGTAGTGGAAAAGAAAAGCGACGGAATCGTTGTGAGGGGGGCCAAGGTGCATAATTCATTTGCACCCGCAGTAGAGCAGATCAATGTCATACCTACCCGCGCCCTCACCAAGGAGGAGGGCGACTGGGCGGTGGCGTTCAACATACCCGCCGATGCGGAGGGGGTAAAACAGATAGTCAGTATAGCCATGCCTGATGTACCAAAGGGCTACGATGGCCCGGGGCCCTGGGGTGGAGCCGACTCGATGACCGTTTTCGATGATGTATTCGTTCCCTGGGATAACGTCTTCCTCTGCGGTGAGCCCGATATGGGAGGCTACCTGGCATTGATGTTCGCGCTTTACCATCGTCACAGCTACACCGGCTGCAAGCCCGCCATGACGGACGTTCTGACCGGCGCCACAGCGCTGATGGCCGAGGTCAACGGCATAGAGAAAGAGCACCACGTCAAGGAGAAGCTGGCGGAGCTCATTTGCACTTCTGAACTCTGCTACGGCACCGGCATTGCGGCAGCCATCAATGCCACGCAATCGCCCTCAGGCACCTGGGTTCCCGATATAACCTATTGCAACGTCAGCCGCAGGCATGCCGGCCTCAATATATATCATGAGTACGACATCCTGGCCGATATATCCGGCGGCATGCCCTCCACCATGCCGCGGCATGAAGACTGGGTAAGCGAAGAGACGAGGCCTTTTATAGAGAAGTATATGGCCCGCAACCTCGAAGTAAACGTACAGGACATTCTAAAAGCATTCGCCTGGGTGCAGGGTATATCATGTTCCGAGTTGGCCGGCGTCATGCAGTATGCGGGTGTCCACGGCGGCGGATCGCCCAGAATGGAGCAGATCGCTATCATGGGCGCCTACAACATGGAGAACACCAAGAACATCGCCAAGCGGCTGGCGGGTATCAAGACCGGCAAACCGTATGCCTTCGACCGCCTGGGTAACACGCCTGTGCTCTGATCCGGCTACGTTGAATACGATGCCGAAATATGCTATATTGGCTTAATTCAAAGGTTGAGGAGGTAAGTCGTGTCCAATAAAGACATCTATGAAGCGAGGCCGTGGTTAAAATTCTATGCGAAGGGTGTCCCGGCCGACGTAGTCATCCCTGAGAAATCGGTAGTCCAGACCATAGATGAAACGACCGAGAAATTCAAAGATAAGACGGCTGTCATATTTTACGGCCAGAAGATAAGCTACAAGGAACTGAGGGACCAGATCGACAGGTTTGCCACAGCCCTCTGCGAACTCGGTGTCAAAAAGGGTGATAAGGTTGCCCTGCTGCTGCTCAATTCACCGCAATTCATAATATGCTATTTCGGCGCACTCAAGGCAGGGGCAATTATTACTGCCATCAGCCCTGTTTACGTGAGCCCCGAGATCAAGCACCAGATACTCGACAGCGGCGCCACCACCATCGTCTGCCAGGATATCCTGTGGGAAAACGTAGAGAGGGCCGGGGTCAAACTGGATAGGGTGATACTGACCAACATCGCCGAATATCTGCCGGCATTGAAAAAATTCCTGGGTAAAAGCATGCTGAGGGCGGTTTATCAAAAGATGTCGGCCCCTCCACCGGAGATATTTAAAAGGGAAGGCTTCTACCAGTTGCAGGACCTGCTCAAGAAATACCCGCCCAAGCCGCCCAAGATCGAGTTCAATGTGCATGAAGACCTGGTCTCCCTGCCCTATACCGGCGGCACAACAGGGCTGCCCAAAGCCGCGATGATTACACATTACGATCTGGTGGCCGCGCAGTATATAGCGCAGATATTCTGGGGCGACATAGTACAACCGGGTAAAGAGGTGGTGATAGGATACCTGCCCTTTTATCATATCTACGGCCAGTCTGTGGTAATGTCGGGCTCAATGACACAGGGCTATACACTCGTGATATTCACAACGCCGGATCTTGACGATATACTTAACGCCATCGAGAGCTATGGAGCAACTATTTTCTACAGCGTCCCGGCTCTATTTGAAGTGCTGCGAGACTACCACAGGACCGACCGGGTCAACTGGAAAAAGCTCAAGGTCCTGGTATCGGGCGCCGACGCGTTGCTGGAAGATACGGCCAGGGGCTGGGAGAAGCGTACCGGCGTTAAGATACACGAGGGCTGGGGTATGACAGAGACCACCTCGGTAGGCATAGTCAGCCCCTACGGCAGGCCAAAGATCGGTTCCTTTGGTGTACCTATGTCGGGTTGTGTGGCAGCAATCCTGGATCCCGCTAAAGATGAATTCCTGCCCCTGGGCGAAACAGGTGAGCTTGCCTTTAAAGGCCCGCAGATAGCCAAGGGCTACTGGAACAAGCCCGAGGACACCAGGCTGATGTTTATCCAGATTGACGGGGAGACCTGGGTGAGGACGGGCGATCTGGCCAGGATGGACGAGGAAGGATACTTTTACTTCTACGACAGAAAAAGGGACATGATCAAGTACAAAGGTTTGGCCGTATTCGCCCGCGAGGTCGAGGAGGTGCTGACAGGCCATCCTCAGGTTAAGGAGGCCGGGGTGATCGGGGTGCCCGACTCCGACGTGGGTGAGAAAGTTAAAGCCATTGTTGTGCTTGAGACGGAGGCCAGAGGAAAGGTGACTGAACAGGACATCCTCGTGTATACCATGGAACGACTGGCCCACTACAAGTGCCCAAAGATCGTTGAATTCAGGGGCGAAGTCCCCAAGACCGATGTCGGCAAGGTATCAAGGCGCGAGTTAAGGGAGGAGGATCTCTAAAATGGCAGCCTTTTTCGAAGTGGAAAATGTTACCAAGCACTTCGGCGGCCTGGTTGCTGTAAACAACGTAAGCTTCCAGGTGGCTCAGGATGAAATCGTCGGCCTGATAGGCCCCAACGGCGCCGGCAAGACGACCCTCATACGCTGTCTGCTGGGGATCCTCAAGCCGGACTCCGGCACCATCCGTTTCAAGGGCGAGGATATCACCAAGCGGCGTCCCTGGGAGATAGTGCAGAGGGGCATGGTAGGCACGTTCCAGGTGGTCAAGCCCTTCCGTCACCTGCCCATCATAGCCAATGTCATGGTCGGCTGCCTTTGCCCCAGGATCAGCAAACGCGGGGAATGGGTTAAGAGGGCCGAGATAAAGGCCCGTGACGCCCTGGAGTTCGTGGGCATTGCCGACCTCGCGCTCGAGCCCGCCTCGATTTTATCGCATGGCGACCTTAAGAGGCTGGAGGTGGCAAGGGCCATCGCCACCGAGCCGGAGCTGATGCTGCTGGACGAGCCGTTCGGCGGGCTGAATCCGGCGGAAACCGAGCTGGTGGCCCGTTCCATCAAGCGGTTGCACAAGGGCGGGCGCTTCGGCCGGCTGCACAGCGAGGGCCCGGCCATGTTGATCATAGAACACAAGCTCAGTGAACTGATGAAAATCGTGGACCGCGTAATTGTTCTTAACTTCGGCGAGGTGCTTTCACAGGGTACGCCAGAGGAAATATCCAAGGATAAAAGGGTCATCGAAGCGTATACCGGCAAGGAGGTGCTCATTGCTTGATGTGAAAAACGTTACCGTGCGCTACGATACGGCCATGGTGCTGGATGATGCGAGCGTCCATGTCAAAGAGGGTGAATTGGTCGGGTTGGTCGGTCCCAATGGGGCTGGTAAAACAACCCTGCTGCGGGCCATAGTCGGATTGATCAACTGGGAAAAAGAGGTCCTGAAAGGGACCAGGGACGAAGACATCACCTTTACCGGCACCGTGGAATTCGATGGCAAGCGCATCGAAAAAATGTCAGCCTCGGAGATCGCCAAACTGGGACTGTTGCTTTGCCCGGAGCGCGGCCGGCCTTTTGTAGAAATGTCCGTCGAGGATAACCTGCTGGCCGGGGCTTACCTCTGCAAGAATAAAAAAGAGGTAACCGCCGGTCTCGCTAAAGTTTACTCGTTGTTCCCCAGGCTCAAGGAGAGGCAGAAACAGATCTCCGGCACGTTATCGGGCGGGGAGCGCCAGATGCTGGCCATCGGCAGATCGCTTATGCGCCGCCCCAAGTTCATGCTGGTGGATGAGCCTTCCAGTGGCCTTGCACCCAAGCTGAAAGAGGACCTTTTCAAACGTGTTGAGGAGATTTATCACGACCTGGGTGTCACCATCCTTCTTGCCGAGCAAGACGTGAGCTTTACATTCGCGCTGTCAGTCAGGAACTATGTGATGTCAAGAGGACATATAATAGCCGAAGGTACAGCCAAAGAGCTGCTCAAAGACGAGACTGTCAGAAAGACCTACCTGGGCCTGTAAATATCCTGCCTAATGAAGCTCAGCCCCGCAGGCCCTGCAATCGCGCCGCCATGACGCGTTGGAAAGCTTGCACCGCGGACATTCGCGCTCAAGCTTATCCCTGACCCATACCGCAAACCCTTCCGGCATGAAGAGCAGGATGGCTATGACTAAAAATGAGAATATCAGGAAGCGCAGGTCGGAGAACATTATATCTGATCCCGGCCAGACAGGTACGCCGAACTGGCGCAGCAACTCCATCAGAGGAAACAGTATGTAGACCCCCACCACAGCCCCGTAAATGCTGACTATGCCTCCGAAAACCGTCCATATTATGGCCTGGAACGAAAGCATTAAATCCAGCGTTGCAGGTCCCGCGATCCTCAGGAAATGCGCATACAATCCGCCCGCCAAACCGGCGAAGAAGCCTCCGATAATAAAGGCCAGTAGTTTATAGCGGATGGTGTTGATACCTGTGGCACGAGCGGCGATCTCATCCTCACGGATGGCGTGTAGAATGATGCCGATTCTGACAAAACCACTCTTCGCATCAACCAGCTTCCACATGATAAATACCGATGCAATCATGGCAACAAGCGCAATATAATACTCGGCCAGCCTGGAGCCGGCCAGGGCCGGAAGGCCGGATATGCCATGCTCGCCGCCGGTGAAATCAGGGAACGCCTTGATCACGCCCAGCAATATGAGGGGCATGGCCAGTGTGACCAGCGATAAATAGGGCCCTCTCAGCCTGAGGGCGGGCAGGCACATCAGCACACCGGCCGCTGTAGCAGCGATTGCTCCTATGGGTATGGTAGCCCACGGCTGCAATCCGAGATTCTTGCTCAGCAGCGCCGCCGTATATGCGGCAACACCGAAGAAAAACGCGTGGCCGAAATTTATCTGCCCGGTGTAGCCGGAGATGAAATCCCAGCTTACAGCAAAGATCACGAAGATATTAACCAGAATTAGAATAAACAGAATGTAAGATTCCTGTGTGAGAAGAGGGATAAAAAACAACGCTATTAAAAAGATGAGGGCTATCAGTCTGCCGGGTATAGCGAAAATATCGCCCTGTATATCCTTAAATAGCCTCCTTAACACCTACAATCTCTCCTCTTCGAACACTATTCCGTAAAGCCCCTCGGGTCTTACCACCAGCAGTATCACCATGACCAGCAGGGCGATGGCGCCGCGCAGGAATGCGCCGCCCGGCAGGTAGAAAACCACCGCCGCCTCAACCAGCCCTATTATAAAAGCGCCAATCACGCTGCCCTTAATGCTTCCCAGACCACCCAGCACAACTATAGCCATAATCATAACCAGCGGGTTCATCCACATATATGGATAGACGACCCACAGCGGCGCCACCACAATGCCGGCGATAGCCGCCAGCCCTGAAGCGACGCCCATCGCAATGAAGAGTATCCGTGAGACGTTAATCCCCATCAGGTTGGCCACCTCTGTATCCTGGGCAGTGGCCCTGATGGCGATGCCCAGCTTCGTCCTGGTCAGCAACAACCATATGGCTACCAGCACCAGCGCAACAACAGCGATCGTTAACAGATGCTGATATGAGATCTTGACACCCAGCACTTCGATAAAACCGGGGATGAGCGTGGGCGCCTCCCTGAAGTGTGCGCCGAAAGCCAGAACCATGCATTCCTGGAAGATGGTGGCAAGCGCAAGCGTGATCAGCATAACGGTCACTTCATGCTCCCGTATCCTGTCAATGAACAGCTTGTAGCTCACCAACCCGATAACAACCGTGGCAACCAGCGAGATAAGAATGGCTGTGAATACATCCA
>Ga0136653_10000209_pt1 | contig 29492 bp, 14 predicted proteins | sample LakKivw275mmetaG_FD_94866 | JGI IMG/M metagenome (GOLD analysis project Ga0136653, IMG submission 94866) | Anoxic lake water microbial communities from Lake Kivu, Rwanda to study Microbial Dark Matter (Phase II) - Lake Kivu water 275m metaG... | ecosystem: Environmental > Aquatic > Freshwater >...
AAATGTTGCTTCAACTGGAGAAAATCAAAGCCGTAGTTTATGACAATGGAAAAGTTATTATTACAGAGCTAACCAAAAAACAAAAAGAAATACTTGAAGCTTTTAATGCTGTGCCTAATATTTAATGAATTACGGTTAAAATGAAGATTTTATTGTGAGTATATAAAATGAACGAAGATTTCACAATGTATCGCTACTTCAAAGGTGAAAAAGAAAATACTTATGACTATAAAAAGGAAAACGCCGCCTTTATATTCTGGAGTTATGAGAAAATGTTTGAAGGGCGTTTTAATGAAGGTGATTTTACTTTTACCGGGAGACAACTTCGGCATCTATGTAAATTCGGCCATAACCTACTTTCAGGTAAACCCCTACATGAACCGATGGCCTGCTATGGCCCGTTTGTCATGAATACACGGGAGGAAATAGAGGAAACCTTACAGGAGATCGGTTCCGGAAAGTGTGGTAAATGAGCTCTTTAGTTGTTAAACTTAATAAGTTTACAGGCTCCAGACAATCTTTGCAAACAGAATCCACATTCCATTGTTAGTATTATTAAAAGTTGTCGGTACAATTTAGAAAATTTTATTGTATATTTGTTTACCCGTCCATTATTCCAGAAGGATAATGGTAAACTAGTAAACCTATTGTTCACCAATCTTGACAATCATTAATGGAATTGCCAAAAAGTAATGATTTTACTATCCTGATCGTTGACGACACCCCCCAAAACCTTCAATTGCTGGGGAACACACTCAGGCAAAACAAATTCAAAGTGGAGTTTGCCCTCGATGGGGCTAAGGCACTGGCATGGCTGAAGAAAAAGAAATTCGATCTGGTTCTTCTCGATGTGATGATGCCCGGACTTTCCGGATTTGAAGTGTGCAAGAAGATCAGAGAGGAAGAAGAGTACAGCGAAATCCCGATCATCTTTTTAACCGCCAAGGTGGAGAAGGAAAGCATCATTGAAAGTTTCAGGCTGGGCGCCCAGGATTATGTGACCAAGCCTTTTGAACTGGAAGAGTTATTGGCACGTGTGAGGACCCAGCTGGAAATACGGCATAGCAGGAAGCAACTCAGGGAGATGAACAGGTGGCTGGGAGAAGAAGTGGAAACCAGGACACGTGAACTGGGGCTGGCCAATCAGAAGCTGGAAGAGACGAATAAACAGATTCGCCGATCGAATGAAGAGCTACGTCAAAAAGAGTCGGAGCTTCAGAAAGCCCTGAAAGAAATCAGTCATTTGAATGAGTTGACAAAGGCAGAAAATATCGTCCTGCGCGAAGAGATCATGCTCGAGCATAACTTTGAGGAGATCATCGGCAACAGCGATGTCTTGCGGCATGCCTTATCCAAGGTGGAACAGGTGGCTGCCACTGATACAGCCGTTCTCATTGAAGGGGAGACAGGAGTGGGCAAGGAGCTCTTTGCGCGCGCCATCCATCATGCCAGCCGGCGGAAAGACAGACCTTTGCTGAAAGTGAGCTGTGCCGCCCTGCCGGCGTCACTCATCGAAGCCGAGTTGTTCGGCTATGAAAAAGGTGCTTACACGGGTGCCGTGAAATCCCAGGCCGGACGTTTTGAACTGGCCGACAAGGGAACCATTTTCCTTGATGAGATCGGTGAACTGCCCCTGGAACTGCAGGTGAAGCTGTTACGTGTCATACAAGAGGGAGAATTTGAACGGCTGGGAAGCCCGCACACCAGAAAAGTGGATATACGGATCGTTGCAGCCACCAACCGCATTCTTCAGAAGGAAGTAAAAGAAGGAAGGTTCAGGGAGGATCTGTACTTCAGGCTGAACGTGTATCCCATTTTTATCCCTCCCCTGCGTGACAGAAAAGAGGATATCCCCTTGCTGGTCAATCATTTCATTAACCACCTTAATAAAAAGGTGGGTAAAAACATCACCCGCATACCACAAAAAACACTTAGAATACTCCAGGGCTGTTCATGGCCCGGCAATGTCAGGGAACTGGAGAACATCATTGAGAGAGCCATGATCCTTTCCAAAGGCGATGCCCTGATACTCACTGAAAAGCTTGACGACTCGCTTTCCGAAGGCTGGCAGGCGAAAGGTGAACGTCTTTCATTGATGGAGATGGAGAAGAATTACATCATTGAGGTACTTGAGGAAACCTACTGGAAAATAGAAGGCAAGGATGGTGCAGCCGGCATCCTGGCTATGCATCCCGAAACCCTGCGGTCGCGGATGAGAAAACTGGGTATAAAAAGACCTTCAAGAAAACCGCCGGCCAAATGACCGGGGATCCGTTAAAGAAAATGAAAACCATGAATATTCATGGTTTTTTAAATTCGGGGTATCATCCAATATGAAGTAATTTCAAAATTAGGATTCGGATTTTCAGTGTCTTGTGATAATAAATGGAAGTATTTTATAAACGGTACGATTATTGACACTATAACGGCCACAGGAAAAAAGAATTTTGTCTTTTCAAATTGGGTGAATTACAAAATCCTTCCTTCTGTTTTATAATTTTAAGATTTGGGTTACAAAAGAGAGCGTGTTGGGTGCACGCTCTCTCTCTTTTGGTATTATGATGTATCATGAATAAAAGAGGCGGGCAACGATCACTATCCCGACCTCTTTGTCGGTAGGTTCTCGGCCGAGACCCCCGAGGAGATGGGAATACGGATCGCCAAGACAATCGCTTATGAGCGTGATCCGGACATGACAACCAACTGGATGGCGGCTTCAATCGGCATGGCTTCTGCCGAAGGCCCCGGTAATGATGCCGGCATCATCCTCCATGTTTATCCTAATCCCTCCAACGGATGGGTGTCGTATGACATCACATCAAGCGATGAGGAAATTTATAAAATAAAAGCATATGATTCAATGGGACGACTGATCGCAGTGAAGGACGTTCAAACCGACAATGAACATGTTAACGGCAACTGGGATCTGACCGGACTGCGAAAGGGGATTTATTTCATACAGGCTGAAGGATGTAAAAGCAGGACATCCAAGGCCATCATCATTCAATAGGCTGAGACGCCGGCAAATAAAATATCATAGACCCTATCCAGGTGTGGGTTACATAGGAAAGGGTAAAATCTGAAGCAAGTGCCTGGGCTTGCTTCTTTTTTTAGTAATTTTAAAGAGTTGATTCAAATGTCAATTTATTTTATATGCATTAACCCGTAAACCCTGTCAGGGTAATCTGTTGACCGGTATGCGTTTTAAAGAATTCATCAAAGGAAAACACAGGTTTGTGGTTTATCTCATCCTGGGTCTCTTCGTAATCATGGAAGTTGCCGGTCACGTGTTGTTCAGTTACCGGAAGAAACAAACAGAAACGCAGACCTATTACGATCTGTCCACGATCAATGCCATTAAAATAGAACGAATTGAAGAATGGTTCCATGAGCGGAAAAGCGACGGAGAGGTTATTCAGGGTGATGCCTTTTTGCTGGATGCCATCAAACATTGGCTGTTCAACTCCATCAGGGAAGATTCAGTGCTGAGGAAAAAACTATTGGATTATTTTGGGACGTTGAAATCCAGTGATGGATATTCCAGCATTTCCCTTTTTGATCCACAGCTTAATCTGTTACTTTCGACCCCTGCCGGCGGTAATCTGTCAGAATATGCATCAACATTGGCGTTGGAGACCATCTGGACAAAGCAGATCATGTTGTCGGATTTACACATCGGGAGACAACATGATGTACACATCGACCTGTTGGTACCTTTGCTTGATGCTGCAACCCATGGTGGTGCTGTAATGGCGATATTGGTTATCAAGCTCGATCCGGCTTATTTTCTTTATCCTCTGATAGCCTCCTGGCCTTTCATGAGCCCCTCATCCGAATCCGTTCTTGTCCGCAGGGAAGGCGATTCGGTCATTTTCCTGAATAAGCCGCGTTTGTTTTCAGGTCAGCCGGCAGGTTTAAAAATACCGCTGGGAGCCACTTCCGTACCGGCGGTCAGAGCCGTCACAGGCTACGAAGGTCATTTCACCGGCACCGATTACCTTGGACACATGGTCTTGTCAGATATCAGATCCATTCCGGGAACCAACTGGTATATTATCTCAAAGGTGAATCGCGGAGAGGTGTTGTATCCTGTTTATGAGAGATTCATCGCATCCAATGCTTTTACGGTATTGGTCATCCTCATCGTTTCATTTGCTTTGTATGGTTCCTGGAGCCGCCAGCAGGTGCGTCAGGCCAGTGAAAGACAGGCTTTATTGCAACGGTTTGAGTACATGATCAAATATGCCAATGATATCTTTATCCTTTCCGATAGGGATAATAAAATAATTGATGTGAACGAAGCCGCCTTGCGGGAGTATGGGTATGCAAGGGACGAGTTTCTCACCATGAGCATAGACCGAATACAATCCCCAGATCATATCAAGGATCTGGAAAGGGAGATGACGGCTCTTGCCGGTAACATACCGGCCAGAATAGAAACCTGGCATATGAGGAAAGACGGCACCCTGTTTCCTGTGGAGATCGGTTTACAACCGGTGAGCATCGACGGGCGTTTTTATATCCAGCGCATTATTCGTGAGATCACCGACCGTGTTCAGGCCGAAATGAGGATCAGAGAGTTGAATGAACGACTTGAGGCGCGTGTGAATGAACGTACCGCCCAACTGGCTGCCCTCAACAGGGAACTGGAAGCTTTCAGCTATTCGGTGTCACATGATCTGCGCGCACCCCTGCGTTGCGTTGACGGTTTCAGTCAGGCTCTTGAGGAAGATTACAGGGCCAGACTCGATGAGAAAGGCCTGGACTATCTGGCACGTATACGCAAAGCCGCACAACGTATGGGTGAACTGATCGATGACCTGCTCAGCCTGGCTTTGATCACCAAGAAGGATCTGATCCTCGAAAAGGTTAACCTGAGCAAAATGGTACAATCACTGCTTTCGGATCTCTTCAAAAGTCATCCTGACCGGAAGGTATCATGGAAGATTCAGGATAACATTGAAGTAAAGGCCGATAAGAACCTGATCAAAATAGTTTTGGAGAATTTACTGGACAATGCCTGTAAGTTTACTTCCACCAGGGATAGGACATTTATTGAATTTTTTTCAACGGAGGCCGACGGGCGGATCACATGTTATGTTCGTGACAATGGAGTAGGTTTTAATCCTCAATATGCCAACAAACTATTCATTCCTTTTCAACGGTTGCATGATCAGCATGTTTTTCCCGGCACTGGCATAGGGTTGGCCACGGTGCAACGCATCATACGGCGCCATGGCGGACAGGTGGGCGCCGAGACAACTGAGGGTGCCGGTTCGACATTTTATTTTACACTTTCATCTTAAAAACTCTGGCATGAATATTAAGGAAATATTATTGGTTGAAGATAATCCTGATGAAGTGGAATTAACACTCAGGGCTTTTAAGAAGAATAACATCACCAATCCGATCATTATAAAACACAATCAGGAAGATGTATTTGATTATCTCTTTCAAACATCAGGTGATAAAAGTGTCTTTGTCAATCCTCTTCCTGCCTTTGTCCTGCTGGACATCAACCTGACTAAAACAGATGGCCTGGATGTCCTGAGAGAGATTCGTCATCATCCGCGAACCCGTGTCCTGCCGGTGGTTATCCTGACCTCCTCCGTTGAGGAAAACGATATCCTTAACAGTTATAAAAATGGCGCCAACAGCTATATCCGTAAACCCATCGATTTCAATGAATTTCTCGAAGCTGTCAAATTTCTTGGATTTTACTGGCTTTCACTAAATGAACCTGTTCCTTACTAAATAAATGCCCTTTTAAAATGAATGATCAGATCCATATCCTGTTAATAGAAGACTCCGAAGACGATGAATTATTACTCAGGCGTGAATTGGTTAAAGGTAGTCTTTCACCATACATCAAACGCATTGAGGATGAGCGTGAGATGCTCATAGCACTGGAAAAAGAATCATGGGATGTCATTATTTCCGATTACCGGATACCGGGATTCGGAGGCGATGAAGCTTTGCGTATCGCCAGGGAAAAAGTTCCTGACATCCCCTTTATTGTTTTCTCCGGGGTTATTGGTGAAGATATTGCCGTCGGCATGCTGAAAGCCGGTGCCAGCGATTATGTCATGAAACACAACCTTAAACGGCTGGTGCCGGCCATCAGGAAAGAGATGGAGGAAATGGAAATCAGAAGGGAGAAAGCACGGATAGAAAAGTCATTGACCGAATACCAGAAACTGTATCAAAAAATCAATGACCTGATCCCGGTGGCCATTGTCATTTTCGACATCAGGAAATTCAAATTCATCTTTGTCAACAAGACCATATCTGACATGCTGGGATACAGTCCCATGGAGTTTCGGGAGATGGGTGTGGATTCCTTTGCCGACATCGTTCACCCTAACGATCATTCAAGATTGGATACCTACATACAGGGAATCGGTAAGATGAAAGATAACGAGATCCTCGATGTGAGCTTCAGAATAAAGGATATAAAAGGAAACTGGCACTGGTTACATACCTGGAATGTTATTTTTACCAGGGAACACGACGGTAAACCGGCCCAGGTTTTATGTGCCTTACAGGATATCACTTACCGCAAAAATGCGGAGGAAGATCTGCTGGAGAGTGAGGCCAAATGGCGCTCGCTGGTCCAAAACGCACCTGATATCATTACACTGACTAACAGGGACGGCGAGATCCTTTTTATCAATTATGGAATACTCGGCTTTAAACCCAGTCAGATCGTCGGCAAAACGTTATTTGAATTTTACGATCCTCAGTCACATGACCAGATAAAAAAGGCCCTGACCATGGTCTTTGAGAATAAATACCCTGTGGAATATGAGACCATGGCCAGAAAAGACAATGAAATGATCTGGTACGGTAACAGGGCCGGAGCGCTTACCTATCAGGGAGAGATCATTGGGGTCATTATTTTTTCGCACGATATCTCCGAACATAAACAACTGACCAGGGAGCTTCATGAACAGAAAGAGATACTCCAGGCCATTCTGGATCATGCACCTATCATGACCTCGTATTACGGATACGACCTTGAAAGACGATGGATAAACAAAGGTACCGAGAGGATACTGGGATGGCCGTGCAATGACTATTTTCATGCACCTGATCTGTTTGAAAAGATCTATCCTGATGCAGACTACCGCGAGCAAGTTTATCGGTCCATACGAGAAGCTGATGGTAAATGGAGGGATTATAAAACTCATAAATCAGATGGCAGCGTCATCGACACCTCCTGGGTCAACGTCAGTCTATCGGACAGGGCCATTATCAGGATCGGAATAGATATCACCCAGCGTAAAATAGCGGAAAGAACTTTAATGGCCGAAAAAGAACAGGTGAAGAAATACCTTGATATGGCACCCGTTATCATGGTAGTATTGGATATATCGGGCAAGGTGACCATGATCAACAAAAAAGGATGTGAAGTTATTGGCCTTCCGGAAGAGGAGATACTTGGAAAGGATTGGTTCAATAATTTTCTCCCTCACCATGTCAGTGAAAGTGTGAGGGCTATCTTCAATAAAATAATCAGCAGGGATCTGAAACCAGTCCAATATTATGAAAATCCTGTTTTAACGTCAATGGGTCATGAATGCATGGTAGCCTGGCATAATGCCTATATCGAGGATGAAGAAGGAACCCTCACCGGAATCCTTTCGTCAGGTACCGTTATGCGTTAACATAAGAGTAACAGCCTATTTCTTTTATTATGGAAACGGAATACGAGGTTTTATTCATCGGAGCAGAGTCACCTGAGGTCCACAGGATCATTGATGTGATCAACGGTATCACTAAGGTAGAGATAACATTAACGCATGTCTCATGTCTTGCCGATGCCCTTGCTCTTCTCTCGGATAAGGCCTTTGATGTTTTACTTCTCGATTTGGATTTACCTGACAGCAGGGGATTGAAGACTTATGACAAAGTGCGAGAAAGGGCGGGAGAGGCACTCACTATTATTCTATGCGGCGAACAGGATGAGGAAACGGCTCTCCGGGCCATGAGGGCAGGAACTGAAGATTATTGCCTCAGGGAACAATTTACGGGGGATATTTTTATCAGAAGCATCCGCTATGCAGAGGAGACTAAACTGGCGAGAGCCACTTTGCGGCAACAGGAGAATTTACTTCGAAACCTGTTGAATGCCACACGTGATGCCAATGTATTCACTGACACCAAGGGTTGCGTGATTGATTTTAATCCGGCTGCTTTTCAATTGTTTGAATTCCCTCCGGAGGAAAACCTCAAAGGACATAATATGTCCGAGTTTGTTGCCGATGAGTACCGTGAACAGGCCATAGATGATTACCAACAGCTGATTGCCGATCTGGCAGGTCGTAATCTGATCATCCCCATGATCACCTTCAGAAAACGTCCGTTTTATGCTGAAATCAACTCAAATACGGTGACCGACAACAATAACCATCCCCTGGGAGTTATTTCAATCATCAGGGATATCACTGAGAGCAGGAAAATGGCCGAAGATATGAAAGCCTCGGAGCAACGGTTAAAAATTTTATTCGATTATGCCCCCGATCCCTATTACCTGATCGATACTGCGGGTAACTTTATCGATTGCAATAAGGAGGCTGAGAAATTACTGGGTTATGCAAAGGAAGAGCTTGCCGGAAAAAATTTATTGTCCTTCCATCTGGTCCCATTGCATCAGGTACCTAAGATATTATCCCATTTGACTGAGATCATAAGAGGCCATCCCACCGGCCCGGATCAGGTTGTAATCAGAAACCGAAAAAAAGAGGAGCTGATCATTGAAGCCAGGACCTTTCCTGTCAGTATCAATGAGCAACCGATGATATTGGTGACGGTGCATGACATCACCCGGCAGCATAAAGCACAGGAGGCCATCATTCTCGAAAAGGATAGAGCCCAATCATACCTTGATGTTGCAGGTGTCATGATCATATCTCTGGATGTACAAGGAATGGCCAGCATGATCAATAAGAAAGGCTGTGAGATTATTGGAATGGAACAATTTGAGATCGTCGGGAAAAACTGGTTCGATCATTTTATTTCCCAAAAAGACCAGGAGCAGGTTAAGGCTGTGTTTAAATCCATTATCGACGGCCGGATAAAAGGTCATGAGTACCTTGAGAACGAAATAATGACACATGACGGCTCAATTAAATTAATTTCATGGCATAATTCATTGATCCGGGATGAACAAGGGAATATTATCGGTGTTTTAAGCTCGGGGCTTGATATCACACAGCAAAGAAAAGCCGAGGAGGCTCTCATCCGTGAAAAAAGCCTATCCGATATCATCATTAATACTTTACCAGGTATTTTTTTCATTTATGACATTCATAACAATATTGTTCGCTGGAATGAGAACCTTGCGACCGTGACCGGGTATACTTCTTCCGAACTACAGCATCTGAAAGTCAGCGATTTTGTCATAGAGAATCCAGGCAGGTCAGGCAATATCTGGAATTTGAACTGGCTTCCTGTGGGAAAAACAAGTTATGAATCGGACGTGTTTACGAAAAAGGGTAAAAGGATACCTTATTATTTTTTTGGCCAGGACCTTGACATAGATAATCAGATTTATTACATTGAAGTAGGAGTAGATATCTCCGATCAGAAGCAGGCCATGAAAAATCTCAAGGAATCGGAGGAGAGGTTTAAAATGCTCTTTGATTATGCACCTGACGCCTATCTGTTGAGTGATGACATGGGTAACATCATCGAGGCCAATAAGGTAGCAGAAGACATCACCGGCTACAAAAGGGACAAAATAGTGGGAAGGAATGTTTTTAAAATGAGAATGTTGGATGCCGCTCAGTCGATGAAAGTATCAGATATACTTACAAAAAATTCAATGGGTATCCCCGTTAACCCGGAAAAATTCTTAATTATACGGGATGATGGAATGAGATTGATTATAGAGATGCGATCCTATCCTGTCAGAATCCAGGATCAGACTCTTAGCCTGCTGGTCATACGCGACATAACGGAGATTAATCAGGCGCAGGAAGCCCTGACCAGATCGGAATATTTCAACCGGCGTTTGGTCGAATCTTCACCTGTTGGACTGATGTACCTCGACAGCAAAGGTATTATCACCTATGAAAACCCGATGATGAAAAAAATGATGGGTGTGCCGCTAAATACTGTTTCACCGGTCATCGGAAGAAAAATTTATGAAATCGACGCCATAAAAAAAAGCAGATTGATCAGACTCGCCAAAAAAATCAGTAAAGGTGAAATGATTGAGAGTGAAGAGGTTTATTACACATCGGAGATGGGTACAAAGGTACACCTTGAGATCAGTACAGCCCCATTATTTGATGAATATGACAACCTTGAAGGCATCATCGTCATGCTGTCCGATACCACCAAACGGAAGAAGGCGGAAAAGGAGATCAAGAAACTGAATGAGCAGCTTGAGCAACGTGTCAGGCAACGAACCCTCGAGCTCGAAAATGCTTATACCTCCCTTCAGTCAAGTGAACAAAAGTACAGAGAGCTCACCGACCTGCTGCCCCAGACGGTTTTCGAGATCGATCATACGGGCACCTTCTCTTATGTGAATCAGCATTTTCTTGTTTCCAACGGCTGGTCTGAGAAGGATATACAAATAGGATTGAATATCTATGATCTGGTAGGAACGGGTAAACGATTGCAGCTCAAGCGGTTTTTTGAAGACTCGGCCACAGGGAAAGACTATCCCCCGGGCGAATTTGATTTTTTCAGAAAGGACGGGACCACATACCCGACCATCATTTATGCCGCACCCATTGAAAGTGCGCAACAAATGGAAGCAGGGATAAGGGGCATCGTCATGGATATCACCGACATCAAGCAGGTACAGGAACAATTGGGTCTGGCCAGGGAAGAAGCCGAAATGGCCAATAAAGCTAAAAGCGCTTTCCTGGCCAACATGAGCCGTGAAATCAGAACCCCTATGAATGCTATTATGGGTTTTACGGAATTGCTGTTAAACAGCATGCCGGACGAAGGACATAGAAAATACCTCGAAACCATCCGTTCCAGTGGCAGAACCCTTTTAAACATCATCAATGATATTTTAGACCTGTCAAAAATTGAAGCCGGTAAACTGGAATTTCAACCCGAGACAACCAATCTGTTTGTCTTGATTAAGGATGTGCAGCAGCTTCTGGCTGCCAAATACAATGACAAGATGCTGTCATTTATCGTCGACATTTCCCCTGATGTCCCTGAAAGGATTAAAATTGACGAAACGCGCTTGCGTCAAATCCTGATCAATATTTTGGATAATGCATTCAAATTTACTAATGAGGGATTTGTTAAAATGACTTTGACGGTTGCAGGAGAGAGTGTGAACCACAAAGGAGGTCACCCGGCTTACATTGACTTGTTTTTTGAAATCAAGGATTCAGGTATTGGCATCCCAAGGAAATTTCGGGAGGCTATTTTTAAACCCTTCGAACAAATCAATATACCTTACAAAAACAAACCTTTGGGCACCGGCCTCGGGCTTACAATCACCAAAAAACTGGTCGATATGATGCATGGCGAGATCACCGTCACCTCACACATGAATAAGGGAAGTAAATTCACTGTCATTCTGCCGCATATTGAAGTAAGCAAGAGTGAATCTAAGGCCGGGAAGGAGCAGATCATACCCGATATCAGTCTGATTCATTTTGATCAGAGCACCATTCTGATTGTTGATGATGTGGCAGATGACCGGTTATATCTGACCAGTGTCCTGAAAGACACCGGTCTTCGTATTTTTGAGGCCACTAATGGTCTTGATGCCTGGCAGCTGACAAAAGAGATTCATCCCGATCTTATTCTGACCGACATCAGGATGCCGGGCATTGACGGGTATGAATTGTTAAGAAAGATAAAAAGCGATCCCGGATTAGGAAGCACTTATGTTGTCGCCATTACGGCCCTGGCCATGAAATCGGACCTGGAAACCATGGATGATGCCCATTTCGATGGGACACTGATCAAGCCCATACACCCTGAGACATTGTACAGTGAGCTCATTTGGCATTTACCTTATTCGATAACCAGGCAAAAAAAGAAACGTCAGCCTATTTCGGTAAGAGATTATTTGGAGATGCCGTCTATGGAGGAACGCTCACGCCTGATCGGTTTGCTCGAAGGTGAGATTAACGAGATATGGCAGGATTTTAAGGAGCAACAGCCATTGGAAGAGGTCGAGGCATTTGGAGTGAGAATAAAAGCACTGGCACTCCAATACCATTATGGTGTCATGGCCGGTTACAGTGATAAGCTCATCGACGCCTGCCGGCGTTTTGATGTGGATGATATGCTCATGATACTGGAAAAATATCCCACTTTGATAACGGAGCTCAGGAAGGGTGAAAAATGAAAGAGCCGCTGTTGGGCGGCTCTTTCATTGGAAAAAATATCCTTATTCTTTCATGAATTTTCTTGCGGATGCATTGCCGTATTGATCGTAAACGGTAACGATGTAAAGGCCTTTCAGGAGGTTTGACACATTCACTTCGATATAATTGGCCGTGATTTTATCCACCTGGATGAGTGACTGACCGATGATGTTGCTGACCACTATCTTGTTTACATTTTTCATATTTGAAATGTAAAGCGTGGATTGAACCGGATTCGGATATATAGCGAATTCTGATGGTGCTGGATCATTCAAACCTGAAGGAGAGGTAGAATTGCTCAGATAGATATCATCGATATAAATGACAATATCACCTGTAATTGTCAATGGGTCTTCAAAGTCAGGCATCAATGCCACGGTCGGGTAATCACCACTTACTCCGTTTGCAGTAAAGTCGAATGCAAATTCTTCCCATGCATTGGTCAAAGTCTGGGCAGCGACACTGAATATCTCGTATGTACCTGTCGCACCCCCTTCCAATTTGAATTTAAGGGGACTGATCCTTGGTTTCCAGGCTTTGTAATGAACAATTTTATTTGCAGTAACATCCAAATTTGGGTCTGCACCAGCCCAGAAACCTCCCCATGGCAATCCGCCATTGTCGGTTCCGCGGCGTGTGAACTTCAAGACTTTTGCACTCGTGTTGATGCCTGATTGGTCAGGATTATCAACTATTTCAAAAGTCTCGGAAACGGGATGCAGATCGACATTATCCCAGTCGCCGCAACCCATCACATGAAGTGTCAGGGGACCGGTTGTCCCGTCTTCAAAGTTGCAAATGACCTGAGCATTCAGGAAACTCGCCACCCCGAAGAATAAAATCACTAATAGTACAAATTTTTTCATATGCATTTGGTTTTAAGGTTAAAAAATTTCTTGAGTTTACAAATATAACAAATTTTATTTGGGAATGTTCCTTAAATATGATTTTTTTTCAACGTGAGATGTTTAATATTTTTAATAACATAAATCTGGCGCATCTTAATATTACATTTTTCACCTCAACCCCAAACCCCTTCTCCTTAAGGAGAAGGGGCAGGGGATGAGGTGGTCGATTAAACGGTTACTTCCTGACTAACACAAATTTTTTTGTCATGACATGATCATCCGATTGAAGAACCAACAAATAAATTCCTGATGGAAATCCCCCTGTGTTCACAGTCAATCTTTTTTCAAAAAAACCGGGCGAAAAAGCATCAAGAATTGTGCCTATATTATGTCCCATCGTATCAAAAATGTTTACTTTAAAAGCTTTTTTCCCCTGAATCCGGATATCAATGACCAGTTTATTGCGGAAGGCATCAACAAAACAGGTCATTTCTTCCTTATTCTTACCTTCAATCTCTTTCATGCCAAAGGGATCATGGACAAATCCAATCGAGTCGAGCATGGGCTGTATTTCGGGATTGCTCATGAAGTTATTCCACAATAGCTGGCTCCTGTAGTTCTCGATCATGCCGATGATGGGCCCCTGGTCAATGGCTATGTATGATGTGGCGTACCAATCTACATGGATGTTGAATGCATCATAAAATCCCATAGGACCCCAGACTTTTTTACCAAGGTCGCGGTACAAATGTTTCAAAACCTGTAAAGAATATTCCGGGGTATACGGCATTGAGGATAAAGCTGCTGAAGGCGTGATCGTTCCGTTATCCACGTACATGGGTTCATGAGCTTTGTAACCGTCAGGGTCATCACTGGCTGTGAGGCCCCAGCAGTCCTCGCCGTATCCCTCGAATGATTTGGGATTGTCGATGCAGTATGCCCTGTCGATGAGGGTCAGATTCCTTGAGTTTCTGAAATAATTGGTATAGGAATCTTTTTTATTCCGCGGATCGAAGCCCAGGAAGGAATAATGCTCAAAGAACAGAGGCCCGCTCCAGTCTGGACCGACATCTATCTTGATGTAGTAAAACGTTTTTCCGTTCATGTATGATGCTCCTGCCCAGCCCGTATGAAACAGTGAGGCGGGAACGCCATGGGTTGGCGAAGCCACGGCAAGTAAATAAACGATCATCGCTTCATTATAACCCCTGATGGGCATGTTCATAGTCCATTGATAGTTGGGTGACCAGTGCCAGTACAGTACATTGCTGTTATTTCGCCTGTACCAGTTCCAATCCACCGATTCCCACAAATCGGTTATTTTGTTCACGATGGCCTGCTCATCGGGGGTGTTTTGATTGAAATATTGCCGGGCTGTCAGCAGTCCCTGCATCATGTAAGAGGTTTCCACGAGATCGCCTCCATTATCATAGGTACTGAAGGGGATGACGTGTCCCGTGTTACCGTCCATCCAGTGTGGAAATGCCCCGTGAAAGCGATCGGCGTTCTCCAGGAAGTTCAATATTTTAAGCATGCGTTCCACGCCCTGTTGCCGTGTGATGAATCCGCGTTCAATTCCGACCAGGATAGCCATAACACCGAAACCTGAGCCTCCTATGGCCACGATATCGCCTGAGGTGTTACGTTCTCTGGCCAATCCTGAAACGGGATGGGCGAAGTCCCAGAAATAGCGGAATGTAGCTTCCTGAACCATGGTAAGCAGCTCATCGTCGGTCATGTCGTAGGTGGAGGCAGCCACCGTATCGGAAAAACCAGACGGCTGGTTGGCGCTGTTCAGCGCGGTGATGGTATACTCCAGCGACAGGTTGGTGCCCTCATCCCTGACAAAATCGGAGTAGGATGAGTCATCTTTACCGGCTATACCGCGAAGCTGGAAGGTGAGACCCCCGTCGGCCGACTGGTATATCTCATAGCCGCTGAGGTTGCTGTCAGGATCAGGAATCCACTGAAGGAACACATGGCTGTCATAACCTTCGGCTGTCAGTCCCTGCGGCACAGGTGCCGGTGGAAAGATGCCGTTGCCGGCAAATACCCTCACATCGTCTATGAATAAAGTATGTTCAAGTGTGTCGGCCAGGTTCTGCCCGTAGCCTACTGTTTTAATAACTGTGAAATCAACCGGATCACCTGCATCGAAGAAAAGGCTCATGGGTATGGCGATCCTCACCCATACGCCTGCAGGAAGGTCACCGGCATAGGGTGTGATGGGGTGTTTGGTGGTCTTGACGTTATAGATATCTTCCATGAAGACGGTGGGGAGGTTCTCTTTGGCTATCCCTTCCACGGAATAAAAATAAAAGGACAGGGTGTCGGTCCCTGTCAGGTCATGTTCGGTCCAGTTCAAGCCTGCGGCAATGGCCACCCAGTCACCTCCGGTTTTGGATTGCCAGTGCAGTCGTAACGAATTCATGCCTTGTTGTGCCGGCACCGCGGTCTCGACAGGGAAACGCCGGAGATCGGTGCCCATCCGTTCGAGGTAGCTGGGCAGGGTGAGCTCCATCCATGAATAATCATAATAATTGGTTGTCGGGCTGTCCTGAAAATACGGAAAGACCTGTGCACCCGCCGGCAGGATTGACGCCGCGAGCAAGACGAACATCAGGCATATTGATCTCATTCTTTTCTTTTTTTTATTTTTTCCTCAGCAACAAGGTAGAATTTAGCCTTTTGCGTGTCGGCGGAATTTGTTCCGACGAACACCATAAATTCACCCGGTTCAGCCACATAATCCATCTCACGGTTAAAGAACCTGAGGTTATTTCTGGTCAGAGTGAACGTCACCGTTTTGGTCTCACCGGGCTTTAAATAGATTTTCCTGAAATCCTTCAGTTCTTCCACCGGCCTGTCGACGCTGGCCACGACATCCCTTGTATAGAGCTGCACGGTCTCTTCACCCGGCCGCCCGCCTGTGTTGGTGACATCAACGGATACTTTTATCTGGCCGTCCCATTTCAGGATGCTGTCGCTGAGAGTTATCCCCGAATACTTAAAAGTCGTGTAACTCAGCCCATAGCCGAAGGGATACAGGGGTGTGTTGGGAACATCGAGGTATTTGCTGGTGTATTTGTCATCGGGTGATGCCGGTCGTCCTGTATTTTTATGATTATAAAACAGGGGTACCTGGCCTATGCAGCGGGGAAAGGTCACGGGTAGCTTGCCGGAGGGGTTGTATTCGCCGAAGAGGACGTCGGCAATGGCTTCGCCGGCCATGGTGCCGCCGAACCATGTCTCTAAGATGGCGTTGACATTTTCTTCGAGCCAGGGTATGGTCAGGGGTCTTCCGTTCATTAAGACCACCACCACGGGTTTTCCTGTCGCCACGACGGCTTTGACGAGTTCTTCCTGCATGCCGGGCAGGTTAATGCAGGCTCTGCTGGCTGCCTCACCGCTCATCCAGGCTGCTTCGCCCACGGCCATGATCACCACGTCGGACCGGCGTGCTGCCGCGACAGCTTCACCGAAATAAGCCTTTGAATCATCATCGATGCCACAACCTCTGTTATAAGTGATGTTTGTTTGCTTCGATACTTTATTTTTAATGCCTTCGAGCAGAGTGATACACTTTTTATAATCACCCGCTGCCGACCAGGAGCCGATAAGATCCTCACGGCCATCGGCCAGGGGACCTATTACGGCAAGGGATGGCACCGCTTTGCTCAGGGGCAGGAGGTGGTCGTCGTTTTTCAGCAAGACGATGGATTTCCTGGCTATTTCACGGGCGAATGCCAGGTGCTCCGGTGTCATAATCGAATCTTTCTCACGCTGTTCATTGCAATAGCGGTAAGGATCATCAAAAAGACCCAGGGCAAATTTTATCCGGAGTATGCGTCTCACCGCCTCATCGATGAGCATGATGTCGACTTTTCCTTCTTCGAATAATTGGGCGAGGTACTTATCGTACACGCCTCCCTGCATGTCCATATCGACGCCTGCGTTGAAGGCCAGGTCGGCGGCCTGTTTGTCGTTGGCTACAATGCCTTGATTGACCATTTCGTTGATGGATGTATAATCCGACACGACAAAACCCTGGAAGTTCCATTTACCTTTCAATATATCCGTGATGGTGTATTTGTTACCTGAAGCGGGGATGCCGTTGAGTTCATTGAAAGCCGACATTACCGTACCTGTGCCCGCCCTGACGGCGGCGTGGAACGGTGGCAGGTAAACTTCCCATAGTGTTCTGTCGGAGATGTCCACGGTGTTATAATCGCGTCCGGCCATGGCGGCGCCATAGGCGACGAAATGTTTGGCACAGGCCACCAGGGTATTGGCAGCGGCCAGGTCATGATTTTGAAAACCATTAACGCGGGCCGTGGCCACTTCCGACCCTAAAAAAGGATCTTCTCCCGCCCCCTCGCAGATGCGTCCCCAGCGTGGATCACGGGCGATGTCGACCATAGGGGCGAAGGTCCATGTCAACCCCTCGGCTGTAGCTTCCACGGCCGCAATACGGGCGGAGTGCTCTATGGCTTTCAAATCCCAGCTTGCCGCTTCACCCAAAGGGATGGGGAAGATGGTCTTGTATCCATGGATGACATCGTAGCCGAAGAGCAGGGGTATATGCAGACGCGAGCTGTCAACGGCCAGATGCTGCAGCTTGCTGATATAAGAGACACCGAGGGCATTAAAAATAGCACCTACCCGTCCTGATTTGATGCCGTCCACGTAATCATGCCGCAAGACCGGTCCGGTCACATCCCAGTCGCTGGTGTAAAGTGTCAACTGACCGATTTTTTCACTGAGCGTCATAAGTAAAATAATAGAGTCGATCTTTCTTTCCGTCGCGGTATCGGAAAATATGGTCGCTCTTTTCTCATTTTGAGCGCATTTGATAAGAAAGACAAGAATGAAGGGTGCACCGACCAACAGGATGAGAAAACGTATACGGTATTTCATGACCTGGATGATAATAATTTTTCAGTAACCCGGATTCTGTGTGAGTTTGCCTCCGCTGGCGTCAATTTCACTCTGAGGTATTGGAAAGACCTCATTTTTACCGTCCACGAAGTCCTTCCCCTGAGCTCTTAAAACTTCTCCTGCACGTCCCTGCCGGACCAGGTCGAAGAAGCGGTCATACTCCATAGCCAGTTCCACCCATCTTTCTTTCCATATAGCCTGACGCAGGTCAGATTGAGATGAGGCGGTCGTATTGCCAAGGCCGGCACGATTTCTCACCATGTTCAACGATTGCTGTGCGACAGATGTATTTCCCAGCTCATTCGCCGCTTCGGCATTGATGAGGTAAATCTCGCCCATTCTCAATACACGGACGTTTTTATTGGTGTAGTCATCATTACCGTCGTAAGTTTCGAGATATTTACTCACATAAGCTTTATAATTGTACCGTGGATTGGAAGCGCTCACAATAATGACATCATCGAACAGGGTATCGCCAACCGACATGATGGTAGCCTTTTTGCGTTTATCGCCCGGTTCGTATGCGTTGAGCAGATCTTCACTTGGTGTGTTGAAGCCCCATCCGCCATACGCTGAAGTGTCGGCACCATTGGCGCCCACAAATGTAAATTTACCTCCACGTATACCCTGTATCGAACAATATTGCTGCACTCCGGCAATAGGCTTACCCATCTTACCCTGAATTTCAAACAGTGACTCCGAGCTGTTTTCTCCTATCTCACGCCAGATGGTCGAATAATCAGGAACCAAACTGTAGTTTCCGACTTGTCCATTGATGATTTGTTCGGTCAGGTCGTAAGCCTGCTGCCATTTTTTCTCATACATCGACACTTTGGCAAGCAATCCGGTGGCTGCTCCTTTGGTGGCCCTGCCAATATCGGTGGCCGGATACTGATCCGGCAAAACACTGATGGCATAATTCAGGTCTCCTTCGATGAACTCATATATTTTATCTTTCGAGACCCTTGTATTGGCTTTATCCAGATCACTGGGGGAATTGGAGTCGATAACTTTATCGACAAGGGGCACATCACCCCAGCAGCGAACCAGGTTAAAATAATAATAGGCCCTCAGGAATCGGGCTTCACCTAACAGCCTGTTTTTCAGGTTATCATCGATATTATATTTAGGAACATTCGCCAGGGCCTGGTTGCAATTTGAAACACCCTGGAAGTTACCCTTCCATACTTCCGACACCGACAGAGATGTGGCTGTATAGGTGATGGCATCCATTTGATCCTTATCGGCTCCCAGATCACCCGGATCGCTTCCCTTGTCGGCTTCATCGGACGTAATGCTGGCCACTCCCGTCCATGAGAAGGCACTTTCCTGCCAGGTGAGAAGGTTCGTATAACATGCGTTAACAAACTTGACAGCATTTTCAGGCTTAATAAATGTGGAGTCCGCTACCACTAATTGGTCTTCAGGATTTGGGTTGAGCCAGTCTTTTTTACAGGCACCCATCAATAAAACTGTAGCAGACAGAATGTAAATGAAAATATTTTTTTTCATGATGACAGAAATTTATAGGTTAAAATGAAAAATTAACACCGAACAGGTAAGCGGCCGTCACAGGATAAACATCCAGTTCGATACCTGAACTTATCGCATCGCCGGGTAATTCCGGTGTGAATCCGCTATATTTTTTGAATATCAAAGGATTCTGTGCGGAGACATAGAATCTTAATTTTGAAATGTGCAATTTTTCCGTCGGGATACTATAGCCAAGAGTAATGTTATTAAAACGGAAGAATGTGCCTGATTCGACAAAATAGGTCGACGGTTTGGGTATGGCATTGGAAGCCCTGGGTTGAGTGCCATTGGGATTGTCAGGCGTCCAGCGGTTTTCGGCCCTGCTTTCCTCGATGTTGTCATTGCCGAAGCGTACTCCTTTTTTCCCGTTGTAAACCTTATTACCGGCATTACCATAACAGTCAAGGGAAAAGTCAATGTTCTTCCAGTTAAATCCGGCATTAATAGCATAATACATCTTGGGTTGGTAAGAGCCTGCGAATATTCTGTCCTTATCGTTTAAAACACCATCGCCATTTACGTCCTTGTACCTGAAATCTCCGGGTTTGGCACCTGTAAAATGCGGTGTGGCGTCAATCTCTCCTGTATTCTGATAAATACCCTCTACCTGATACACCCAAAAACTCCCGATGGGTTGTCCCACGACCGTATAGGTTGTGATTTCTCCATTGCCCAGACTACCTCCTTTCAGTTGCAGATTACCATTGACATGTTCCACATTATTTTTATTGAAAGTTATATTGCCGCCGATATAATAACTAAATTCTCCGGGTGTTTTATCACTCCAATGCAATCCCACTTCAACTCCCTTGTTTCTGACGTCTGCTGCCCGGGAATATACTGTCTGATCAGCGTCACCCACGGTGGACGGCAACGTTACATTAACATAGGCATTTGTCAATTTGTTATAATAGCCTATTTCCCCGCTTAACCTGTTATTCAGGATAACATATTCGATACCTGCATCAACACCGGTTGTAGGTTCCCATGTGGCCGTTGCATCCTTGATCTGATCAAAAGTAATGGCCTGCACCGGCTGGATAGCATTACCACCAAAGTCATAATAGAAGCTTTGTATAGTCACCCCGGTCAGAACAGCCAGACCGCTCACATTATCGTTTCCAACTTTACCATAATTAACCCTGACTTTCAGTTCATCAAATATTTTCTGGTTTTGCAGGAAGTTTTCTTCTGTCAGCAGCCATGTCCCGCCAACGGAATAAAATGTTCCCCATTTTTCACCAACAGGGAAGTTGCTTGAACCATCACGCCTTAGTGAACCACTCAGGCTGTAACGCTGGTGGAATGTATAAGTCAGCCTTCCGTAAAAAGATTCCCTGGTTAACAGTGAACCGCCGCTGATGCTTGTAGCTGTGGTTAAATCTCCCTGATCGATATACCAGAGATTGCTTTGATCGGGGACATTTTTGACATATCCCTGCAAATAGCCTGATTTATCGCGTTCAGCGGAAAATCCCACGGTGACATTGATTTCATGCAATTTGGCAAATGTCTGGTGATAGTTGGCATAATTATCGAAAATATAATAAAATTCATGGTTATTTGTGAGGGTCAATTCGGAAACGGGGTGTTGCTGGCCGCTCCAGATAAAATATTCAGGTGAATAGTTGGTATTATCATCATTATGCTGATCAAAATTGAAACTGCTCCTGAGGGTTAATCCTTTGACAGGAGTCAGTACACCGAACACATTGCCTTGCAGCCTGAGTTGCCTTGTTATATCGTTGGTATAAGCAAGCCTCGCAACCGGATTGGCAACGCTAAGGGCGGCCAGATATCCATAGTCCCCATTGGGGTATTTAACGGGAGCTGTCGGTGCCATGCGATAGGCATCCTCAAAAACATTGGGTTTATTGTTGGTTTTTGAGATATTCAGATTAAGGGTATAACCCAGCTCAAGCCATTTAAGAGGATTATAATCATTTTTAAGGCGGATAACGTAACGTGAATAATCATTTCCTTTAATGATCCCATTATCTACGAAATATCCGGCACTAAAATAATAGGTCAGTTTATCTGATCCGCCGTCAATGCTCAGGTTGTAATTATTCATCAATCCTTTACGGCTGACTTCCTTGAACCAATCGGTGTTGTATTTTAACGTATCCAGGTCGAACAATTGCGGTTGCCCGTCATAACCTCTGGCTTCGTTGGTAAATGCCGCATAGGTTTTGGCATCGGCCATTTTAACCTTGGATGTCATGGTTCTGAAGCCGACATATGAATCGAAATTAACCTTCATTTTACCTGCCACACCGTTTTTTGTAGTAATAATAATAACACCATTACCTGCCCGGCTACCGTAAATAGCTTGTGATGAAGCATCTTTCAGCACTTCGACGGATTGAATATCCGAGGTATTAATATTTGTTATATCATCTGTAATGACCCCGTCTACGACGTAAATAGGGTTAGCATCACCGGTGATAGAAGTAACACCCCTTATACGGACCTGAGGTTGAGAGCCGGGTGATCCTGAGCCTATGACCTGAATGCCGGGGGCCTCTCCCTGCAGGCCCTGTGCTGCAGTTAAAAAGGGCTCTTTTGAAATATCGGTGCCTTTAATTTTAGATATGGCACCAACTACCTGGCTTTTAAGCAATTGCCCATATCCTACGATGACCACCTCGTTCAGATAAGTTACAACAGGTTCAAGGGCGACGTTGATTACGGTTTTGTCGTCCACCTGCACTTCCTGCGTTTGATAACCGAGATAAGAGAATGACAGGACATCATCCTTGCTGGTAACGTTAATTGAATATTTACCGTCGGGATCTGTGGCCGTCCCGGTGTATGTGCCTTTAATCACAATATTTACACCGGGCAGTGTTGTACCATCTTTTGCGTTGGTGACCGTACCTGTGACGGAACGCACCTGGGAAAAAGATTGTAAGTAAAACGCCATTAAAACCATTAATGCGTAAATAAATTTTCTCATAGACCGTAAGTTTAAAATATAAAATGTTGATTTAGAAAAGAATGTTTTATCGGATTAACTAATTTTACGGGTTATTAAAACCTGTTCAAATTTACTTTCCAGAAAGTAAAAAAGCAAGTTTCAGTCATCATAATATTTTTCTTTAAAGAGGCCGGCTGATAAGTTTAAGGGTTGTCGAGCCATTGTCCGCTGAATCCGGCTTTTTTCAGACCTGCAATGATGTATTTATTTTTTTTCATGACCTTCCAGATGAGTCCGGTTTTATAATTCTCAATCATAATGACGATGGGGCCCTGGTCTATTCCGATGTAATCTTTGTCGAACCAGCCGTTTATATTTTCAGGCCCGAAAGTAAAGGTGGGGTTGAAAGCATCCCTGAATCCATAAGTGTCATAAAGTGCGGAGCCATACTTTTCATACATGGCTTTCAGGGCCGGGATGCATATTTCGGGTGCAAAGGGTATGGACCCGCCGGCGGCTGTGGGGGCGATGGTCCCGTCATCCACATGGTAATTAACAGCGGCGCCGCGGGCACTGTAGCCCATGAATTTGATGACAGAACCATTGATATCAACTTTCTTATCACCCGGTCCGTCACAAGCCGTCAGGCCCCAGATGGTATCGCTGTAATCGTTGAAATGACGCGGATTAGCTATGCAATAAGCACGGTTGCTGTATGTGGCTCTTCTGGCGTTCTCAAAATAATCAATGCCTTTGGCTGCCATGTATCTGTCATAAATACCCCGGAAGTCAACATACATGTGCGAGTACTGATGGCCGAACAAAGGTCCGAAATTGACCATTTCGTAACCATAATAGTCACCCCAGATGTAGGGTTTGGTCCAGTTCTCCCAGCAAATGGCCGGGACAGGGTGTGTCGTGGAACCCAGGGCCATAATGATCAGCAGCATGGCTTCATTGTAACCGTCCCATTGGGCTTTAAGAAAACCTCTGTCGGGAAACCAGCCCATCGACAGCAGGTCATTGTCGTTCAGGAACCAGTCCCATTCCACTCTCCGGTAGAGTGAGTCGGCCAGGTCACGGATGGCCGTCTCCGTAAGATCGTCGCCATCGAAATAGGACTGACATGAGAGGATACCTGCCATCAGCCACCCGGTATCGACCGTTGAGAGCTCCACGTCCTTGTAACGGGTGCCGTTCTTCATATCGATAAAATGATAGAAAAATCCTTTATAGCCTGCGACGGCATGCATGGCATTGCTTTGAGGCAGGTGATAGAGAAACCTCATCTGGTCGCGTATCCTTTCGGCGGCTATCTTGCGGGAGATGTAACCATTTTCGATGCCTACGATGTAAGAAGTGAGACCGAAGCCCATGGCGGCGATGCTGCAGAAGGACTCGGTCGGCCACCGGTCGGGGATCAGACCGCTTTCCGGATCGGCCAGATCCCAGAAATAATTGAATGTACGGCGTTGCAGATCGTCGAGATTAAATTCAGTGGATAATGTTTTGCCTACTTCATTATTACGGGAAGAGCTTTTGAATTTGCAGGCCGGCGTGATGAAAATAGCCAGTAACAGGATCAAACCCGGAAGCGGTCGTATTTTCATGGCATGAGGGGTAAAGGTTATATCATTCGTTTGATATTATTTGACTATAAAATTAAAAAATCTGCAGGTGGTTATTAAGAAAGGATTAATAATTTTGACGCTTCATGATATAAAAATCATACCTATGAGAACCTGTAATAACCATATAACCTTTTTCCTTGCCTTTTGTTCAATTTTTATTGTTACCGGGTGCAGCCATGCGTACCGGAATCGTCATGCATCCATTGAGCGACGAGTGGAATCGCTGTTAAAACTGATGACCGTTGATGAAAAAATAGCCATGCTGAGTGGTACCGGTTTTGACACGAGGGCAAACCAACGTCTGGGCATACCCTCCCTGCGGATGACCGATGGGCCTGCGGGTGTGCGGAGCGGTTATGCGACGGCCTTCCCGGCGCCTATTGCCATGGCAGCCACCTGGGATACCTCACTGCAATACCATGTTGGAAGAGCCATTGCTCTTGAAGCGGCTTCCAAAGGTAAGAATGTCCTCCTGGCTCCGTGTGTCAATATATTACGGTTACCCTTAGGCGGCAGGGACTTCGAAAGCTATGGTGAAGATCCTTATCTCACCTCACAGATGGCCGTTTCATTCATCAGGGGTGTTCAGAGCCGTCCTGTCATTGCCTGTGTCAAGCATTATGTCTGTAACAACCAGGAATGGGAGCGGCACAATGTCAACGTAGTGGTGGATGAACGGGCTCTGAGGGAGATATATTTTCCTGCTTTCAGGGCAGCGGTTCAGGAAGGTGGTGTCGGCAGCGTGATGGCGGCGTATAACAAGGTCAGAGGTTACCACTGCACCGAGAACAATTACCTGCTGAACCATGTGCTGAAAGAAGAGTGGGGTTTCAAGGGCTTCGTTGTTTCCGACTGGGGTGCCACCTATCATACCGTGGCGGCCGCCAATGCCGGTCTGGATATGGAAATGCCCTACGGTGATCATTTCGGGGATTCGCTTCGTGAAGCTGTGAAGAGGGGCGAGGTCAGTGAGCAGGTGATTGACGACAAGGTGCGGAGGTTACTGAGGGCTCTTTTTCAGTCAGGAGCTTTCGATACGCCTGTTCAGGAAGATACGACGGTGATATACCGCGATGAACAAAGACAGCTGGCTCATGAAGCGGCGCTGAACAGCATCGTTCTCCTGAAAAATGACCGTGAGATGCTGCCCCTGAACATGAATAAGATCAGGAAGCTGGCTCTCATCGGTGCGGGCGCTGTGGAGCCCCGTACCGGCGGTGGCGGCAGTTCGCGTGTGACACCCCTGTATTCCGTGACACCACTGCAGGCTCTGAAGAAATTTCTGAGCGATCAGATTGACATCGTGGTCTCACCTGGGGTGGCAGAAAAGGGTGATATTATACCGGTTGAAACAAAATATCTGCGCACCGGCGACGGTCGTCGTGGCCTGGAGGGATCCTATTATTCCTATAACCGTGTCAGCGAAGCACCCATACTGAACAGGATTGACAGCACGATCAGCTTCAACTGGGGTTATGACGGTCCTTCGCCGCTCTTTCACCGGCCGGACGACCGCAATGCTTTTTCCGTTAAATGGAAAGGTAAAGTGCTTCCACCGGCCGGCGGCACCTATGTTTTTCATGCCCTGAATAACGGCAGTATAAAGGTATTTGTCGATAATCAACTGATCATCGATGCCCAGGATAATGGTGACAAGGCGGCGATCACCTCCGGTGAGGTGAAACTGTCGGCAGGACGGGCTTATGATATGGCTGTGGAGTATCATTTTAACGGTGGCTATTCACAGGTCAAGCTGGGATGGAATATCCCCGGCTACCATCCGATAGAGGAGGCTGTCAGGATAGCCAAAGAAGCCGATGCGGTGATTGTTTTTGCCGGTTTGTCGGACCACTTCGAGAGTGAAGGCTTCGACCGTGATCATCTTAACATGCCGCAGCAGGACGTGCTGGTGATGGCTGTCGCCTCTGCCAATCCCAATACGGTGGTGGTGTTGCAGACAGGCTCGCCCGTTAACATCAATGCCTGGAACCGTCTGGCGGCGGCTATCGTTCAGGCGTGGTACGGCGGAGAGGAAGGCGGAAGAGCCATCGCCGAGGTGCTGCTGGGTAAATTCAATCCCTGCGGCAAGATGCCTTTCTCATACATCGGCAGCAGGAACGACTCACCCGCCATGGATGGGTACAGGGATACCGGCCTCGTGGCAGATTACAAAGAAGGAATCTATACCGGCTACCGGTATCTGGATAAACAGCATCTGAATTGCCTTTACCCCTTTGGCTACGGATTGTCATACACCAGGTTCCTGTACTCAAATTTAGCCGTTGAAAAAACAGGAAAGAATGAATTTTCGGTGAGTGCGGAGATAAAAAACATCGGGTACGTCAAGGGTAAGCAGGTTCTTCAGGTGTATATCCACCATATAGGAAGCGATATTGACCGTCCTGATAAGGAGTTGAAAAGCTTTTGCAAGGTCGAGGTACCTGTGGGTGAAAGCAGGACGGTCCACTTCCTGCTTCACGAAGACGCTTTTTCTGAATATTATGACAAGGAAAACCGGTGGGTGGTGGAGCCGGGTGATTATAACATCATGCTGGCCACCTCAGCACGGGAAATACGGCTCATGTATAAGGTCAAAGTGGAATAAAGAGAAAGGGCTGCCGTCCGGCAGCCCTTTCTCTTTATTTTATTATCTGACAGCTGTTTTCTTTGTTATTATCCCTGATCCGGTCCGGACCTGAACAAAATAAAGTCCGGGTGTGAATGAAGATACAGGTATCGCCAGATGGGCAGCCTTGACATTCTCGCCGGAATAAACTGTTTGTCCTGAGTAGTTGACTATGGTCACCGACTCCATCAATCCGGATGTGCGGATATAAAGATATCCTGATGCCGGATTGGGGTAAATGGCCACGTCGTTCATCCGGCGGTCATTTATTCCGACCGTGATATCGACCGTGCCGCACACCGGATCCGACTCACAGTAATCATATACGGCGGTTATGCAATATTCATAGGTGCCGTTAGGCAGACCCAGATCCTCGTAAATAAGCTCGGTGATCGGGTTTTCGGTCATCAGATTGCCGTCACGGTAAACATTATACCCGATCAGGTCGCGGGTGCCGGGATTGAATACTGTGTTCCCTCCGGTTGTGAGGTGTCCCTGTGCAATATGACCGGCCGGTGCCGTTTCATTTAGCGGCCGGCTGGAAGGCAGGGGGATAAGTGTCTCAGCAAGGGCTCTGCCATCCGTTACTATCTCGAGTAATCCCTGTATATTCCAGTTATAGCTCAGGCCATAGTCGGCCAGGTCATCCCATGAGGTGCCGTCCATGGAGATCAGATCGCCATATTCCAGTACGGCCGGTCCGGCGTCACAGCCTGCCGGGTAATCATCTGCAGGCTGATCACAGCTATAACCTATCCACAGTTCCTGTGAGGCATCGATTGGAACGGGTGTTGTCAGTCCAACCTGATTCCATACATTGAACATAAGGGTGGGGAGAGGCTCGTCGACGACGAGGGTGCCGGCATTGGCTCCCACCCACACCTTGAGGGTGTATGTGGTATTGGGTCCCATCGGGAACAGAGCCACGGTGGTGAGGGACATGCCGTCATAATCGGCCAGCTGGTCGGGACCGAAGCGTGCCGCGACATAATAGAAACCGCCGCCGGTCAGTCCGATGCCGTCATAATTCGTTCCGTCATCCCAATGTATCCATGCCGATCCCGGCGGGCTCCAGGTGACAGTGACATCGGGGCTGCCGGGTTCGTTTTCGATGACCAGGTTGGTGACGGGATCGCAGGGCGGCTCGGTGATGTCGACACTGACACACACCGGATCCGATTCACATTCGTCATACTGAGCCGTGACACAATATTCATACGTGCCCACGGCCAGTCCCAGGTCATCATAGTAAAGATCGGTGATGGGTTCCGGTGTCAACAGTGAACCGTCACGGTACACATTATAACCGATCAGTGCGCGATCGGAGGAATATGGTATAAATGATGACCCCGGTTTGAACATGCCACGCCGGATCATGATGTCAGACAATGCTTTACCGGTCGGCTTAAAGGAATTATGTACAAGGGGAACGGTCATGTCCTTCTCACCTGTGACTATATCCAGATAGCCTTGCAGGTTCCAGTTATAGCTTAACCCATAATCAGCCAGGTCATCCCATGCAGTGCCGTCCATGGAGATCAGGTCACCGTATTCCAATACGGCCGGTCCGGCATCACAACCGGCCGGGTAATCATCCGCGGGCTGATCGCAGGAATAGCCTATCCACAGCTCCTGCGACGCATCGATCAGAACGGGCGTCGAGAGCTCAATCTCGTTCCACTGTTCAAATAACAGGGTGGTCAGCGGCTGGTTGATGACGAGAGTCCCCGCATTGGCCCCTATCCATACCTTAAGGGTATAAGTGGTATTGTAACCGAGAGGGTATAAGGCGACCTTTGTCAGTGACATACCGTCATAATCGGCCAGCTGGTCCTGGTCGAAACGGGCAGCGACATAAAAGAATCCGCCATTAGTGAGGCCAATGCCGTCGTTATTCGTTCCGTCATCCCAGTGTATCCAGGTGGGTTGAGTTCCGGGGGGGCTCCAGGAGAGGTGCACATCGGGTGTGCCGGGTTCGTTATACGCCGTCAGGTCGTTGACCGGATCGCATGACGGTCCGGTGATGACCACTTCCACGGGTCCGGCAGGCTCGGATTCACCTTCGTCATACAAGGCGGTGACCGTATAGGAATAGGTACCTGTTTCAAGACCGGGATCCAGGTAAAAGAGGTCGGTGACAGTGGATGTGTTGATCATGACCTCATCACGATAGACGTTGTAACCCAGGAGAGTCTGTCGTGTCTGCCATGGGGCTGTGCCTGATGCCTGGGTATGGTTCAGCGGGCTTGTAAATCCCTTTGCAGTGGTGATAAATCCCTGTATGTTCCAGTTATAGTCCAGATCCGGATTTAGTTCAACCAGGTCATACCACGTGGAGGCATCAACAGAGATCATGTCGCCATATCCCACAATAGCGGGCCCTTCATCGCAACCGGCAGGATAATCACCGGCGTCATGGGTGATTGAATAGCCTATCCATAACTCCTCTGTGGCGTCGATGACCACGGGTGTGCTCAGATCAAATTCGTTCCACTGATTACTGACGGGTAATACGGGCTGTGTGAGGAGTTGCGTACCCGCATTGGCACCGATCCATACTTTAAGTGTGTACGTGGCAGTGGAACTCCCCCTGGGGTAAATGGCTATCTTTGTCAAAGACATGCCGTCATAGTCCGTCAG
>Ga0136653_10000218_pt1 | contig 28978 bp, 26 predicted proteins | sample LakKivw275mmetaG_FD_94866 | JGI IMG/M metagenome (GOLD analysis project Ga0136653, IMG submission 94866) | Anoxic lake water microbial communities from Lake Kivu, Rwanda to study Microbial Dark Matter (Phase II) - Lake Kivu water 275m metaG... | ecosystem: Environmental > Aquatic > Freshwater >...
ATCCGGGATCTCTCCAGAAAAAACCGAACTCTTCAGGCAGCTCTCATCAGAGAATCCGGGCATCGCCCAAAAGTCCCTTCACAGGCTGTTGAAGATAGCGGGTTTAAAGGAAATGCCGTTATTGATCAGGATCATGGCAGTAACCCGTCACGAAAAAGTGACCCAGGACATTGAAAACTGGCTGGCGAGCATCAAAACCAATGAAGCTGCCGTAATTATGGCCGAGGCACTCGTTGATCCCGATTTATCCTCCATCCGGGCAGCCCTCGTCAGGGCCAGCTGGGAATCCCAGCTGGATTTCAGCCATCACCTGCTGCTGTTTGCTCACCTGATGATCACGGGTGATTATGGCCTGGCAGTTGAGGCCTTTTCGGTCATCGAAAACACCTGCATGGAACACCCGGTCCCGGTTGAAAGGATCAATGAGTTGACCTCCCAGCTCAAAAACAGCCTCCCGGATCAGCCGGAGTCAAAGCAACGGTTAGTTCGCGAACTGATCCTGGTCCTGGAAAACTGTAACAGGTAGATTATTGGCCTTCTGAAAAATAGCGCATGAATTGGGTTCTTTCCCAGGTCCCGGGGTCATCGTGGTTGCGATAGCTCATGCTGCCCCGGAAATCTCCCAATGATTTGAAATTTCGTCCAATCATCCATTTTCCAAGCCCGGACAGTAGTACTCTTAGATATTCCGGCCCATTACGGTACAGGACGGAGCATACCTGAACGGTTGTCGCACCAGCCAGCAGTAATTTGATGACAGCCGCCGCATCGTGGACACCCGTGGAGGCGGAGAGATCCATTTTACGGTTGCTGTCGCTTACCAGGCTGATCCACCTAAGTGTCTGCCTAAGGTCAGCCGGGGTACTGAACACTCCGGCGGAGGTCATCCTGAGGCTGTTGATATCGATATCCGGCTCGTATAAGCGGTTGAACAGGACAACAGCTTTGGCGCCCATTGCAAAAAACTGGTGAACCAGGTGATTCAGGTTCGAAAAGTAGGGACTGATCTTGGCTATGACAGGGATCCTGATTCCCGCCATGACTTTCTGTAATATGTCATAATAGTTTTGTTCCATCCGCTCCGGTTCATCGTAATCAACCGGCAGCATAAACATGTTCAACTCAAGGGCATCCGCCCCGGCCGTTTCGATCTGCCTGGCAAAACCGGTCCATTCCGATCCCGATACGCAATTGATGCTGGCAATAACAGGCTGGCTGATTGTTTTTTTCGATTGCTCAATCAGGTTGATGTACTCTCCTATTGCATGGCTTTTGGAATAATATAAAATATAATCCAGTGCCTCGGGATACGCATTTTCTTCAGTGAGCATGCCTGATTCAGCGAGGATCTGCTCCTCGAAAAGGGATTTCAGGACTATCGCACCGGGTCCGTTGGCCGCAAGGTGTCGGATTTTCTCAGGGGTATCGGTCAGACCAGAACTGCTGACGATAATCGGGTTGTCAAGTGACAATCCGGCATAGGATGTTCTCAGATCAATCATATCAGATGGTTATTATGTTTTTACCTGTGTCCAAAAATCTTTGTTCCGATCCGTACCAGGGTGCTCCCTTCCTGAACGGCGACCGTGTAGTCGCCCGACATACCCGTGGAGAGTTCGTTGAAACAATCGCTACCGCTAAAAAAACCGGCTTGCAGTTCCCTGAAAAGAGAATGGATTACCTGAAACTCCGTTCGCACCTGGCCAAGGTCTTCGGTCAGGCTGGCCATGCCCATCAGCCCGCGGATCCTTATTCCTGGCGGGGGATCCCTCCTCACCGATTTAAGAAGGGCGGTCAGCCCGGTCCGGTCCAGGCCAAATTTTGTTTCCTCCCTGGCGATGTGCATTTGTAAAAGACAATCAACAATCCTGTTATGCTGAACGGCCTCTTTTGAAATTTCCAACAGCAACCTGTAGGAATCAACCGAATGTATCATGGATACAAACGGTACGATGTTTCTGACCTTGTTGGTCTGAAGGTGGCCGATCAGGTGCCATTCGATATCGGCAGGCAGAACCTCCTGTTTGGCAACCAGTTCCTGCACCCGGTTTTCACCGAAGATCCTCTGCCCTGCGCGATAGGCCTCCATGATCCGTTCAGGAGGATGATTTTTCGAGACGGCGACCAGACGGACATGTCCGGGTAATTCGTTCCGAAGCAGGGCAAGATTTTGGGCAATATCAGGCATATCAGTATTTCCCTAAACTCTACCAAAAGGTCAGAACTGCGGCAAAAACAGGCTTATCTGCCGGCTTTTTGCGGATAAGACCATAAAAAGCCCTGTTATCCTTAGAAATGGGCTTCATGAGGATTTCAATCTCATCCTCCGGCTTGATTTCGGAAAGGAAATTGGCTTCGACCATCCGTATCTCGTTGTTTAGCACGATATCCATCGGGACCTCATTGATGATCCACTCCAGGTAACGGGCATTATTCACGTGAAGGTTCATGTCAAGCTGGCTGTACCTGGCTTTAAAACGGTTGACCGGACACATATCCGAAGGCCAGGCAATCTTTTCAGGTTTGCGGTCAATGGCCGCCAGTCCGGCCAGCGAACCGGTCTTATATTCCACACCCGACATCCTCACCGGCCTCCGTGTTGCCAAGTCAAGCAGGCTCCAAACCGTTGAACCGGCTGCCAACCGGGAACCTGCCTGATCCAAAACCGTGAAGTCACGATAAGCCTGCACACCTTCCATCATTCTCGGCCAGGTTTTTAAGGTGATCTCCTCCTCCCAGACCGGCATCCGCCTGACTTCGACCAGAGCCCTGATCAGCACCCAGGCCTGGTGCCTGTCAATCATCTCCTGGTAACCCCATCCCCGCCGGCCTGCATCATAATGGGCGGCTTCTCCGAACAGCCAGAACAGGGCTTGAAGGCTAAGCCTCCTGTTGGGGTCAATCAGGTAGGAATGAACCTTGAACTTCTTTTCGTAGATCGGGATATTCTCTTGTTTCATGCCCTGCCGCTCCTCTGATCAGACCGGGAATCTATAATTGACCAATTTTAATCATTTTTACCGTGCAAAAGAATGAAGAAGATCTCCTATATACAGTCGCTGATCCTGGAAGGTGAGCATCAACAGCAGGACTTTAAGTTCGGCATCACCGATTCGAGAAAAATTGCCCGGTCACTGGCAGCCTTTGCAAACACCGATGGAGGCAGGCTCCTGATCGGGGTGAAGGACAACGGTGTCATCGCGGGGGTGCGGTCGGAAGAGGAATATTACATGATCGAGTCTGCCGCCCAGCTCTTTTCAAAACCAGAAATCCGGTTTGAATCCAAAATCTGGAAGGAGAGCGGCAAGACCGTACTGGAGGTTTGGGTTCCGCCAAGCCCCCTGAGGCCCCATTATGTTAAGAATGAGGATGGCAGTTATGATGCTTATGTACGTTCAAGGGATGAAAACATCCAGGCAGATGAAGTGATCATTGCAGTCTGGCAAAAGAGAAAACAAAAAAAAGGAACTCTCATCCGCTACTCCCCGAATGAGGAAAAACTCTTCGAGTTACTTTCCGGGCAGGATCAGATAACCCTTCGGGAATTCAAGAAACAGGCACGGTTGACAACCCGGATGGCTGTTGATACCCTTTCCAACCTGATCATTCTTGGGGTGATACAGCAGGTAGTGGCCTCTCCGGAATCATTTTTCCGGGTAACCAGGGCGGAAGAGGGGGATCAGACGGGTCTCAGGAACTGCGCAACCTGAATATGAATCCTGTCCCTCTTACTGTTTCAATTGAAACCGATTCTTCAGAGCTCAGGAATTTGCGGAGGCGGCTTACAAAAACGTCCATGCTGCGGCCCAGGAAATAGTCATTTTCGCCCCAGATCTCGGTCAGGATATCTTCCCGCTTGACCAGCTTGTTCTCGTGCTGCAGAAAATACTTTAAAAGCATGCCTTCCTTAAGGGTCATCTTATAGGAATCTTCGCGGGTTACAAGAAGCAGTTCCTGAAAATTAAAAGTAGCCTGGCCGATATGGAATTCATTTTCATTCTGCAGTCCCGAGCGCTTCAGGATATTATTGATCCTCAGCACGAGCTCATCCACCTCGAAAGGCTTGCAGATATAATCATCTGCACCGATCTTCAACCCCCTGATGCGGTCTTCTTTCAAGCTTTTGGCCGTAAGGAAAATGAATGGAGTATCCGGTGAACTGCCGGTTATTTTCTCTGCCACCTCGAATCCGTCCATTTTGGGCATCATGACATCCAGGATGCAAATGGTGAATCCCGATTTTTTGAACAGTTCCCAGGCTTCTTCCCCGTCGCGGGCCAGGCTAACCGAAAAACCCTGCATTTCCAGGTATTGAGCTAAAAGATTTCCGAGATCCGGATCATCTTCGGCCAGAAGAATGTTGACTTTTTCCATGAACAGGCAGGTTTAAAACAAAAGTACTTCCCTTTCCCGGATGGCTGCTGACGTCAATGGATCCTCCGTGAGCCTCCGCAATTTGTTTGACGTAAAACAGCCCCAAACCCAATCCTTTGATTTTATGAATATTACCGGTATGAACCCGGTAGAACTTATCAAAGATATGTTTCTGATCCTCCCGGCTGATACCGATACCATTATCCGTTACCATGATCTTCAACCGGTCTTCGCAAACCACCTCCAGCAGGATGTGAGGCTCTCCCAGGTTGTATTTGACAGCATTGATGAAAAGGTTGTGAAGGGCAATGGTCAGTTGTACCTCATCGAGATAGGCTGTCGGAGTTTTAATGGAGTATTTCTCTTCCACGGCACAACCTGATTCCTTGCATTCCCAGCGGAAAGCCTCAGCTATCCCGGCAAAGAACGGCTCCACTTCAATCTCTTTACGTTCCAGAGAAAACTGCTTTCTTTCCCACATGCTGATTTCGAGGAGGTGGTTGATCTGCTTGGTCAACTGCCGGTTCTGCCGGTGAATAACGGAAACCGTTTCCCTGGTTTTCAGTCGGTCATCCAGGATGGAATCATTTTCAAGCGTCCGGGTGGCAACGGATATGGTTGATAACGGAGTCTTCAACTCGTGCGTCATGTTGTTGATGAAATCGGTTTTCAATTGTGACAAGCGTCTCTCCTCGAGCAAGTTCCTGAGCGTAAATATAAACATGAACCCAACGGCAACCAGCGCCAGGATCGCCAGCACGAGGCTGCCTGCGATTTGTTGCAGGACGATCTCCTTTTTTTGGCTGAAGTCTATATAATAGTCAAAACCGATCGAGAAATTATTCCCGGTGAAACCATAGTGATTGACCGGTTTTTGTTCTCCCGGGACGCCCAATGACTTTGAAAAATTCCAGTCACTGTCGTCAGCCTCATTATAGATCGATAAAACGCTGGTTTCTTCCAGGAACACCAGATCGGTGATCCTGAAATAGGACCTGAACCCGGCTGGTTCACCCATTTTCTCCAGGTATTGCTTCAGATACTCATCAAGTTTCTGGTCCTTGACGAGCGTTTTCTGATATTGCTCCAGGACTTGCTGCCTGAAAGAAAGTGTATCGACATCCTTGCTCCGGAGCACGTTCATGTATCCGGCAGAAACAACATCCAGAAACTTATAGGTTTCATCCAATCCCCGGTTTCCGGATCTTTTTTCAATGAAAAACAATCCCTTCTGCACGATTTCCCGATACCTGTAATCAAATTTTTCCGTCGAAAGCAGGTAAATCTTCCTGACCAGGATCACCTCAATACCTGTCAGAACCAGTATTGACACGACTGTCAATAGCAATATGGTCAGACTTTTTTTCATTTTCCGGGATAAAAGTAGGTGATTTCTTTCTGGCTTATTGCGGATTAACCTGACATTAACCCTGCGTTAACCGTCGGACGGTCAATCGTGGCATATATTTGCTCCGGATATAAAACTCAACGGAAATGAAAACAAGAATCATAACGCAGATCCTTTTAGTTGTCTTCCTGGCCCCGGTTGGCGGGGTTATGGCCCAGAACAAAACAGAAAAGGAGAAAAAGGAAACCGAGAAAACGATCATCATTGACGGCAAGAAACTGACCGGGGAGGAACTCGAAAAGGAACTCCAAAAAATTAAGGAGAGCCATGAATTCGAGTTACAAAATCTTGAGAAAAACATGTTCTATAACGAGAAGGAAGCATTGGAACAGTACAAGCAGCAGCTTCAAGACATTGATAGAGATCGGGTTGCACCTTATTATCGTCGCGGAGGTGTCGTGGCCACGGTTCCGGGAATTACCTTTGACAATTATAACGTTTGGGCTCTGACCCAGAACAATTCATTGAATATCAGCAAAGATCTCCAGGATGTGACCTATGCCACCGATTTTTCCTATGAGGTAAAAAACGATAATTCCACTATCAGTTTCAATGTCAATGGAAGCTTGAGCGGCGGAGAGCTAAAAATAATCCTGAAAAAACCGGATGGCACCGTTTTTCAGGAAATAAAAATTTCTCCCTTGGCAGATATCAATTGGAATCAGCAATTTTCCTGGGAAGAAGATGATCAGGATGATTACCTTGGAAAATGGGTGATCTCCATGAAAGCAGATCAGGCCAAGGGTAAATACAGCATCAGGGTTAATTCGAGGTAACTGCCGGGAGAGTTACTTGACAATTTCAATAAAAAAAGAGTTGCCAGCTTTTAAAAAGTTGACAACTCTAGAAGGTGTGTATCACCAGCCCGCTCCGGAGTTTCGGTTCGAACCAGGTCGTTTTGGGAGGCATGATATTACCGGTATCCGCGATATCCATAAGCTGTTTCATTGAGACCGGGTAAAGGGCAATAGCTACTTTCATTTCCCCCCTGTCAACCCTTTTTTTCAATTCGCCGAGCCCACGGATCCCGCCGATAAAATCAATCCTCTTATCGGTCCGGAGATTTTCAATTCCCAGTATATCTTTCAAAATGAGGTTTGAACTGATCGTGACGTCCAGAACCCCGATAGGATCCGAGTCGTTGTAAGTGCCGGGCCTGGCAGTCAGGCTGTACCATTCTTCATCCAGGTACATTCCGAAATTATGCAGGCGATCGGGTTTGAAGATCGCGGTTCCCATCTTGTCAATCCTGAATTTTTCTTTGAGCCGTTTCAGGAAATCCTCCTTCGATAGACCGTTCAGGTCTTTGACCACGCGGTTGTAATCAATGATCCTCAGTTGGTTATCGGGGAAATGAACCGCCAGGAAGTAATTATATTCTTCTTTGCCCGTATGGGCTGGATTGTTCCTTTTCCGTTCGTTTCCAACCAATGCTGCGGCAGCCGTACGGTGATGGCCATCAGCGACATAGGTACAGGGTATTTGAGCAAACAGCCGCGTAATTTCAGCAATGACCGCGCCGTCATCAACCTTCCAGAAATGATGCCCGATCCCGTCAGAAGCCGTAAAATCGTACTCGGGAGCATGGGATTTGATCCATCCCGAGATGATGGCATCCAGCGCGGGTACAGCCCGGTAGGTAAAGAACACCGGTTCCAGGTTAGCGCTGTTCACCCTGACGTGCTTCATCCGGTCCTCCTCCTTGTCGGCCCGGGTGAGTTCGTGTTTCCGGATGATCCCATTCATATAATCTTCAACACCCGCGCAACCGACCAACCCGTACTGGGTTTTCCCGTCCATCGTCTGGGCATAGATATAGTACATTTCCCGGGGATCTTCAACCAGCCAGCCATTTGACCTGAAAAGGGCAAACATCTCGGAAGCCTTCTGATAGACCTGCGGCTCGTGCTCATCAATGGGCGGGAAAAAATTGATTTCGGGCTTGATCAGGTGCAGAAGCGACTGATCGTTCCCTGCCGCTTCGATCCTGGCTTCCTCGGAGTTAAGCACGTCATACGGCCTGGATGCAACCAGGTGAGCGATCTCTTTCGGTGGCCTCAGGCCCCGGAATGGTTTCAGGATTGCCATGTAAAAAAATTAAAAAGATATCGGATTTCAGACATCAGACACCGGAATTCAATCCGATATCCGAAATCCAAAATCCGATATCCAGGTTCTACTTGTTTACCTTGAATTTTATGTCGCCTTTCTCGAAAAAGTCCCGGATCTGGCAGGCAGCCGCGATACCGGCGTTGATATTTGCCTCTTCGGTCTGGGCTCCCATCTTTTTCGGGGTGGCATAATAGCGACCGGCAAATTTGGCCTGAAAGGCCTCGGCACTGTCAGGTGCCACATCCGTCAGATACTGGAATTTCAGTTTTTCATCCATGATCTTCATCAGTTCATCCTCCTGTATGACCTCTTTTCTGGCGGTATTCACCAGCACGCCGTCTGCAGACATCAGCGAAAGAAGGGCTGTCCCGATGGATTTCCTGGTCTTGTCATTAGCCGGTATGTGCAGGGAGACATACTGGCAGGTGGAATAGAGCTGTTCGGCTGAATCCACAGGTTTTACGCCTGCCCGGGTAATGGTCTCTTTCGGAATGTAAGGGTCATAGGCATAGATATCCATCCCGAATCCCTTGGCAATTTCAGCCACGTATTTCCCCACATATCCGAAGGCATGGATGCCCAGTTTCTTGCCTCTCAGCTCCGTGCCCGATTTCCCGCTATAGAGCCCCCGGGCACCATAGACCATCATTCCCAGCGCCAGTTCAGCGACGGCATTGGAATTCTGGCCCGGCGTATTCATGACCACCACACCTTTTTCGGTAGCCGCAGGCAGATCTATATTATCGTAGCCTGCACCGGCCCTGACGACTATTTTCAACTTTCCGGCCGCATTCAGGACCTCCCGAGTAATCAGGTCACTCCTCACTATCATCGCATCCACGTTGGAAACAGCGTCAATCAGCTGCTGGGGAGTGGTATATTTTTCAAGCAGCACCAGGGTATAGCCCGCCTTTTCAACAACTTCCCGGATCCCTTTTACGGCAGCCGGCGCAAACGGTTTATCGGTAGCAATCAATACTTTTTTCATGGCACCGTATTTATTAGTTAAACCAGAGTTCTTTCAAATTCCTTCATGGCCTCAACCAGGACCCTGACGCTCTCAATTTCAAGTGCATTATAACATGAAGCACGGAATCCGCCTACCGAACGATGGCCCTTAATGCCGGCTATCCCTTTGGATTGAGCCAGCGTCAGGAAATCGGCTTCCTTGTCCTTATAGGGTTCTTTCATGACAAAGCAGATATTCATCCTGGAACGGTCCTCCCTGGCAACAGTGCCGACAAACACCTTGCTGCCGTCGATGGCGTTGTACAGCAAGTCCGCCTTGGCTTGTGCCCTCTTGTCCATCTCTTTCAATCCACCCATGGAAACGACCCATTTCAGTACTTCGTGTACGACGAAAACATTAACGCAGGGAGGCGTATTCTTCATTGAGTTATTCTCCACGTGCACCCGGTATTTCAGCATGGTCGGGATGTTGCCGCGGGTGACCCTTTCCAGCATTTCATTCCTGATGATCACAATCGTAACCCCGGCAGGTCCCATGTTTTTCTGTGCACCTGCATAGATCAGGCCGTATTTGGAAACATCCACGGGACGGCTCAGAATATCCGAAGACATATCGGCAATCAGCGGGACCGGGCTGTCTATGTCTTTCAGCATCTCGGTACCGAAAATCGTGTTGTTGGTGGTAATATGGAAATAGTCTGCGTCAGAGGGAATGGTGTAACCTTTCGGTATATAGGTAAAATTCTTGTCCTCCGATGAAGCCACAACATCAACCGGGCCAAACAACTTGGCTTCCTTGATTGCGCCTGAGGCCCAGGTACCGGTATTCAGATAGGCAGCCTTGTTGTTAAGAAAGTTGAATGGCACCATGGCAAACTGAAGGCTGGCGCCTCCGCCAAGGAATAATACGGAATAGCCTTCTGGAATGGCCATGATCTCTTTAAGCATGGCGATCGTTTCGTTGAGGATTGCTTCAAAATCCTTTCCGCGGTGGGAAACTTCCATGACAGACATGCCGGAATTTCCCAGTTCGATGACGGCTTTTGCCGTTTTTTCCCTGACCAGGTCGGGCAGGACACAGGGGCCAGGATTGAAAATATGTTTTCTCATGATAATAAGTTTTTGAGTTTCACTTATTTATTTACAATAAATGGAAGCTTGACAATTTCAGCTTTCAGGTTCCGGTTACGGATCTGAATATAGACCTCACTGCCGATTTTAGCATTCTCGGAACTAATGTAACCCATGCCGATACCATTTTGGAGTACAGGTGATTGGGTTCCTGAAGTCACTTCCCCGATCACCTGTCCGGTCTGATCAACGATGGGATAATGCTGCCTGGGAATGCCTCTCTCCTTCATTACAAATCCCCTGAGCATTTTCCCGGGTTTATCAGCCTTCTGTTTTTCAAAAAGCGCCCTGTCGATAAAATCATTGCCTGGGACAAACTTGGTTATCCACCCAAGGCCGGCTTCGATCGGTGAAGTCTCATCATTGATATCATGGCCGTACAGGCAGAATCCCATTTCGAGGCGCAGGGTATCTCTTGCACCGAGTCCGATGGGCTTGATGCCAAACTCCCTCCCTGCTTCAAAAACCGCATTCCAGAGAGTATCAGCGTCCTGGTTGGCACAATAGATCTCGCATCCTCCGGCGCCCGTATAGCCGGTAGTGGAAAAGATAACCTCGGGAATTCCTGCGAATGGTATTTTCTTAAAGGTATAGTAGTCCATATCTACCACCGGTACGGCTGTCAGCTTTTGCATCGCTTTCAGGGCGAGTGGTCCCTGCACGGCCAACTGGGCGATCTCGTCTGAAGCATTGTAGAGGTCAGTCCCGATGGTCAGGCCCATCGCAGAAGCATGACCGGCACACCACTTCCAGTCTTTGTCAATGTTGGCTGCATTCACTACCAGGAGATAGGTCATCGCATCGATCCGGTAAACCAGCAGGTCGTCTACGATGCCTCCCTTGCCATTTGGTAAGCAACTGTACTGCACTTTTCCGTCGAACAGGTCGGCCACATTGTTGGTTGTCAAACGCTGAACCAGATTAAAGGCTCCGGGCCCCTTAACCCAGAACTCACCCATATGAGAAACATCAAACACTCCGACTTTTTCACGAACCTGCATGTGTTCGGCCGTTATTCCGGAATATTCAATCGGCATCAGGTATCCTGCAAAAGGTTCCATCCTGGCGCCCAGTTGCTGGTGAAATTTCGTAAAGGGAGTGGTTTTAACTTGATTTTCCATCTTAGAAGGGTTGAGTGTTGTTTGACAAATGTAGGTGATTTCGGTTGGTTAATTTATGACTTATATCTGTTATAAGCTATCGTGCGATCGCCTTCTTGTATTTGGTTTTTTTGCTTCCGGAATAAATGTCATACCTGCGGAATGAACATTCGATCGCACCGTTCAGCATCGGTATCCTGCGGGCCGGATGCAGGCCGACCGCCTTCATTGCTTCGGGATTGCCTGAGAATATCCAAGCCTGATAACCCTGATAATGCTGCTTCATGCGATCACCGATCATCCGGTAAAGACCGGCTATGTTCTCTGTCTTCATTCTTTCATCATAGGGCGGGTTTACGATCATCATTCCTTTACCCTGAGGCGGGATGAACTCTTCGATGGATTGGTGCAACAGGTCGACCTTCTTATCGAGGAAACTTTTATTGAGGCCTTCCCGCGCCATCATCAATGCTTTGGCTGATTTATCGGCACCGATGATCTTAAAGGGGAATCCCGGCTTTTCTTCGACCTGATCCACCACTTCAGTCAGCAAATCAGAATTGAAATTCTTCCATTTTTCAAATCCAAAGGAAGACCTGAAAGTGCCCGGCATTATATTATAGGCCATCATCGCTCCTTCTATCAGGAATGTGCCCGAACCGCACATGGGATCGACCAGGTGGCCATCTCCCTTCCAGCCGGTCAGGAGCAGCAATCCGGCTGCCAGGACTTCATTGACCGGCGCCTGATGCATGTGGGAGCGATAGCCTCTCTTATGTAAGGAATGGCCGGAACTGTCAAGAAGAACCGTTATCCGGGTATCCTGAATATGGATGGAGATCCGGATATCCGGATTTTCGCGGTCCACGCTGGGCCGTTTACGGGTTCTGTCGCGGAATTGGTCGACAACGGCATCCTTGGTGCGCTGCGCTATGAACTGGCTGTGTGAGAAATAAGGTGAGTTCAGCACGACTTCAATGGCCAGAGTCTGGGATGGGTGCATGTACCTTGACCAATCGATTTTCTGAATGCCCTGGTACAGTTCAAAATCATTCCTGGCATTGAAGCAGTTGATCTCCACAAGAACTTTCAGTGCACTCCGCAAGCGGTAATTGGAGGCATACAACGCTTTCAGGTCGCCCTGGTACCGGACGGCACGGTTGAGGATCTCGATATCCTGAACTCCCAGTGAGCGGATCTCCTCGGCCAGCACCCCTTCCAATCCCTGAAATGTTTTGGCCACTATATAAAAACGATCTCCGAGCATGTTGCCCCGTTATTGGCTGTCATTAATGACGTGTTCAACAATTTTCACTGCATTTTCAAACCTTTCAGCCCCGAAACCCGTAACCCGAAAATAGGGAAATCCGGCCAGAACCAATTCCTTTTCATATAATTCATTGAGATGATCCCTCCTGGAAGGATTTTCCCTCAAGGGGTCCGGTTCCCAGGGAATATCAGGCTGGCAAATCAGGTAGGTGCCCTTCCCATGGCTTTCCATCTCAGTCAGAAACCATTCCGGTACTTTTGAATAAACCTCCTGAAACCAGACTTTAATATTGATAAGGTCCGTATCAAAGAACACCATCGGCTGGTGCTCATTTTCCACGATCAGGCGCAGCTGTTCCCCGGCGATCAGTTCCAGATCATGGTAAGTGTAAGGTTTGCCCAAATGCATTAGGTACTCCCGGGCATATTCCCTGATTCCCGGGGAATGATAATAGCCCGCCAGTTGGAAGGTCAGGGTGCTCTTGCCGGTGGATTCGGCTCCGACCAGGTAGAAATGCCGGTTCATGTGCGCAGCAGGGTTTTTTTCCACTGATGATATCCGATGACTGCCATCACGGTATAAAATCCGAAAAGGAAGGTTGTGGCATACAATCCCTGCCACAGGTACAAACCGATGGAGACGGAATCTACAACCAACCAGACCAGCCAATGCTGCAATATCTTACGTGCCAACATCCAGGTGGCGACTATGCCACCGGAAGTAGTCAGCGCGTCCCACACCGGTATGGTTGAATCCGTCAACCGGTCGAGAATGATGGCAATCAAAGCCCAGATCATGACAAATACACTCAGAAGGATGAAACCTGTTCTCCTGCGCAGGTTGGTTACGGGCAAGCCGTCCGATTTCCCCGTTGCCGGGACCTTGCGGTTCCAGTTCCACCAGCCGTAAACGCTGATCGCGGCATAGTATCCCTGCAGGCACATGCCTGCATAAAAGCCCGAATTCCCATAAACCCAGGCGTAAAGTCCGGCAGAAACCAGCCCGAAACCCCACAGCCATTTGATCTGACGGACTCCGAGAATCACATAGGCAACACTGACGGCAGCGGCAATAACCTCTATCCAATGATCACTGATCCAAAGAATGATTTCATCCATCGATCGGCGGTGTTAGCTTCTTTCCGTTCAATCTACTCCCATTCGATTGTTGCCGGGGGTTTGGAGCTGATATCATAAACCACCCGGTTGACACCCTTAACCTTATTGATGATTTCATTGGATATGGCCGCCAGAAACTCACCGGGTAAGCGGGCCCAGTCTGCAGTCATCCCATCCGTGGAGGTCACGGCTCTCAGGGCAACCACGTTCTCATAGGTCCGCTCGTCACCCATTACCCCGACAGCCTGTACCGGCAACAAAATGGCTGCAGCCTGCCATACCTGATCGTACAGCCCGTGCTCAATCAGCCCCTGGATATAAATATCATCCACCTCCTGCAAAAGCTCTACCTTGTTTTGGGTGACCGGCCCCAGTATACGTATGGCTAAACCCGGTCCCGGAAAAGGATGCCGCTTAAGAAACAGATCCGGAATATGCAAGGCTGCTCCCACCCTCCTCACCTCATCCTTGAACAAAAGTTTCAGGGGTTCGACGATCTTCAGACTCATTTTTTCAGGCAGGCCTCCGACGTTATGGTGGGATTTGATCGTTGCCGAAGGACCGTTGACCGAGGTGGATTCAATGACATCCGGATAGATAGTTCCCTGGGCCAGCCATTTGATGCCGGAAAGTTTCTCCGCTTCACGGTCGAAAATCTCGATGAAGCACCGGCCGATTGCCTTTCTCTTGCTTTCAGGATCGTTCAGGCCGGCCAACTGTCCCAGGAATTCCTTTCGGGCATCCACGCCCAGTACATTCAAACCCAGGTGCTTGTATGACTTCAGCACATTCACGAATTCATTTTTTCTGAGCAAACCGTTATCGATAAAAACGCCTGTCAGCCTGTCACCAATTGCCAGGTTCAGCAAGACACCGGCAACTGTGGAATCCACTCCCCCCGAAAGTCCCAGTACGACCCTGTCCTGTCCGATCAGACTCTTCAATTCGCTTACCTTGGTCTCGATGAAACTGTCGGGTGTCCAGGTTTGCCGGCATCCGCAAATTTCGGTCACGAAATTCTGCAACAGGTCCTTTCCTTCAAACGTGTGAAACACTTCAGGATGGAATTGTATCCCATAGGTGTCCTCCCCTACCATGTGGAATCCTCCTACTCTGACTGAATCCGTGCTGGCTGTCACCCTGAAATTTTCAGGCACCCTGACGATGGTGTCACCGTGTGACATCCAAACCTGGGTATTCAGCGTAATGCCTTTGAACAAAGGATCTGAGTTATCGATGAAAGATAGCTTTGCCCTGCCGTATTCCCGCTGGCCCGATGGCAGCACATCTCCTCCCGATTGTTGCGAAAGGAGCTGGGCACCATAGCAAATCCCGAGGATCGGGATCTTTCCCTTGATCGGCGACAGGTCAGGATTTGGGGCATTTCTATCCCTGACTGAAAAAGGGCTTCCCGAAAGAACCACGCCTTTAATCCCGCTGTTAATCACCGGCATTTGATTGTAAGGGTATATCTCGCAATACACATTTAGTTCCCTTATTTTCCTGGCAATCAACTGAGTATACTGTGAGCCGAAATCCAGAATGAGTATCGTTTGTGTCATCAAGTGATTTAAATTAGCCTCTCAAAATTACTCCTAATCCTTCATTCCGGGTTGAATGTCAATGATCATTCCGTCCTCGGCAGCCAAAGAATCAGGAAAAACCGTTCTGGCTTCCTCCAGGAGAACCGAAACATCCTTGTACCGGGCTGAAAAGTGGCCAATGATCAAATTGTCCGGCCTTGCAAAGCCTGGCCATTTCGCCGGCTTGAGCGGCCGTTGAATGAGTGGTCGAAAAAGCCCTTTTCCGGTGTGCCTCAGAGTAGGTCGCCTCGTGATAAAGAAGATCACACCCCATAAAGAAGCGAGATAAGCCGGGATCGAACAAAGTGTCGGAACAGTAAGCATACGAACGGCCGTAAGCGGAATAACCTTCCGGAGTCCTTGTTTTTTCGCGGAAGAAGAATCCCCAGGTCGGAGTTCTGTGCCTGACCGGGAAAGACCACACCTCAACCGCTTTATCCTCGTGGATCAATTTCAGGCCCGTTTCGGTTAAGGCAGTAAAGTTCAATGGAAACAGCAAAGTATCCGGAACCCGGCTGAAATGCCCGGAAATAATGTTTTCAAGATCTGCCGGGCCATACAGGTTCAATGCCGCTTTTCTTCCCAACAGGCTCAATGTTGACAGGTAACCGTAAATACCCAGCAGGTGATCACTGTGCAGATGACTGATGAAAACCTGCTGGATATTGCCCAGAGGTATTCTGTTCCTCCTGATTTGCAACTGGGTTCCTTCCCCGCAGTCAATTAAATAAAACCGCTCATGCGCATTCAGCACATGAGCGGTCGTATTTCTGCTGGCAGTAGGAACTGCGGCGCTGCTTCCCAGTATAGTCAGGGAAAACTTCATCCGTTTATCCTTCCTGCTCAGGCGCTTTTTCTGTTTCCTTGGGAGTTTCCTTCTTCTTCCTTGGCTTGGCAGGAGCCTTGGTTGCAGGCTTTTCTTTCACGGCAGTTTCTTCCTTTTTAGCCTTCTTTACCTTTTCGGTCTTTTCAACCTTCTCATGCTTTTCAACCTTCTCGGGCTTCTCGACTTTCTTAGCCTTGGCAGCTGCTTTTACAGGTTTTTCGGGTTTTTCCGGCTTTTTGGCCTTTTCCGTTTTTTTAACCTTCTCAACCTTCTCAACCTTCTCAACCTTCTCAACCTTCTCAACCTTCTCATTTTTCTCAACTTTCTCAACCTCTTCTACCTTTTCTACCGGCTTTTCAATCTCCTTAAGAATCGTAACAACCGTTTTCTTCTCTTTTTTCAGGTTGATTTTCTCAGCGGCTTCCATCTTGTCCTTTAATGCCGCCAATTCGGTAATATCGCCAAGGGTAGTGGACTCCATGCTGGTTTTGGGCTTTCTTGAGGCTTTCTCGACCACAGGTTTGGTCTTTTTCTCAGCACTTTCCTCTGCCCTTTTCTCATCCTCATAAATACGGCTGTGAGACAAGATGATCCGTTTAGCGGTCTTGTTGAACTCAATTACCTTGAACAGGAGCTTTTCATCGGCTTTTGCAGGTGTTCCGTCTTCCTTGACCAGGTGGCGCGGAGTAGCAAAACCTTCGACGCCGTAAGGAAGGGCAATCACGGCGCCCCGGTCGAAAACGCTGATGACCGTTCCTTCATGCACCGTTCCTTCGGAGAACATGGTTTCAAAAACATCCCATGGATTCTCTTCCAGCTGCTTATGCCCCAGGCTTAGCCTTCTGTTGGCTTTATCAATTTCAAGGACCACTACCGATATTTCATCCCCAATGGAGCAGAATTCAGCAGGGTGCTTGATCTTCCGGGTCCAGGAAAGGTCTGAGATATGGATCAGTCCGTCAACACCTTCTTCAATTTCAACAAACACGCCAAATCCGGTGAAATTCCTGACTTTGGCTGAATGTTGCGTTCCCGTCGGGTAACGTTGTTCTATATCGGACCACGGATCCGGACGCATCTGTTTGATGCCGAGTGACATTTTTCGATCTTCCCGGTCAAGGGTCAGGATCATGGCTTCAATCTCATCACCTACTTTCAGGAATTCCTGAGCACTGCGAAGATGCTGCGACCAGGACATTTCCGAAACATGGATCAAGCCTTCCACACCCGGGGCGATCTCGACAAATGCTCCGTAATCGGCCATTACCACGACCTTCCCTTTGATAACATCACCAACTTTCAGGTCCTTGGACAGCGAATCCCACGGGTGAGCAGTCAGTTGTTTTAGGCCCAGTGCGATACGTTTTTTGTGATCGTCAAAATCAAGAATGACAACATTGATTTTCTGGTCAAGTTGCACTATTTCCTCCGGGTGATTCACCCGGCCCCATGACAGGTCTGTGATGTGAATAAGGCCATCAACGCCTCCCAGGTCAATAAATACGCCATAGGAAGTAATATTCTTAACGGTTCCTTCAAGAACCTGTCCTTTTTCAAGTTTGGAGATTATTTCCTGTTTCTGTACTTCGAGTTCCGCCTCGATCAGTGCTTTGTGTGAAACCACCACATTCTTGAATTCGTGGTTTATCTTGACAACCTTGAATTCCATGGTTTTCCCGACAAAAATGTCGTAATCGCGGATCGGCTTGACATCAATCTGTGAACCGGGCAGGAAGGCTTCAATCCCAAAAACATCGACGATCATGCCGCCCTTGGTCCTGCATTTGATGTAACCCTTGATGATCTCACTTTTTTCGTACGCATCGTTAACGCGATCCCATGACCGGAGCGCCCGGGCTTTCTTGTGCGAAAGCACCAGCTGGCCGTTTTTGTCTTCCAGGGTTTCAACATAGACTTCAACTTTATCTCCGATTTTAAGTTCGGGATCATAGCGGAATTCATTCAGGCTGACCACTCCTTCCGACTTGTAGCCGATATTGACAACCACTTCCCTTTTGTTCATAAAAACCACCGTCCCGTCGACCACCTCGTAGGGAGCGATGACTGAAAGTGTCTGGTCAAACATGGCTTCAAGGTGCTTGCGCTCATCCGGCGAATAGCCATCCTGTTCGGCATCATAACGATCCCAGTCAAATTCCTGGCCTGTTGCGCCGGCTGGAATCAACAACCGTACGTCCTCTACATCCTCTTCCTCATTTTCTTCTTCACCCGGGATCAGAGGTTCTTCCTCCTCTTCTTCATCCGGTGAAACCACTTCTTCTTCGTCAAAGTTGAGGTCAACTTCAACTTCCTCATTCTCTGTTTCCTGCGGAATTTCTTCATCCGCTTTCAGGTTCTTTTCGGCTTCTTCTTCAACCGATTTCTTTTCAATTTCTGGCATTTTGTAAAACTCAATTAATTAATGCGTTAGACATTATTTTGATGAAACTTGGCCGCAAAGGTAAGATTTTCACACGATTTGTCAGCGATACCGGCCTATTTTTTAATCCTGCCGTTAAGCCTCTTTCAGATCTCGACGGGATAACATCTGTTAAGGATTGCATACACCGGGTGGGCGGCTGCCCGGCGATAGAATGCGAACATTTCATTTTCAGGTTCGGTCCAGCGACTTGAAGCTCTGCTGATCAAGATGGACATGCCGCCGGAGCCGACCAGTGAAGCGGGGTAATCATGATCTATCAAAGCCGGAAGTTCAATAATGACAAAATCATAGCCCTGGGTCAGAAGAGTATAGTTCTGGATGAGTTCATTCAGATTTCTTACATTCAGCAAGTGCTCCGGCACGGTAAAGTTAAAATCCCAAATTTCCTTCAACTGAGGGCCTTTGACAAGCCCCGATAAATCACTGTCCTGTCCGACAGGTTTTATAGCCAGGACTTTCATTCCATTGCGCCTCATCTGCTTAATAATTTCAGCAGCGATCAGTGTCTTTCCTTCTTGCTTGCGCATGCTCACCAAAAACAGGAAAAAAGGAATTTCTTTTTGCAGGGGTTGTTCCGTTTTGATCAGTCTGATCCTCTGGGCTATCTGTATCAGGCATCTTTCAGCCCGGAAATAACTTTTAGTGATCCGTTGATGCCTGTTTCGAATAACCGGGCAAACTCCCAGTATTTTAAGTCCCGATAATCGCGAGAACCTCCCGGGATATTTAATGGATGGATCGAATAAACCAAACAGGAATATCAACAGTCCCGTCAATAGCAATCCGGCAAGAAAGGCGCCGATAATGAAAACCGGCCGATTGGATGGATCCGGCGAAGCAGGTATCAAAGGAGATTCAACGATACAGAGTTGTAGATGGCCCGGTTTGCAGGACCGCGAGTTACAAACCAGAGCAAACAGCTGCAGGGTATTCATGCTGACTGCCGGATCAGGGGATCCAAAACCGATCCTGACAAAACCCGATCCCCTGACCGGGCTTACCCGAATCTTGCCCATTCGCCGGATACCGTAGATCGGATGGTCAGATGACAACGTGCGGGTAACGTAATTGTCCGGATTCCGTTCAATGAAAGCCTTCAGCCTCGTAATGGTTTCATCCGCCAGATCTGGTCTGGCCGTAATGCTGTCTTCCCGGATCATACCGGTCTCTTTTGCCGGTTTTTTCGCCACTTCTTTAATGACCGTGACCGGCGAATAGCCGACCAACAGCTGCTGGCCTCCGTAAATGGGATCCAGTTTCCCGTGATTAAAGCGCTCGAGTTCCTCCAGCGAGAGGGTATATCTTTCGGCAATGAGCAATGGAAAGTCACCCGCCCTGACCGTGTAAATGACAGGCGTGCTGTCAACTATGGTGCTCAAGGTCGCAGAAGAGTCGGGCAATACTCCGGGCTGTGGCAAAGAGTCAGAGGTCAGGCCAATGGTATCTTCCGACAGAGGTACCAGCTGCCTTATTTCGTCAGGAACCTGCGACATCATGGCCAGCCAGGTTTCAGGAAAGCAGATGCGTGAGTCGGGTTTCTGCAGAACAAGATGTTGGGCAAAGAGTCTGAGTGCCGTTTCTTCGAGGATATCGGTTGACCTGCAGAATTGCCTGAGATTTACCAGTTCAGCCCTTGACAAACCGGGTTCTTGTGATTCCGTCCATAAAGGAAAATTATCTCCGTTGGTGTTACTGGCAGGATACACAACCATCTCTGAAGTAAATTTTTCTTCTTGATTTTGTGTTAAGAGATAAGCCATGGCCGCAGCCGCCAAAGCAATACATAATGGCCAGGCCGCGTTTTTAACTACCCTATGAAAATAATAGGCTATGTTCATTCTGGACAAAAATATAACAAATTGATCGATGGGGATTGATCAGGCTGGTAAACCTGCATAGTTCTGTATATTTTAGGGGCCTGATAAACCACCATTAACGAATATGTCTATCTTAGTTGAAGTGATATTCTGAATAAATATTATTTCACAGTAAATTGGTTATTACTGAATTACGCTAATCGTTTGCTTATGAAAATAGTTGTCGTCGGAACAGGGTACGTGGGCCTGGTCACCGGGACTTGCTTCTCGGAAACAGGTATTACCGTAGTCTGCGTGGATATTGACCGGAACAAAATTGACAAATTGAACAGTGGCCAGGTGCCCATTTATGAACCCGGGCTGGACGACCTTATTAAGAGAAATGTAGAGAAAGAAAGGCTTTTTTTCACCACTGACATTGAAGAGAGCCTGGTTGAAGCGGACGTCGTTTTTATTGCTGTCGGAACACCGCCGGATGAAGACGGCAGTGCCGATCTGAAATATGTTCTCAGCGTGGCCCATGATATCGGTAAGCACATGAAAGACTACCTGGTGGTGGTCACGAAAAGCACCGTGCCGATCGGAACCGCTGACAAGGTCAGGGTAGCAGTTGCGGAGGAGCTGAAATTGAGGGGTGTTGAGATCGGGTTCGATGTGGCTTCCAATCCTGAATTTCTGAAGGAAGGATCAGCCATCGCTGATTTCCTGAAACCCGACCGCATCGTATGCGGCGTCGATTGTGAAAAAGCCGAGAAAACCCTGTCGAGGCTTTACAAACCTTTTGTGCTCAATGGACATCCGTTGTTGTTCATGGACATTCCATCCGCGGAGATGACCAAATACGCGGCAAATTCCATGCTGGCCACCAAGATCAGTTTCATGAACGATGTGGCAAACCTGTGTGAGATCATGGGCGCAGATGTGGACATGGTCAGAAAGGGGATCGGCAGCGACAGCCGGATCGGGACGAAATTCATCTACCCGGGAGTCGGGTATGGGGGAAGCTGTTTCCCCAAGGATATCAAGGCCCTGATCAAAACGGCAGCGGCCCATGGTTACAAGATGCGCGTGCTGCAGTCCGTCGAGGAGGTCAATGAAGACCAGAAAAAAATGATGTTTGAGAAGGTTTCCCGTTTTTTTAAGGGTGACCTGAAAGGGAAAAAGATCGCTCTCTGGGGCCTGGCTTTCAAACCCAACACGGATGATATGCGGGAGGCCCCGGCCCTGGTCTTTATTGAGCAAATGCTCGCCTCGGGAGCCCATATCGTTGCTTATGATCCGGTTGCCATGCCTGAAGCCAGGCGGAAGATCGGGGACGCAGTCAGCTATGTCGACGATGAATATGAAGCCCTTATTGATGCGGATGCCCTGGTCCTGATGACGGAATGGTCAGAGTTCCGGGTGCCCCGGTACAAGGTCATGTCAAAACTGATGAAGCAAACGGTTGTTTTTGACGGCCGTAATATTTATGATCCTGTCGAAATGGCTGATTACGGGTTTTCCTATTGCGGAGTTGGCCGGAAAGCAAGAAAATAGAAAATCATGAAAAAAATCCTTGTCACCGGTGGGGCGGGATTTATCGGTTCCCACCTATGTGAGCGTTTGCTGAATGAGGGCAATGAAGTCATTTGCCTCGATAATTACTTTACCGGTAGCAAGCAAAATGTGATTCATCTGGCCGACCACCCCTACTTTGAACTGATCCGGCACGATATCACCATGCCTTTCTTCCTTGAAGTCGATGAGATCTATAATCTGGCTTGCCCTGCATCGCCCGTACATTATCAGTTCAATCCGATCAAGACGATCAAAACTTCAGTGATGGGCGCCATCAACATGCTCGGATTGGCCAAGCGCATCAAAGCCAGGATACTCCAGGCTTCGACAAGCGAAGTCTATGGCGATCCCGATGTCCATCCACAGGGGGAAGATTACTGGGGACATGTGAATCCTATCGGGTCACGATCCTGTTATGACGAAGGCAAGAGATGCGCGGAATCGCTTTTCATGAATTACCATCTTCAGAACGGGATCCGGATAAAAATCATCCGCATATTCAACACCTATGGCCCCCGCATGCATCCCCAGGATGGCCGGGTGGTTTCCAATTTCATCATCCAGTGTCTGAAAGGAGAGGACATTACCATTTACGGCGATGGAACGCATACCCGCAGTTTTCAATATGTGGATGATCTGGTTGAAGGCATGATCCGGATGATGAACACCCGGGATGAATTCACAGGGCCGGTGAACATCGGAAATCCCCGTGAATTCACCATCCGGGAACTGGCCGAAAAGGTGAGGCAACTGACCGGTTCGAAATCCAGGCTGATCTTCCTGCCGTTGCCCGAGGATGACCCGAGTCAGCGGCAGCCGGATATTTCCCTCGCGAAAAAAGAGCTTGGCGGATGGGAGCCGAAAATCGACTTGGATGAAGGACTTGAAAAAACAATCACCTATTTTAAAAACCTCCTAAAGTTCTGATACAATGAAAGGCATCATCCTGGCCGGCGGGGCGGGCACAAGGCTTTATCCGATCACGAAAAGCATCTCCAAGCAGATAGTACCGATCTATGACAAGCCCATGATCTACTACCCGATGTCGGTCCTGATGCTTGCAGGAATACGGAATATCCTGATCATTTCTACCCCAAAGGACCTGCATTTGTACGAGGACCTGTTTGAGACGGGAGAGCACCTGGGATTGAACATCTCCTACGCCGAGCAGCCCTCTCCTGATGGCCTGGCACAGGCCTTCCTGATAGGGGAGCAATTCCTGGACGGAGAGGAAGCTTGCCTGGTTTTAGGAGACAATATCTTTTACGGTTACAATTTCGGCCGTATCCTTGAGGATGCTTCACAACTCCTGAAGGGAGCGATCGTTTTCGGCTATTTCGTAACGGACCCTGAAAGATACGGAGTCGCCGAATTCGACGAAAATGGGAAAGTCCTGAGCCTGGAAGAGAAACCTAAAAACCCCAAATCAAATTATGCCGTAACCGGGCTCTATTTTTATGATAACAGCGTGGTGGCCAAAACCAAGACACTGAGACCTTCCAAAAGGGGCGAACTTGAGATTACGGACCTGAACCGCCTGTATCTCGAAGAACAATCCTTACAGGTCCAGGTGCTGGGCAGGGGCATGGCCTGGCTGGATACAGGCACGCATGACAGCCTTCTCCAGGCTTCGACGTTTATTGCGACAATTGAGCAGAGGCAAGGATTAAAGGTGGCCTGCCTGGAGGAAATCGCCTTCAAGAAGGGTTACATATCAAGAGAAAAACTGTTAGCGTTGGCCCAACCGCTCAAAAAAAACCAGTATGGCCAGTACCTCATTGCCTTGGCCAGTGAAAAGATCAAGTCTAGGTAACCGTCTCACATGAAAATAGTAGAATCTCCGCTTCCCGGCCTGCTGCTGATCGAACCACGGGTTTTTGAGGACCCCAGGGGGTACTTCCTGGAAAGTTACAACCAGCGATATCTGGCCGCCCATGGAATTGACAATCAGTTTGTTCAGGACAATCAAAGCCTGTCGCAGTACGGAGTCATCCGCGGATTGCATTACCAGCTGGCCCCTTATGCCCAAAGCAAGCTGGTGCGGGTCCTGGAAGGATCCGTTTGGGACGTGGCTGTCGACATCCGGAAGAATTCACCTACGTTCGGTCAATATTATGGAATCGAACTGAGTGCTAAGAACAGGCTGCAGCTGTATATACCTCAGGGTTTTGCCCACGGTTTTGCCGTCACAAGCGAATGGGCTGTTTTCTTTTACAAATGCGACAGTTTCTATCATCCCGATTCGGAGAGAGGGATCCATTACCAGGATCCCAGTCTTAAAATCGACTGGCCGATACCGTCAGACCGGGTTCTTGTCAGCGCCAAGGATCAGGTTCTGCCCGTATTAAGTGAAGCATCCATGAACTTTATTTTCAGATAGGGCATCATGAAAATCCTAATTACCGGCGCCAACGGGCAACTGGGTCTTTCACTGCTGTCATCTCCGGCCGGTACTGACGGATTTGAATGGTTGGCAACGGATTATCCCGGGCTCGATATCACCAATCCATCCGCGGTCAACCGATGGATCAGGATTCATCACCCCGCCGCAATCGTCAACTGTGCCGCCTATACTGAAGTCGATCAGGCGGAAAAGGAACCCGAGAAAGTCCGCCTGGTCAATGCCGTGGGCCCCGGAATCCTGGCCCTGGCCGCGAAAAATGAAAGGATTCCTTTCATTCATATCTCAACCGATTACGTCTTCTCCGGTAAACACTGGTTGCCGTACAGGGAATCTGACCTTCCGGATCCGGCTTCCGTGTACGGAAAATCAAAACTGGAGGGGGAGGAATCGGTGAAAAAGGCCGGAGGAACATCTGTCATAATCCGGACAAGCTGGCTCTATTCGGAATTCGGACGGAACTTTTTCCTGACCCTGCTGCGGCTGGGATTGGAAAAGGAGACGGTCAGCGTTGTCATGGACCAGATCGGTTGCCCGACCTACGCGGGGGACCTGGCTTCGGCGATTATCATCCTGTTGGGGGGACTGACAGAAAAGCCTGACATGCACGGGAAAGTCTCAATCTTTCATTTCTGCAATTCAGGTGTGGCTTCCTGGTATGATTTCGCCTGTGAAATCATGACAGTGTCAGGATTAACATGCAAGGTCATACCTGTCAGAACCGAACAGTACCCGCTGCCGGCGCCCCGTCCGTTTTACAGCGTGCTGGATACCTCGGGTTTCAGAAACGCTTTCGGGATATCCATACCTCACTGGAAAGAGAGTTTGCAGGAATGCTATAAAAAATATCTGGATAAGAACAAGATCTAATCTTAATAGAGCCGAGATGGAAGCGATTGATCAAAAAATTCAGGACAAGGCCAGAGCCTGGCTGACGCCCGATTATGACCAGGCGACCAGGGATGAGGTAAAAAGAATGATCGAGAATGATCCGAACCTGCTCGTCGAAGCTTTTTACAGGGACCTGGAATTTGGAACCGGAGGCATGCGGGGCATCATGGGACCCGGGACCAACCGCATGAACATTTACATAATCGGAATGGCTACTCAAGGGCTGTGCAATTACCTGAAAAAGAATTTCCCGGGAAGAACTGACCTGAAGGTTGCAATCGCCCATGACAGCAGGAACAATTCAAGGATCTACGCTGAAATGGCAGCCCGGGTTATATCGGCAAACGGCATCCATGCTTACCTGTTTGATGACCTCCGGCCGACACCCGAGCTCTCCTTTTCGATCCGCCACCTGGGTTGCCAATCGGGCATAGTTGTTACTGCATCGCATAACCCGAAAGAATACAATGGCTATAAAGTCTATTGGGAGGATGGAGGCCAGGTTGTTCCTCCCCATGACGCCGGAATCATTGAAGAAGTGCAAAAGATCAACCGCATCAGCAAAGTCAGGCAAAACCCTGTTCTCTCCCTGATCCATTCCATCGGGCCCGAAGTGGATAAAGCCTACCTGGATTGCCTGAGCACCCTGAGCCTGAATCCGGACACAAACCGGAAGCACAGCGACATGAAGATCGTCTATACCCCGATTCACGGATCGGGAGTCAGGATGGTGCCTGAGATTCTCCATCGTTTTGGCTTTACGAATGTGATCCATGTGCCCGAACAGGATATTCCGGACGGAAACTTTCCCACTGTCAAATCGCCCAATCCGGAAGAAAAAGCCGCTCTTGACCTGGCCTTGGCAAAAGCCAGGGAGCAGGGAGCCAACCTGGTCATGGCTTCCGATCCGGATGCCGACCGGCTGGGCATCGCCGTGCGCAGGCCGGGTGGTGAATTCAAGCTGCTCAACGGTAACCAGACGGGTTCCCTACTCGTCTATTACCTGTTGAAAAACCGGTCGGATAAAAAATTGCTTAAGGGCAATGAGTTTATTGCCAGGACTATAGTTACGACACCCCTTTTTACCGACATCGCCAACTCGTTTGGAGTCAAGACCTACGAAGTGCTGACCGGTTTCAAGTACATTGCCGAGATCATCCGGTTGAAAGAGGGAAAAGAAGCGTTTATCGGAGGGGGCGAAGAATCCTACGGCTTCATGTCTGGCAGCTTCGTCCGGGACAAGGACGCCGTTTCTTCCTGTGCCCTTGTAGCTGAGATCGCTGCCTGGGCTCAGGAACGAGGCATGACGCTCCTGGATCTCCTTGAATCTTTATATGTCCAATACGGGTTTTATAAAGAGCACCTGATTTCGATCACAAGACAAGGAAAATCCGGACTTGAACAGATCGAAGCCATGATGGAAAGGTTCAGAAGGCAGTCTCCCGAAAGCCTCGGTGGCTCGGATGTAGTTATGATCCATGATTTCCTGAGCCGTAAAGCCTATGACATGATCTCTCACCTCCGTTACGATATCAGCCTTCCCAAATCCAATGTGCTGCAGTTCATAACCAAAGACGGATCCATCATTTCCGCCCGGCCTTCGGGAACCGAGCCCAAGATCAAATTCTATTTCAGCGTCCGGACCCCGGTTGCCAGCGTCAGCGGGCTGCCTGAAGCGGAACAGGAACTTGACCGGAAGATCCAATTCCTGGTTTCCGATATGAAACTTGAAACCTAGCCTGTCATGAAATCATTCAGGAAGGAGCTCTGGTTCCAAACCACCAAACGGCGGGAATTGATCAATATCACGGACAAAGTTGAGGAATGCCTGCGTGAAAGCGGGATCCGGGAGGGTATTCTGCTTTGCAACGCCATGCACATAACCTCTTCGGTTTTCATCAATGATGACGAATCCGGGCTCCACCAGGATATAGAAAAATGGCTCGAAACGCTGGCTCCGGAAAAACCTTACAGCCAATACCGTCACAACAGTTTTGAGGACAATGCGGATGCTCACCTGAAGCGCACGGTCATGGGGAGGGAAGTGGTCGTGGCAATTACAAACGGAAAACTGGATTTCGGGCCCTGGGAACAGATCTTCTACGGGGAGTTTGACGGTAAACGGGCCAAGCGGGTGTTGGTCAAGATTATTGGCATGTAGGGACACATGATCATGTGTCCCTACCCCTGAAATTGACCAGGAACACCTTTTCGGTAGCCCGGGTTATGGCTGTATAAAGCCACCGGTAGTATTCGCGGTCGGTTTTTTCCTCAGTGATAAAGCCCTGGTCAATATAAACGTGTTTCCATTGCCCTCCCTGGGCTTTATGGCAGGTGACCGCGTAGGCGAACTTGATCTGAAGCGCATTGAAGTAAGGATCTTCCCGGATAGCGTCGGTCTTATGTTTCTTCCCTTTCATGTACTGATAATCCTCCGCCACCGCAGCAAAAAAATTGCGCATCCGTTCCCTGTCCAGTGCCGGAGTATCGGCGAAAATGGTATCCATCAATACTTTTGCATCAAACTCGATAGTCCTGAAGTCGGTGAACCGGAGCATTAAATCCCTGAATTTCAAATCATATAGTTCTTTCTCTCCCCTGTTCCTCATGACCTGGAGAATATCGCCGTTGGCAATAAAATCGATTTCCGGGGAATCCTTCAGCCAGTAGTAATTGTTTTTGACTACCATGACCAGGTCGCCGTACCGGATCTCCTCATCATATTTCAGGATCAAATCACGGATGCCTTTATTGTAACGGTTGGCCAGCTTGTTAGAACGGCAGACGACCATGGTTTCATCGATCCCGACGGAAGAATAGCTCCGTTCCAGTTCTTCCATCAGGGTGTCCCCATGAATCAGGGTAAAATCGTTGAAACTTCCCGTTGTCAGGCCCGGAAAACCTTTGATTTCCGGGTTTTCCGATAGCTTGTTACGAATATAGGTGGCATTGAACAGGATTCCCGAATTGCCGGCCTGTCTGACCACCTCCCTCAGGCAGTGCTCTTCCACCGGCATACCGTAACGGCTGAGGTATTCCAGGTTGAGGGCATCACTTTGTTCAAAACCGACAGGCGGCAACTGGGCATCATCGCCTATCAATATCAGCTTGCAGCCCGGTGCGCTGTAAATGTATGATATCAGGTCATCCAGAAGCCTGCCGGAACCAAAGGGAGACAATTCCAACGACTGATTGCTGATCATGGAAGCTTCATCGACGATAAACAGGGTATCCCGGTGAAGGTTCCGGTCAAGGCCAAACTCCCCGAATCCTTCCACCATCTTTTTCTGCCTGTAAATCTTCTTATGAATGGTGTAAGCCGGGTATCCGGAATAACTGCTCAGCACCTTGGCGGCCCGTCCTGTGGGAGCCAGCAACACTGATTTCATCCGGTAAGCGGCCAATGTCCTGACCAGTGACGCAACCAGGGTGGTTTTACCTGTGCCCGCGTAACCTCTGACGACGAAAATCCGGTCGTCCCTGCTTAAAATGAACCCCGGCAAAGAGTCTATCAGACGGCTCTGTCCTTCGGTTGGTTCATGCCCAAGATTATTGCTTATTTGAAGAGCGAATGACCCGGATATCATGCAGTAGAAAAAAGAAGGAAGTGTAAAACGTTATTATTATTTTGTATTAAATTTGCAGTCAAACTTAAACAATTCCGGAGTAATGAAAACCGTCAGAATAATTATCCAGGTTTTATTGGGAGGTGTGATCATTGTGCTGGCCTTTCTGATTTACAGCGGCATTATGAAACCGATCAACTTTGAGAAGGAAAGAAAGGTCAGGGAAGGAAAAGTGATTGAAAAGCTGAAAGACATTCGAACCGCCCAGATAGCTTATAAGTCGGTTTATCATAAATACACCGGTAATTTTGACACCCTACTGAACTTCATCAAAAATGATTCGTTTCCGGTTGTTTATGCAGAAGGCAGCGAGGATGATTCACTGGCTGTGGCTAAGGGATTGATCATCCGC
>Ga0136653_10000219_pt1 | contig 28893 bp, 24 predicted proteins | sample LakKivw275mmetaG_FD_94866 | JGI IMG/M metagenome (GOLD analysis project Ga0136653, IMG submission 94866) | Anoxic lake water microbial communities from Lake Kivu, Rwanda to study Microbial Dark Matter (Phase II) - Lake Kivu water 275m metaG... | ecosystem: Environmental > Aquatic > Freshwater >...
ACCCAGCGTTCCTTTCGAGAACCGCTCCCAACCAACCGTCCCCACCGCCACCACCTCGATGAGCACGTAGAGAACCAGGACGATGAGGATGCTGATGACGAGGGCACGGGGGATAGTGATGCGCGCATTCCGTATCTCGTCGCCCATCTCGATGCCGAACAATCCGCCGGCCAGCAGCGTGTAGAGAATCGCCGAGGCACCCAGCAGCCCGACGGGCCCGCCGGTGAACTGCGGAACGAGGTTCGAAACCTGGACCGAGGGGATTCCGCCTGCGATGAACGTGAGCAACGCAGCCAGCAGGATGATTACGCCGACGAATTGTGTCTGCGTGGCGAGTCGCACACCGAGCAGATTCACCACAAAGAGGACGGTCATCACGCCGATGGCCCAGCCGGTAACCGCCAGCCCGGGAACAAGCACGGCCAGCAGCTTCGCTGTCGCGACGGCGAAGAGCGGCAGCATCCCCAGCGGAATCGCGATGAAGAGCACCATCCACGCCGCGACCGCGAGCGGTCGCGAGAACAGCTTGGCGTACTGGTAGTTCGCACACGTAACCGGGAGCGCCGACGATAGCGCCGAGTAGGCAGGCAGGCTCAGCAGAATGGGGGCCGCCGAGAGGAGTTGGGCGATGAGGAGCGAGGAACCGGTCAGTCCGGCCGCAACCGCGGTCAGAAGAAAGAGCGACCCGCCGATATTCAGGCCGATCATGATGCAGATCAGCCCGACTATGCCGATGTCGCGCCGCAGGTTGGCCGAAACCTGCCGTCCGACGAAGAACCTCAGATCATACCCTGTGTCCATCGGTCACCTCTCCCATCACACCCTCTTCTCGCCTTCCGTTTCTCCGAGCAGCCGTCTCGTTATCGAGCGCGGGTGTCTGAGGCGGCCGCGGTTGCGGAAGGCAATGAATCCGATGACGAAGAGCGCGTAGCCCGCGAGCAGCCACGAGTGGTAAACGACAAGGATGAGCAGCGGCAGAACAGGCGCCGCGCAAGCAGTACACAGGAACAGCCGCCGAGAGGCTCCGCTGCGCACGTTGAGCAACAGAACGATACCCATCACGGCGAGCGTAAGAGCCATTGCCTTCGGCGCAAGCGCGCCGAAGGCGCCGATGGCGGTTGCGACCCCCTGTCCCCCACGGAACCCTATGTAAAGGGGGAAGATGTGGCCCAGCACGGCCGCGAATCCGGCCCCCATGGTCCAGAGGATGCCGACGCCCAGCGCCTCGGCCAGCAGGATGGAGACCACTCCCTTGCCAGCATCTCCGATCAGCGCCGCGATACCTTCGCGAAGCCCCACCGTCCGGATCACGCTGCCCGCGCCGACGTTGCCGATGTCGACGGTCCTGATGTCGATGCCAAGTCGCAGCTTCGCAATCGCATAGGAGAACGGCACCGACCCGATCAGGTACCCGAAGGCGACCGCCGCGACTTCGCTCATGCCCGTTCCGGAAGTAGCCCCATTACGTCGGACCTTGCACCGGTACCCGTCTCTGCCGCATACACAACTATGCCGAAGCACCTCGCTTCGGTGCGGCACATCATATCGCAACGGCTGACGGGTGTACACAGACGGGCCCGCCGTGTGCCGGCGGGCCCGTGCGACAGAGTTGAGGTTGGGAGGTACTCAGATCGACCGTATCTCCTCGCGCATGAACCGTATGTAAGAAATCGCGAAGCAGATCGCGCTCAGTGCGATGAGCGACACTATCTGCGGCCACACGATGACGAGGCTCTGCTCGAGCGGCAGCGGATTCGACATGCGTCCGGAGTACGCGCTCACGATAAGCATGGCCGAGTTCATCGTGCCCAACTCAGGAGTAAGCAGCCCCAGAGTAGCCTCGCCGTACAGCGTGCACGGAGATATCCGCGACAACGCCCCTTCTATGGTGGCGTTTCGCGTGAAGGCGTCGATGGTTGAGTTTGCGTCAATCGGCACCACCGCATTCGCAATCGCACCGGCTATGACGCTCAGGAAGAAGAAGAACACTATCCAGACCGCCAGCGACGCCAGCATCGAGGTGGCAGTCCTGCTGAAGATCACGGAGAACAGCACGGCCAGCGCAAGCCAGAAGCCGCCGTACAGGACGCTGATGGCCACGAACCCTAGCAGCCGCACGACTTCCTCTCCGGTCGGCGGCACGCCCACGATGCGCAATCCGAGGCCGGCTACCATCAGCACGACGCCCACAATCATGATAGCCAGCACAGCAAGACCCGCAAGGAACTTGCCGTTGATGACCGAATCGCGGTAGATGGGCTGAGACATCAGCCGGCTGAGGTTGCCCGAGTTGCGCTCATTGTTGACCGCATCGAACCCGAGGGCTATCCCCACAATCGGGATGAACAAGGACAGGAAGAAGAGGAACGACGGCAGGTTACTGCCGGACGTCGTGAACAGCTTGAGGAAGATGAACTCGCTGGTCGGGTCGACCACACTTCGGATGGTCTGGATGGCGATGTAGATGGCGAACACGGCAGACAGGAACACGAGCGCAAAGAGGATGATGAACCTCTTGCTGGTCAGGTGGTCCGCTATCTCTTTCCGAAATACGGCGTACATGGCGTTCAGGCCTCTTTCGAGTATCGCTTGTAGATCTTCTCCAGGTTGAACTCCTCGATCTTCATGCCGAGGAGCAGGGCACCGCTGTCGATGATGGCGCGCGAGACTTGCCCGCGCATGTCGCTCCGTGCCGTCGCCACCAGCGTGTTGCCGCTGGTCTCCACTTCCTCGATGCCGGCGACCCTGCGCACCGCCTCGACGACCGCAGGCTTGAGGTCATCGACTTCGGCTTCCATCCGGTACCGGCCCGCGGTAGCGGCATCCCGGCCCAGACGGTCGATGGGGCCGTCCGCCACCAGGTTGCCCTTCGATAGAATGCCAACGCGTGAGCAAAGCTTCTGCACCTGTGGCAGGACGTGCGAGCAGAAGATGATGGTGATGCCCCGCTTGGCCATGCCCGAAATGAGCTTCAGCATCTCATCGATACCGTTGGGGTCGATGCCGGTCGTCGGTTCATCCAGGAAGGCCAGTTTGGGGTCCTTCAGCCACACGTCTGCGATGCCCAGACGCTGCTTCATGCCGCGGGAGAAGGTGGCCACAGGGTGGTCCATGACCTCACTCAGGCCGACACTCCCCAACAGCGAGACTATCTTGTCTTCGGCCTCGGCGCGCCTGATGCGGTTCAGTTCCGCAGTGAAGCGGAGGTTCTGCCGCGCGGTGAGATCCTCGTAGAAGCCGACTCGCTCGGGTACGTATCCGACGAGCCGCTTCACCTCGAGGGGCTGCCTGGCCGGGTCCATCCCGCACACGCGCACTGTGCCGGCCGTCGGCTCGGTCAGTCCGAGAAGCATCAGCATCGTGGTCGTCTTGCCGGCGCCGTTGGCCCCGAGGAAGCCGAACACCTCGCCCTGCTCGATCTTGAGGTTCAGCCGGTTCACGGCCGTGAACGAGCCGTACTTCTTGGTCAGGTCCGTGGTCTCGACAACGAGTTGTGCCACGGTTTACCTCCGTCCGAATGTCCGGAATGCCCAGACGAGTCCGCCGATGACAACGACCACGATGAGTGCGCCGATGACGCCCCAGGCGGTCCTGGTCGCCACCGACACGCGCATGGCGAGCGAGGGTGGAGCTGACGACAGGGCCGGCTCACCCTTGAAGTTGAGCGTCACCATGTAGTCGCCGGCGACGGTCTTGGATGGGGGGACTATCGACGCCTGCACCTCAATGGAGTCTCCGGGAGCCAGGTTCTCGATGGTCTTCGGTTCGAAGGTGACCTGCCACTGCTCGTTGGCAATGGCCGTAGGAGTGGTGGCCGAGAGCGTCACCTTGTCGAGGCCGGCGGTGCCACTGTTCGTCACGTTGACGCCCACCACCGTCGCCTTGCCGGCGGTAGTCTTGGTGTTCAGCAGCCCACTCGTCGTCTCAGCGGTGAGTCCATACCTGGCTGTGATTGTCGCGGTCAGGTTCACCGTCTCCTGCAGGTCTCCCGAGGACACCCGCAACTCGAGCGGATAGTCGCCAGGCTCGGGATAGAGCCAGAACGGCGCTACCGCGACAACGACGATCGGTGTCTTCACCGAGTAGGGTTCGAGAAAGATGGCGGAAATCTGGCTGTCCAGCTTATACGTGGACTCCGCGATGTACGTTAGCCAGCCCGACGGTCCGGTGACCTTCAGGTCGAAGGCCTTTCCCACGGGGTCGCCCGTCCGGAAGGTGAACTCCACCTCGAACTTGAACGTGGAGTCGGCAGACCCGGTCATCGACGGGAACTTGGGGTTGACGATGAGCTGGTCCTGAATCTTGGGTACCGTCGTCTCCTCATCCTCGGCGAGAACAGCGGCAGGGACCAGTACGGCTGCGCCAAGCAGAAGAACGGACAGCACGGCAGCGAAACCGCGAGTTAATGTGGAACTGCGCATACGCTCTGACCTCCCGAAATATCGGCTTTACATGATAGCCTAACCACGTTTACCATATCAACACGCGAGGATGCCAGCGTACCAGACGAATGTCAATTTCTCGTGAAGAACCCCTCCCGCAGGAGTACGAATGGCCAGAATAGATAACCGCGCCGACGATCAACTGCGCGTCGTACGCATGACTCCGGGCTACCAGAGCTTCGCCGAGGGCTCGGTGCTGATCGAACTTGGCAAGACGATGGTGCTCTGTTCGGTAACCATGGAGGAGAGGGTGCCTGCGTTCCTCAAGGGCTCCGGCGAAGGCTGGGTTACGGCGGAGTACTCGATGTTGCCGCGTTCAACGCTCACCCGGACTCCTCGCGAGCGCGATTCAGGTCGGAGCCATGAGATCCAGCGACTCATCGGCAGAAGCCTCCGCGCATGCACTGACCTGACCGCCTTCGGCGAAAGAACCATGATTGTCGACTGTGACGTGCTGCAGGCGGACGGCGGAACGCGGACCGCGGCCATCACCGGCGCCTACGTCGCCCTCTGCCAGGCGTTTGGCCGGCTCCGCAAGGGGGGTGTTGTTCGCGCCAACCCCGTCACGAAGATGATCGCCGCCACCAGCGTCGGCATCGTCGACGGCGTGCGACTGCTCGACCTCTGCTATGAGGAAGACTTCCGCGCCCAGGTGGACTTCAACGTCGTCATGACCGACCGCAACGAGTTCGTCGAGATCCAGGGCACCGCCGAGCACCGTCCGTTCACAAAGGACGACGCTGACGGGCTCCTCTCGCTGGCTCAGAAGGGCATCGAGAAGCTGTTCCAGTACCAGCGCCAGGTCATACGTGAGATGACCTAGCGGGGCATGGCGCCACAGGGTTCAGCGTGGCTATTCGCGAATCTGGCCGGTGCCCAGCGCAATCCACTTGTAGCTGGTAATCTCTTCCAGAGCCATCGGGCCCCGGGCGTGAAACTTCTGCGTGCTGATGCCTATCTCCGCGCCAAGCCCGAACTGGGAACCGTCGGTGAAGCGCGTGCTTGCGTTCACATAGACGCAGGCTGCATCCACCTCCGATTGGAACCTGTTCGACGAGCCGTAGCTCTCCGTGACAATGGCCTCCGAGTGCCCGGAGCCGAACCGGTGTATGTGAGCGATGGCCTCGTCCAGGTTCGCCACAACCTTGATGGCCGCCACGAGGGAGAGAAACTCCCTGCCCCAGTCCGCATCGCCGGCCGCCACCAGCCCTTCGCCGGCCGGCCCGTCGAGCACCTCCAGCGACGCTTCATCGCACCGCATCTGCACGCCGGCATTCGCCCACATCTCCCGCAGCCGCGGAAGGAACCGCGCGGCAATGCCGCGGTGTACCAGCACGCAATCGAGCGCGTTGCACACGGTCGGCCGCTGGACCTTCGCGTTGTGCACGATGCGCAATGCCATGTCAACGTCCGCGCTCTCGTCGATGAAAGCGTGGCAGACACCGATGCCACCGGTGACAACCGCCATCGTCGCGTTCTCAGACACCAGCCGGATGAGCTCCGCTCCTCCGCGAGGAATCACCAGGTCGATGTACTGGCGCATGCGAAGCAACTGACCGACCAGCGCCCTGTCGCCGGACTCGATGAACTCCACGGCACCGTCGGGCACTCCCTCAGCGCGGCACGCATCCTGCACCACGCGAGCCAGAGCGAGGTTCGAGCGCCGCGCCTCCTTGCCTCCACGCAGGATACAGGCATTGCCGGACTTGAGGCAGAGTGAAGAGATGTCGATGGTCACGTTCGGGCGGCTCTCGTAGATGGCAGCTATCACTCCCAGTGGCACTCGCCGCTTGCAGAGCTGCAGACCATTCGGCAATCTCCGGCTGTCGAATTCCTGTCCTATGGGATCCGGAAGCGAGGCAACCGTCAGCACGTCTACAGCCATGGCCTCGATTCGCGCCTGCGTCAGCAGCAGACGGTCGAGCATCGCCTCGCTCATCCCCGATGCCTTCGCCTCTTCGTAGTCGAGGTGGTTGGCCGCCAGTATCGCCGCGGCAGCACTCCGAAGAGAGGCCGCAACGGTCCTCAGCGCACGGTTCTTCGTGGACGAGCTCAGAAACGCGAGTTCGCGCGTCGCTCCCCTGGCGCGCCGCGCTTTCGCCTCAAGCTCCGCAGTCCCTGTCTCCACGTCGCCCCCTTCAGAGCACCACCATGTTGTTGCGATGTACTACTTCATCGCCATACACGTGCTCGAGCAGCCCCGACATCCGGTCAGTCCGCTGTCCACGTATCTTGTTGACGTCAGTCGAGTCATAGTTGACGATGCCGGAGGCTACGCGCGTTCCCCCCTCGCCGACGATGTCCACTATGTCTCCTCGACTGAACGAACCCTCCACTGCCGTCACTCCAGCCGGCAGCAGACTCCCTGTTCCCCTTTTCAGAGCGCTGACGGCGCCCCCGTCTACGACGATGCGCCCATGCGAGGCGAGGCCGCTCGCCATCCAGCGCTTCCGGCTCTCGAGACGGCTGGACGGCGCAACGAACAGGGTGCCGACCCGTTCACCCGAGTCGAGACGCAGCAGTACGTCTGGATCCCGACCCGCCGCAACCACTACCTCCACACCAGAGCAGGTCGCCAGGCGCGCCGCCTCTACCTTGGTCGCCATCCCACCGACACCCTGGCCGCTCATCGTTCCCCCCGCCAGCGCCTCGATCGCATCGTCGATGGTCTCCACCCGCGGTATCAGCCGGGCATCCGGGTGCGTGCGGGGGTCCGCCGTGTAGAGGCCGCCGATATCCGTGAGGATGATCAGCACGTCGGCATCCACGAGGTTCGCCACCATCGCCGACAGGTTGTCGTTATCGCCGAAGCGCTTCTCGCCCAACTCCTCCACCGCCACGACGTCGTTCTCGTTCACGACGCAAATGACGCCCATCTCGCACAGGGCCAGCAGCGTATTCCTCGCGTTCAGGTACCCCGCCCTGTCCACCAGCGAATCCCTCGTCAGCAGCGCCTGGGCAATTGTTATGTCGTGTCGCGAGAACAGCGTCTCGTACGTGCTCATCAGGTGGCTCTGTCCGATTGAGGCGAGGACCTGCTTCAAGGGAGTGCCGCGAACGCCGCCCGGCGGCAGCCTGCGCAGTCGCTCCCTTCCCGCCGCGACCGCGCCCGACGAGACCACGATCACCTGCCGGCCTCTCCGGTGGAGCGCGACAAGCTGCTCGACCAGGGTCGCCATGACGGCGAGGTCCAGGTGGTCGCGCCCCGACGTAAGGAGCGTCGTGCCGAGCTTGACGACAATCCTGTGGTACGACACGAGCCGCATTATATATCAGCGGGCCGAGCCGGAATCCTGCTATACTGCCGTCCGCGCATGCGTCTTCACGGCCTTCTCCCGATCCTCCGGGACGCCGACGAGTACCTCTGGGTCCGCTCCATGCTCGCCCCGGATGGTTCGTCATGTCGCCTGCCGCTGATGCAGGCGGCGACGCCCTGTTTCCTTGCCTCGCTGCAGGATGAGCTGGCTGTCCCTCTCTGCATCGTCAGCGCGCATCCCGAGCGCTCGGCAGCCATTGCCGACGAACTGGAGCGCTGGCTGGCGCCGGGCACCGAGGCTCGCAGGCTGGCGGAGCCCGACTTCCCATGCTCAGGCGACACAGCGGGGGTGGCGGCGGTGGCGCGCTCCGAGCTGGCGAGCCTTCTGTCTCTCCGGCGTCTCCCCTACCCGCGCATAATCATCGCGGCATCGGTGCTGGCGCTCATCGGTCCGATGGCATCGCCCAGTGCCATCGCCGCAGGAACCATCGAACTGCACCGCGGGTCCGAGGCAAAGCCGCTCGACCTGTTGCTGTCTCTTGAGAAGAGCGGCTACGACCGGGTCGAGTACGTGTCGCAACAGGGGGAGATGAGCGCGCGCGGCGGCATCGTCGACGTGTTCCCTCCCGCACACGAGATGCCGGTGCGTATCGAGTTCTACGGCAACCGCATCGAGAGTCTCAGGCTGTTCGACCCAATCTCCCAGCGCAGCGCGGAGACTGCTGACCGGGTCTTCGTCGGGCCCGTCAACGCCACCGGCGGCCCGGCCTCAATCCTCGACTATCTGCCCGCCGGCTCCATCATCGCGCTTGAAGACCCGCAGGCGCTCCGGATGCGCGCCCTCCGGTTGCAGACCGAACTGGATGAGTACCTCGAAGCGGAGGGCAACGCCGACGCGGCATCGGAAGCCGCTGCGTTTCTCGACTGGAAGCACATCGAGTCGCGCATGGCAGCTTTTCGGCGTCTCATCCTGCTGCCCTGGGATGACGGCACTCAGAGTGCGGGCAACTCGTTCGTTCCCGTCCCTTCGTACGTCCGCAGGCTGCCGTCCCTGATCGAGGAACTGCCGCGGTCTCTTGCACGGGGCCAGAGCGTCGCGCTCGTGTCGCTGCAGGCACGACGTCTGAGCGAGTTACTCGAGGAATCCGGCCTGACTGCGCTTCCGGCAGCAGACGTCGATGCCCCACCACCACAGGGCTCGCTTTCACTGGTCGAGGGTTCGCTCAGCCAGGGCTGGACGCTCCCGGGCCGTCTCACCATACTCACGGACACCGAGCTCTTCGGCTTCATCAAGCAGGCGAGGCGCTCTACGAAGACGAGGGCCAGAAGCCCCGCCGCCTCGCTTTCTTTTGGTCCGGGAGACCTCGTCGTCCATGTCGACCACGGGATCGGCCGGTTCTCGGGATTGACCACGCTTCAGACCGGCGGAGCGGAGCACGAATACCTCGCCGTCACCTACCTCGACGGCGACACGCTCTACGTTCCCACCGACCAGGTACAACGCGTTACGCGCTACATCGGCGGGGGGGAGCATGCCCCTGCACTGAGCCGGCTCGGGTCGACGGAGTGGGAGTCCACCAAGCAGCACGTACGGCAGTCGGCGCGTACGATGGCCCGCGAACTCGTCGAACTCTACGCACGCAGACAGTTGACCGCGGGACACGCGTTCTCAAGCGACGCCCTCTGGCAACAGGAGCTTGAGGCGTCGTTCCCCTACGTCGAGACGCCGGACCAACTGGAGGCCATCGACGCCGTGAAGAGAGACATGGAGAGTGAGCGCCCCATGGACCGGCTCATCTGCGGCGACGTTGGCTACGGCAAGACGGAGATAGCGCTCCGTGCCGCGTTCAAGGCCGTCATGGACGGCAAGCAGGTTGCGATTCTGGCGCCCACCACCGTTCTCGCCCAGCAGCACTACACCACATTCGCCGAGAGGCTCGGGGCCTTCCCGGTCAGGACCGAGGTCCTCAGCCGTTTCACTCCCGCGGAGAAGGAGGCGGAGACGCTGAAGGAACTGTCGTCCGGCGCCGTCGACATCTGCATCGGCACGCACCGGCTGCTGCAGCGCGATGTTCAGTTCAAGGACATCGGGCTGCTCATCATCGACGAGGAACAGCGATTCGGCGTGATGCAGAAGGAATCACTTCGTTCTCTTCGTGCGGGCCTGGACACGCTCACGCTGAGCGCCACGCCGATACCCCGAACGCTTCACATGGCATTGACCGGCATCCGGGACATGAGCACGATGGAGACTCCACCGGAGGAACGTCTGGCCGTGCGGACTCACGTAGGCGTCTACGACGCCGCGCTCGTGCGCCAGGCAATTCTGCGGGAACTCGAGCGCGGCGGGCAGGTCTTCTTCGTGCACAACCGCATCGACAATATCGCCGCGACCGCCCGGGCACTCCACTCCATTGTCCCCGAGGCTCGCTTCGCCGTGGCCCACGGGCGGATGCAGGAAGAGGACCTGGAGAAGACGATGAACGGCTTCGCCGCTCGCGAGGCCGACGTCCTGGTCGCCACCACCATCATCCAGCTCGGCCTGGACATGCCCAATGCCAATACCCTCATAGTCGACCAGGCGGAGCGCCTCGGTCTGACGCAGCTCTACCAGCTTCGTGGTCGAGTCGGACGCGGCCGGAACCAGGCCTACGCCTACTTCTTCTACGACCGGGACAAGGAGCTCTCGCCGCAGGCCCGGAGAAGGCTCCGCACCATCTTCGAGGCGAACGAGCTCGGCGCCGGACTGGAGATTGCGCTGCGAGACCTCGAGATTCGAGGCGCCGGCAGCCTGCTCGGCACCAGGCAGAGCGGCCACATCGCCGCCGTGGGCTTCGAGCTCTACTGCCAGATGCTGGCGGAGGAAGTGGAGAGGCTGCGGTCCGGCGATGCAGACGGGACGGATGGCGCCGCCGGGCACGAGGCGGCACAGCCTCCCGCGCTCGACCTCCCTGTCTCGGCCGCCTTCATACCGGAGGAGTACGTCGCACCGCCCGGCACGCGAATCACCTACTATCGCAAGCTCTCTGTCGCGGATTCGCCCGAGGACATCGAGGCCGTCTCGGAAGAGCTCAAGGACCGCTTCGGACCGCTGCCGCCTCCGGTCAGGGAGCTGCTCTATGTGGCACGGATACGTGTGCTGGCCGCCGCAGCCAGAGTGAAGTCGATTACAAGGCAGGGAACGGACCTTGTGCTCGTGCCGGAGCGTATAGCCGCGCTCAACACCGGGCTGTCGCTCGGCCCTGCCGTGCGCGTCGGCCCCACGCAGGTCCGCATCAACATCAACCGCACGGGCGGCAAGTGGCGTGCCCTGCTCGACCTTCTGCTGCGAAAGCCGGAGGGGGAGGCCGCAGCGCCCCCCGCTCGAGCCGGAGCATAGCCGCGCCCCGCGACGGCGGCATCATGAGCCTGTCCACGACCGGTGGCAGCTTCCGGCCGAAGCCAGGGCGGCTGTCTCATAACGACAGACAGGCTCCGGATGCCCCCAGGGCATCCGGAGCCTGTTGAACAGCCTGGATGGGAACGGTCTACTTGCGACCCTTCACCAGATCATCGACAACTGCCGGATCCGCGAGCGTGGACGTATCGCCCAGGTTTCCGGTGTCGCCCGCCGCTATCTTCACCAGCACGCGCCGCATGATCTTGCCGCTGCGCGTCTTGGGGAGACTGTCAGCGAACTGGATGACGTCCGGCGTGGCGATAGGGCCAATCTCCTTGCGAACGTGCGCCGTGAGCTCCTTCTTGAGCTCCTCGGACTTCGCTTCGCCGGCGTTCAGAGTCACGTAGGCGTAGATGCCCTCTCCCTTGATCGGGTGAGGCATGCCGACGACCGCCGCCTCCGCCACCTTGGGATGAGACACGAGTGCGCTCTCGACTTCCGCGGTGCCGATGCGGTGGCCGGAGACTTTGATGACGTCGTCGATGCGGCCCATCAGCCAGTAGAAGCCGTCCTCGTCCCTTCGGGCGCCGTCACCCGTCGTGTAGCAGCCGGGGAAGCGAACGAAGTACGTGTCCTTGAACCGGTTGGGGTCTCCGTACACCCGCCGCATCAGGCCGGGCCACGGTTTCTTGATGACCAGATAGCCCCCCTCGTTCGTGTCGACAGGCGTGCCATCCTCGCGGAGAATCGCCACGTCAACTCCGGGGAACGGAAGCACGGCAGAGCCGGGCTTGAGCGACATCGCGCCGGGAAGAGGCGTGATGAGGATGCCGCCGGTCTCCGTCTGCCACCAGGTATCGACAATCGGGCAGCGCGACTTGCCGATGACGGTGTAGTACCACATCCACGCCTCGGGGTTGATGGGCTCGCCGACGGAGCCGAGGAGGCGAAGCGAGGACAGGTTGCGATTGTTGACCCAGTCGTCGCCTTCGCGCATCAGAGAGCGCAGCGCGGTGGGTGCGGTGTAGAAGATGTTGACGCGGTACTTCTCGACTATCTGCCAGAAGCGGTCGGGCGCCGGGAACGTCGGGACACCCTCGAACATGACGCTCGTCGCGCCGGAAGCGAGGGGACCATAGACGATGTAGCTGTGTCCCGTGACCCAGCCGATGTCCGCCGTGCACCAGAAGGTGTCTTCATCCCTGTAGTCGAATATCCACTTGAACGTCTGCATGACGTAGACGAGGTAACCGCCGGTCGTGTGGAGCACTCCCTTGGGTTTGCCGGTGCTGCCGCTGGTGTACAGGATGAAGAGGGGATCCTCGGCATCCATGGCTTCCGGTGGGCAATCGACCGCGATGTCGGGAGCAGCAACCTCTTCATGCCACCAGAGGTCACGGCCCTGCTTCATCGGAACTTCGATGCCGGCACGCTTCACGACAAAGGCCCGCTTCACGCTCGGGCTGGCATCCATCGCTGCATCAGCATTCGACTTGCTCTGAATGACCTTGCCGCTGCGGTAGTAGCCATCGCAGCAGATGACCGTGTCAGAATCACAGCCCTGGATGCGGTCGCGCAGCGCGTCAGCGCTGAATCCGCCGAATATGACGCTGTGGATCGCGCCGATGCGTGCGCATGCCAGCAGCGAAATCGCCAACTCCGGGATCATCGGAAGGTAGATGGAGACGCGGTCGCCCTTCTTCACGCCGTGCTTCTTCAGCACGTTTGCGAAGCGGCAGACCTCGTAGTAGAGGTCCTGGTAGGTGTACGTCCTGCGGTCGCCCTCGGGCTCACCCTGCCAGACGATTGCCGCCTTGTTCTTGCGCCAGGTGGTCAGGTGCCGGTCGATGCAGTTGTAGCTGGCATTCAGTTTCCCGCCCACAAACCACTCATGCTTCGCATTGGCGAAGTCCTCGACCTTGACCTTGTCCCACTTCTTGAACCATTCGAGCTGCGACGCACTCTCAGCCCAGAAGCCCTCGGGGTCCGCGATCGAGCGGTCATAGAGCTTCTTATACTCCGCCATGCTCTTGACCTGCGCCTTCTCGCTGAACTCCTTCGAGGGCGCGAACACCCTCTTCTCGTCCATCATCGACAGCATTCCCTTGTCTACTGCCATACGTAAGCCCTCCAAGCTTGTATTTGTGGCCGGATCCATGAGGCGGGGATGACTGAACCCTGCTATGTCAACCTGACCCGTTGGCGAATGTATCACGGGGTTTTTCATTATGCAATCGCACGTTGAACGCGGATGTCGGGCGTTGCGGCCGGCCATGGTAGAATGCCCCGCGCCACGCCGGGCCGCAGGAGGTAACCATGTCTGCCGCAATCATCGATGGTCGCGCGGTCGCAGCTGTCATCAGAGACGAACTGCGCGCGAGAATAGGCCGGCTGTCGCCGTCCGTCCCCGGTCTCGCCGCGCTCGTAGTCGGCGATGACCCGGCCGCGGCCTCCTACCTCAAAGGCATCGCGAAAGGGTGCGAGTCGGTGGGCATACGCCACGAGGTCGTGCGCCTGCCGGACGACGTGACGCAGGAGGGTCTCGAGGAGGCCGTCGCCGCCCTCAACGCCGATGCGCGCTTCCACGGCATCATCCTGCAGTTGCCGCTGCCGCGACGGCTCAACACGCTGCGGGCCGAGAGCGCTATCTCTCCCGATAAGGATGTCGACGGCACCAACCCCGTCAGCGCCGGCAAGCTGCTGCTGGGGGAAGATACCTTCTTCCCTTCCACGGCGTACGGTGTGAAGGAACTGCTCGTCCGCAGCGGCCACAGCCCGGAAGGGCTGCACGTCGTCATCTGCGGCCGCAGCAACATCGTGGGCAAGCCGCTTGCCGGCATCCTGATACAGAAGCAGCCCGGAGCCAACGCCACCGTGACGGTGTGCCACACCGGCACACGAAACCTCGCAGAGATAACGAACTCGGCGGACATTCTCGTTGCCGCCATCGGCCGCGCCCGGGTTATCACGGCCGACATGGTTCGCCAGGGCGCTGTCGTCATCGACGTGGGCGTCAACCAGGTAGACGACCCGCTGACTGGCAAGCCGAGACTCGTCGGCGATGTCGATTTCGATGCCGTCGTGCAGAAAGCTGCAGCCATCACTCCGGTCCCCGGGGGCACAGGGCCGGTTACCGCAGCCATGCTGCTGAGCAACACGGTTCTCGCGGCCGAGCGGCTCAGCGCTACTCGACGCCACGCGCTGTAGGAGGTGGACCAGATGCCGGGAGAGATAATCGACGGCCGCCGCATATCGGCGGAGATCAGGCAGGAACTCGCGCAACGCGTCGCCGCACTTGCTCCCCAGGACATCGTGCCGACCCTTGCCGGCATGCTGGTGGGCGATGACCCCGGCTCGTCCGGCTACGTGCGACTCAAGGAGAAGGCCGCGCTCGACGCGGGGCTCCGCGCGGAGATGCTGCGCCTCCCTGCAGACACGAGCCAGCAAGAGCTTCTCGCCACGGTCGACAGTCTGAACCGCCGGTCCGACGTGCACGGCATATTCGTTCAGTTGCCGCTGCCATCCCATCTTGATGAGGAAGCGGCCCTCGCCGCCGTCTCTCCCGAGAAGGATGTCGACGGATTTCATCCGATGAGCGTCGGCCGGTCCTGGCTCGGACAGGATGCGTTCGTGCCCGCCACTCCCGCCGGCATCATGGAGATGCTGCGGCGCAGCGGACTCGCCGAACTGCGCCATCGGCACGCCGTCATCGTCAACACCGACAACCTCGTGGGGAAGCCGCTCGCCGCGCTGCTCACACGACCCGACGTGGGGGCCGACGTGACGCTGTGCAGCGGCGACACGCCGAACCTCGCGCGCTTCACCCGGCAGGCCGACCTTCTCGTCGTCGCCGTCAACATGCCGCGGTTCATCACGGCCGACATGGTCAAGGAAGGCGTCGTCGCAGTCGACTTCGGCTCCAACTACCTGGACGACCCATCGTCGCCGCAGGGGCGCCGGCTGGTGGGCGACATCGATTTCGAGCCAGTGCGGCAGAAGGCGACGGCCATCACGCCGGTTCCCGGCGGGGCCGGGCCCATGACCGTCACGATGCTGCTTGCACACACCGTGCTTGCCGCGGAGCGGAGGGCTCACCACGCGTAGCAGGCCCCGCGCCTCGTCAGCCGCTACGGGCTTCCCGGCACACTGCTTGACACGGGAACGTGACGGCGGCTAGAATTCTCGTGTTGACCCTTCCCCACCCGGTTCGGCATTCCCTGCGCCCGTGGTAGTGCTTCTCATGTAAGACCTTCGTTCTATCATGGCGAAATACATATTCGTCTCAGGCGGTGTTCTCAGTTCGGTCGGCAAGGGTGTCTCCGTGGCATCCATCGGCCGCATCCTCAAGAGCCGCTCCCTCAAGGTCGGAGCTCAGAAGCTCGATCCCTACCTGAACGCCGAGCCGGGCATCATGTCACCCGCCCAGCACGGAGAGCTGTTCGTGACCAAGGACGGCGCCGCCACCGACCTGGACCTCGGACACTACGAGCGGTTCATCGGCACGGAGTTGAGTCGGTTCTCCAGCGTCACCGCCGGTCAGGTGTACCGGGCGCTGCTCGACAACGAGCGCCGTGGCGACTACCTCGGGGGCACCATCCAGGTCGTGCCGCAACTCACCGACCAGATAAAACAGCTCATCAGGCGCGGCGCGGACGCCAACGAGGCAGATGTCGCCATTGTGGAGGTGGGAGGCACCGTCGGCGACATCGAAGGTCAGCCGTTCCTCGAGGCTATCCGCCAGATGCGCAATGAAGAGGGGCGCGACAACGTTGTCTACGTCCACGTCACTTTCCTGCCTTATATCGCCGCTACTCACGAGCTCAAGACCAAGCCGACGCAGCACAGCGTCAACGAGCTTCGCCGGATAGGCGTCCAGCCGGACGTCATCCTCTGCCGCAGCGATTACCCGGTCTCCGAGTCCATCAAGGACAAGATCTCCCTCTTCTGCGACGTCGACAGGGAGGCTGTCGTGGCTCTCGAGACAAGCGACACCATCTACGAGGTCCCCCTGATTCTCGAAGAAGCCGGCCTCGGTGACTACCTCTGCGCCCGGCTCGGACTGAACTGCCCCCCGCCGGACCTGGACGGCTGGCGCTCTCTGGTCGAGCAGCTCAAGCAACCGCGTGAACCGGTTCACATCGCAATCGTGGGCGACCACGTTCAACTGCAGGATGCGTACTACTCCGTCAGAGAGGCTCTGGTACACGCCGCGCTAGTGCACCAGAGGGAAGTCGTGTTCCACTGGATCGACCCGCGGACGCTGGTGGGTGACTGCACCGCCCTGCGGGCCGCCCAGGGCATCGTCGTGCCCGGCAGCTCACACTACGAGCACATCGACGGGCTCATCGCTGCCGCCGGCTTCGCCCGCGTCAACGGAATCCCGTTCTTCGGCCTCGACACAGGCATGCACGCCATGGTGGTGGAATGCGCGCGAAACGTGGCGAACATCCCGGACGCGCACTCGTCCGAGTTCTGCAAGACCACTGCGAGCCCGGTCATCGACCGCTCGACCGAGGCGGATGCCTCGGGCATGCGGCGCGGCACGTATCCATGTAAGCTGATTGACGGAACCCTCGCAGCCGCCGCCTACGGTTCGCTCTTGAGCTACGAGCGTCACCGCCACTCCCACGAGTTGAACGGCCACTTCAGATCGGCCTTGCGGGATGCCGGGCTCATCGCATCCGGAGTCTCGGCCGATGACCAGTACGTTGACATCGTCGAGTCCCGCGGCCATGTCTGGATGCTGGGTTGTCAGTTCCACGCGGAGTTCAAGTCGCGACCCGACGCGCCGCACCCGCTGTTCGTGGCCTTCGTCGGCGCCGCCAAAGACGTTCTCCTCGAGGGCTCGCAGCCCTCGCTGCCCATCGCATAGGAGGTTGCCATGCGCCTGTTCCTTGACACGGCGAACATAGAGCATATCCGGCACGGCGTGGAGCTGGGCGTCGTTTCCGGCGTCACAACCAACCCGAGCCTCGTGTCCAAAGAGGGCAAGGTCGACTACAAGACGCTCGTCAAGGAAATCTGCTCGGTCGTGCCCGGCCCTGTCTCGACCGAGGTGCTCAGCCAGGATGCCCCCGGCATGCTCGCCGAAGCCCGGGAGATCGTCACCTGGGCGGAGAACATCGCGGTCAAGATCCCGGCCACGCTGGAGGGGCTCAAGGCCACCGCCCTCCTCGCCAGGGAGCATGTCAAGGTCAACATGACCCTCTGCTTCTCCCTGAACCAGGCGATCCTCGCCGCGGAGGCGGGAGCCACCTACGTCAGCCCGTTCGTCGGCCGGCTAGATGACATCGGCGAAGACGGCATGCAGCTCGTGGTTGACATCACGCGATACCTCAGCTACTATAAGCTTCCCACTCAGGTCATCGCCGCCAGCATCAGGCACCCCGCCCACTGTCTGTCTGCCGCGAGCGCTGGTGCTCACATCGCCACGGTACCCTACAAGGTCCTGCTCCAGATGGTCGAGCACCCGCTGACAGACATCGGGATTCGCCGGTTCGCTGACGACTGGAACAAAGTAATGGGTACCACCGGCATCGTGCCGGCAAAATGAGTGCGTATTTCGCTCGCCCGGGGGATTAGTCATGCTTACGATGGCGCAACTTGAAGCCAAGAACCGCGACGAGGTCGAGGTCATCGCCAAGGAACAGGGCATGTCCGGTTACTCGTCGCTGAAGAAGGCCGAGCTCATCACACAGATACTGAAGTTGCAGGCCGAGCAGCAGGGCAACCTGTTCCTCGACGGCATCCTGGAGATCATGACCGAGGGATACGGTTTCCTGCGACAGGAGAACTTCCTGCGCGGCGCCAGCGATGTCTATGTCTCCAACTCACAGATACGCCGCTTCAATCTCCGCGACGGCGACCACGTCTGCGGGCAGGCGCGGCCTCCGAAGGAGGGCGAGAAGTACTACGGACTGCTCCGGGTCGAAAGCATCAACGGCCTCGACCCCGAGGCAGCCAAGAAGCGACCCAACTTCTCATCGCTCACTCCTCTGTTCCCCGAGAAGCGCATCACCCTCGAGACGACCGCCGAGGAGCTGTCAACACGCCTCATCGACCTTGTGGCGCCCATCGGACGCGGTCAGCGCGGTCTCATCGTCTCGCCGCCCAAGGCGGGCAAGACCGTCCTGCTGAAGAAGATCGCCAACGCGATGACGACCAACTACCCCGACCTGCACCTCATCATCTGCCTCATCGGCGAACGCCCTGAGGAAGTCACCGATATGAAGAGATCCGTCGGCGTGGAGGTCATCGCCGCCACGTTCGATGAGCCGGTCGAGACACAGACCCGCGTCGCCGAGCTCGCCCTCGAGCGCTCCAAGCGCCTCGTCGAGCTTGGCAAGGACGTCGTGGTACTGCTGGACGGCATCACCAGGCTCACGAGGGCCTACAACCTGGCCATGCCGGCTTCCGGCCGCACGCTGTCTGGAGGCATCGATTCGGCCGCGCTTCACCCGCCCAAGAGGTTCTTCGGTACCGCCCGCAACACTGACCAGGGCGGCAGCCTCACCATCATAGCCACGTGTCTCGTCGACACCGGCAGCAGGATGGACGACCTCATCTACGAGGAATTCAAGGGTACCGGCAACATGGAACTGCACCTGGACCGCCGGCTCGCCGAAAAGCGCGTCTTCCCGGCTATCAACATCGTGCCGAGCGGCACGAGGCGCGAGGAGCTTCTCCTCGACGCCGAGACGCTGCGCCAGGTGTGGCTGCTTCGGCGCATGGTTGCGATGCTGAACGAGGACACGCAGAACGCCGGTGAGGCGACCGAGCGCGTCCTGGCGCGCATGGCCAAGTCCAAGAACAACGCCGAGTTCCTGGCCCACCTCACCAAGGATATCTAGCGCGAGCTGCGGGCCGTTGTCCGGCCCGCGGGCAGCGACGGAATCGCAGCGGATGACACGCACAGGCCCCGGCTGGCTTGACCGGCAGCGCCTGCGTCTCAAGCAGGCGCTGGGCCTCAACACCGTCCTCTGCGAGGACTGCAAGTGGAACTGGCGCAGCGCCTGCCACCGGCCTGAGCGTCAGCGCGCGGCGTGGTGTCCCGACTACCAGAAGAAGGGCCGCTGATCAGGCCGTCCGCTCGAATATCGCGGCCATCCCCTGTCCCCCACCGATGCACATGCTCACCAGACCGTAGCGCAGCTTCCGGCGCACCATGTCGTGCATCAGCGTGACCACCTGGCGCGCTCCCGTGCAGCCGATGGGGTGGCCGAGCGAAATGCCGCTGCCATGCGGATTCGTCCTTGCCCAGTCGAAGCCCAGCTCCCTGACGCACGCGATGGCCTGCGCGGCAAATGCCTCGTTCAACTCCACCACATCGAGGTCCTTCACCGTGATGGCCGCTCGGGCCAGCGCCTTGCGCACCGCCGGAATCGGGCCGATGCCCATGTACTTGGGGTCCACACCGCCGGACGCGAACGAGCGGACAGTCAGCAGCGGCCTGAGTCCCATCTCGTCCGCCTTCTCGCGAGACATCATCACAACCGCCGCCGCGGCGTCGTTGACGCCCGACGCGTTCCCTGCCGTGACGGTGCCGTTCGGCCGGAAGGCAGGCTTCAACTTCGCCATCTTCTCGAGAGACGTGTCCATCGGCCGCTCATCCGTGGCGAAGACGATGGGGTCACCCTTCTTCTGAGGGATCTCCACCGGCACGATCTCGTCCTTGAAGAGCCCCTCGGCAATGGCCGCGCGGGCACGCTGGTGGCTCATCACGCCCACCTCGTCCTGCTCGACTCTGGTTATGCCGTAGCGCGCAGCCACCTCTTCCGCCGTGTTGCCCATGTGGAAACCGTAGAAGATCTCCCAAAGGCCGTCGTAGACCATCAGGTCCCGCAACTCGCCGACACCGTCGACGTCCATGCGGTATCCCCATCGAGCCTTCGGCAGGCCATACGGCGCACAGCTCATGCTCTCCATGCCACCGGCCACCACGACATCCACTTCCCCGAGCATTATCGGCTGCGCTCCGAGGGTGATTGCCTTCAGACCCGAGCCGCATACCTTGTTGACCGTGTAGGCGGGGGTCTCCTTCGAAATGCCCGCGCGGATGGACGCCTGCCGCGCCGAGTTCTGCCCGAGGCCGGCCTGAAGGACGTTCCCCATCACGACCTCGCCGACCTCGACCTCACGCAGGCTGCTGTCGTACAGGTAGTTGCGCCGCTCCAGCTCTATGACACCGTCCTCCTTGACGCGATCGGGGCCAACCGCGAGGAGCCTCTCACCAGCGCGCGGGCGCAGACCGGCGCGCTTCAACGCCTCACGCATCACGAGCGAACCAAGCTCAATCGCGGGGATGTCCTTCAGTGTGCCACCGAACGCGCCTATCGCAGTTCGGCAACCCCTCACAATCACGGCTTCTCGCATGTTTCTCCTTTCGACGCTGCCAGCCAACCCGTCATTTTGCCGAAAACAGTGTGGGTGATTCAACCCCTTCGCGCGCCTCGCTCGGGGTGCGACGCGCGTTGCGTGCGCAGCGCCTGTGTCATACAATGGCCGGACACAGCGCCGCGGCTTCCGTCCGAGCGCCGTGTGCCGGTAAGCGCACACTTTCCAGAAGGAGGTCACCATCTCATGACGTGGGACGCTTCCGCGATATCTGATGCGGTTCAGAACGGGGACGACCAGCTCGTCGTCAAGCTGGTGAAGGAGGCCCTCCGGCAGGGCACGCCTGCGACGATCATCCTCGACAGCGGGCTGGTGCCCGGAATCCAGCGCCTGGGCGAGCTGTTCCAGGACGGAGAGGTCTTCCTGCCCGAAGTGCTCATCTCGTGCCGCGCCATGGACCGCGGAGTGGATGAAGTCAAGCCTTTCCTCTCGGCGGCCGAGGTTCACAAGAAGGGCCGCGTCATCATCGGGACCGTTGAGGGCGACCTCCACGACATCGGCAAGAACATCGTCCGCCTCATGCTGGAGTGCGGAGGCTTCGAGGTCATCGACCTCGGCGTCGACGTGCCCGTGACCTCCTTCGTCGATGCCGTCAAGACCCACTCTCCCGATATCCTGGCAATGTCGGCCCTCCTGACCATCACCATGACCAACATGCCCGAGGTGCTTGCCGCGCTCGAGAAAGCCGGACTGAGAGACCGCGTACGGGTGATGATAGGCGGAGCCCCCATAACGCGCGAGTACGCCGACCAGATCGGAGCCGAGGGCTTCGCGCCGGATTGCGCGTCCGCCGTCGTCGAGGCCGAGCGACTCGTCAAAGCCTGATTCGTCACCACAGGAGGCACAGGATGGCAGACTCCCTGAGACAGCGCTTCCTCGATATCTGCCGCTTCAGGCGAAGCGGTGATCTCTGCCTGCTCGCACCGTGGCTCAACGACTTCTGGATGGAGACCCCCGGCGTCTGGGTCAGCCAGGGCGCGCCGGCCGAGCTCGCCGACCCGCGCACGTTGCGCGACTACTTCCGGTTCGAGCACATCCGGGTGCTGCGCGAGATACAGACCGGTCTCTACATGGACAAGCGCCTCGAGGTGCTCGGGCAGACCTACGTCTATGCCATCCCTCCCATCATCCCGACCTACGAGATACGGATGCTGGGTGAGGATGAGCACACGCTGTCCCTCGTCAACGAGGGAGGCCAGACCGTCCGCATCGACAAGCGCGACCCGCAGAAGATGCCGATGTACCTCGGCCATCCCGTGAAAGACCGGGCCACCTGGCAGGAGTACAAGAAGCGGTTCGATCCAGCCTCGCCGGAGCGCTTCCCGGCCGACTGGGAAGGCTACGCGACCAGGATGAACGCGAAAGAAGAACCGCTGCTGCTCAACGTGGGCAGCTTCTTCGGCTTCCTGCGCGAGTGGATGGGCCTCGAGCCGCTCCTCTTCGCTCTGCACGACGACCCGGTCCTCATTGAGGACATGATGGACACTCTCTGCGAGATGGAGATGGCATGCATCACGAAGGCGCTGGGCAAGGTCCGGGTTGACGGCGCCATGTTCTGGGAGGACATGGCCTTCAAGACCGGTCCGCTCATCTCACCGAAGATGTTCCGCCGGTTCATGATGCCGCGCTACAGGCGGATAACCGACCTGCTCCGCTCGAAGGGCGTGGACGTCATCTTCGTCGACAGCGATGGCAACCTGACGCACCTCATTCCGCTGTGGATAGAGAGCGGCATCAATTTCTTCTGGCCGCTTGAGTGCGCGGCGGGCAACGACGCCGTAGCGCTGCGGAAGCAGTACGGCCGCGACGCCATACTCGGCGGCAACATCGACAAGCGCGTCCTGATGAAGAGCCGGGACGCCATCCGCGAAGAGGTTATGGCGAAGATCCCCTACCTTCTGGAGACAAGCGGCTACTTCCCGTCGGTCGACCACTTCGTGCCGCCCGACGTGCCGTTCGAGAACTTCGTGTACTTCATCAACACGATGCGAGAGGTCGCAGGGCTGCCGCCTATCGGGAGTTCGAAGGCGTAGCCGGATACCGCTTCAGGGCTTCGAGCATCGCATACATGCGGGCGTACGCATCGCCCGCCGTGCGGCTGCATTCGGTGAGACCGCGCCCCAGCATCTCGAACTCAGCAATGAGGCTGGAGCGGTCGCCCTCCGCCACGAGCTTCGCGAGGTGCTCCGCGCTGTCCTGAAACGACGCCGCCACCGCCGGAGCGGCCGGCATCGCCGCAAGCAACATCCCATAGAGTTCGCTGCCGCCGCAAACCATGCTCTCGGTGAGCGCCATCAGGACTTCGAGCGACGTGCCGCTGGCTTCGCGTGCCTGCGTGAGCCGCCCGGTGGAGAGGATGGTTCTCGCAACGGCTGCAACCGCCAGCGCGGGGAGCCCGAGGACGATAGACATCAGCGCATCGTGCTCGGCCGGTTCCACCGATGTGACATGAGCGCCAAGCGGCTCCAAGTACGCCCTGACCCTCTCCGCCAGTGCGGCGGCCGCCGCGCTGCCAGGCACGAGGATGACATTGTGGCCGGCGAAGCCGTCGGCTCCCGGACCGAACATCGGATGAACTCCGAGGAAACACGCCTTCGGCATGTGAGCCTCGGCCGAAGCCTGCGGCGCCACCTTGAGAGAGCTGAGGTCGATAACCGGCTGAGACTCCTTCACATACGGTGCAAGCTCGCGCAGCACATTGTCGACGACGTTCAAGGGCACCGAGACGATGACCGCGTCCGCGCCGCCGATGCTGTCGTATCCTCCGACGGTGCACCGCTCCATGCCCTGCGCCAGCCGCTCCACCGGCTCACGGCGCCTTCCGACGAGCACGAGCTCGTGTCCGTGCCGATGCAGCAAAGCAGCAAACCAGCTTCCCATCTTACCGGCAGCGCCGACAATCGCGATCTTCACAGCGTCTTCCACACCGGCTTCGCCCTGGGATACGAACCGAGCACGCGGAGGAAAAGGCAATGCGGCGCCATCGCCTCCAGAGCGCTGGCGAAGTGCGGGTCCTTCTGATGTCCCTCGAAGTCGAGGTAGAAGTTGTACTCCCACGGCTTCTGGCGCGTTGGCCGGGATTCGATCTTCGTGAGGTTCAGCCGCTTCTCGGCCAGCACGCGCAGCGCCTCGTACAGCGCACCCGGCTCGTGCTTCACCGAGAACACGATCGACGTCTTGTCCTCACCCGACGGGGGCACATCCCGCTTTGAGAGGATGAAGAACCTGGTGTAGTTGTTCTGAAGGTCCTCGATGCCCTTTGCGAGAACGTGCATGCCGTACAGCTCCGCGGCGCGCGAGCCGGCCACGGCAGCGGCGTCCGTCAACCCCTGCTCACGCAGCATCTTCACGCTGCCGGCCGTGTCGTACGCGGGCACCAGCTCGCATCCGAGGTGGGACAGGAAGTTTCGGCACTGCCCGAGCGCCTGGGGATGCGAGAACACACGGCGCACCTGTCCGAGAGCGACGCCGGGCGCCGCGATAAGGCAATGGACGATGCGGAGCGCCGTCTCGCCGCAGACACGCACGTCGTGCTCCAGAAACAGATCGTAGACACGGCTGATGCTGCCCTCAGACGAGTTCTCCACCGGCACGATGCCGAACCGCGTGCGGTCATCCGCGACCGACGTAAACACACCGTCGAACGTCTCACACGGGTGAGCGCTCACCGCCCTGCCGAAGAAGACCAGTGCCGCTTCCTCGCTGAACGCCCCGGGCTCTCCCTGGAACGCGACGGTCGTGTGCTGCACCGCCTTGGTCGCATCCATGATGCGCTCGTAGATGCGCTCCATGTCGCGCTCATCCACCCCGTACGAAGCAGCGCGGGCGCGAACACCATCGAGCACCCGTCGCTCCCTGGCCGCGTCGAGCACCGGCAACCCGACCTTCTCCTTCTCCCTGCCGATGAGCTGCGATGCCTGCACGCGCTCCGCCAGCAGGCGCACCAACTCCTCGTCGAGAGCATCAATCTTCCGTCTGAGCTCGTCGGTACTTATCTCATCCATTTTCATCTCACTACGCGCGGTATCGCTCCGCTCCGAAGTCCGAGGTCACACAGCGCCAACGCCACCATCGCCTCGACCACCACCACCGCCCGCGGCACAATGCAGGCGTCATGCCTGCCGGCGACGGTCAGCGGTGTCTCCGTCATGGAGTCGAGGTCGACCGTGCTCTGCGTACGCGAGATCGACGGGGTCGGCTTGAACCCGACCCGCACCACCAGCGGCATCCCGGTGGTGATGCCCCCGAGAACGCCGCCCGCGTCGTTCTTCGTGGTCACCACGCGGCCGTCCCGCACCGCAAATGGATCGTTGGCGGCGGAGCCGCGCATGCGGCTGAGAGAGAAGCCAGCGCCGAACTCGACTGCCTTCACGGCCGGGATAGAGTACAGCGCCCGGGCTATCTCGCTTTCCACGCCCGAGAACACCGGCTCCCCGATGCCCGCCCTGAGGCCGAGGGCCACGCACTCGACCACGCCTCCGATGCTGTCGCCCGCGGCGCGCGCCGCCTCGATTGCCTCACTCATGGCTTGCGCCGCGCGTTCGTCGCAACAGGAGACGTCATTCGTCCGGTTCTTCGCGGGAACCTCTTCCGGCAAACACGGGCGAGCCTGCACCTCTCCAATCGCGACGGTGTGCGCGTGGACCTGGACCCCGATCGCGTGGAGAACAGCCTTCGCCACGCCGCCCGCCATCACGAACCCAGCGGTGATGCGACCGGAGAAGCGTCCGCCACCGCGGGGGTCGTTCCACCCACCGTACCTGACGCCGGCCGTGTAGTCCGCGTGGCCGGGCCGGGGAATGGTCATGAGCCGCTCGTACGGTCTCGAGTCCTGACAGATGTTGTCGATGACCATGCATATCGGGGCGCCCGTCGCGTGCCCCCGGTATAGACCAGAAAGCACGCGGACCCGGTCAGGTTCGCGCCGCGGCGTAGCGCCCGGCTGGCCCGTCGAGCTTCTTCGGTCTACCTCAGTCTGCACCACGTCCGCGTTGAGCGCGATTCCGGCCGGGCATCCGTCCACCACGACGCCGACACACGGTCCGTGGCTTTCGCCGAAGCTCGTCACGCGGAACAGGACTCCAATGCTACTGCTCATCCATCTCCACCCTGACACCCAGACCCAGCACATCCTGCCAGAAGCCCGGATACGTCTTGGCCACGCACTCTGCGTGTTGAACAGTTACGTCGCCGACAGCCGCGCCCAGCGCGCAAAAGGCCATGGCGATGCGGTGGTCTCCCGCAGACGATACTACAGCACCGTGGCCCGCGCCACCCCCGATGTGCATCTCGTCGCCGGACGCCTCAGCTTCGATGCCGCAGCGTCGAAGGCCATCGGTCATCGCGGCCACGCGGTCCGACTCCTTGTCTCTCGCGCGCCCAACGCCCATCAGCGTCGTCGCGCCCTCAGCGCGCACCGCAAGGGCCGCCGCCGCGGGAAGCAGGTCGATGCACTCAGACAGGTCGAATGCCACACCCCTCAACGCAGACTTCCGCACGGTCACCGACTCGCCGTCGACGGATACGTCGGCGCCCATCGCCCGCAGCAGCATCACCATGGCCGCATCTGCCTGCAGGCTCGCCGGGCCCAGATTGGTCACCGTCACGTCACCCGCAACGGCCCCCAGGGCGAGCAGCGTTGAGGCAGCCGACCAGTCACCTTCGACCCGGTAGCGCGCCGGGCGGTACTCCGCTCTGTCCGCTCTGTAGAGGCTGCCGTCCGGAGAGACGGCCACATCGACGCCGAACTCGCGCATGCACGCGAGCGTCATCGAGACGTAGCGCTTCGAGACCAGCGGAGTGGACAGCTCGATGGACAATCCGTCGCGGAAACGCGGCGCAGACAGCAGCAGCGCCGAGAGGAACTGCGAGCTGGTGTCGCCGCGCAGTGCGACGTTCGCGGAAGCAAGCTGGCGACCCGAGACGAGAGCCTTGCCGTCAGCCGCATCGAACTCGCACTCGATCCCTATCTGGCGCACCGCATCGAGCAGAGGCGCGAGCGGTCGCCGCGCCAGCGAAGGCGCGCAACGCAGCACCGTTCTCCCGGGAATCGTACCCGCCAGTGCCAGCAGGAATCGAAAGGTGGCCCCGGACTCGCGGCACGGCAGTGAGACGGCAGGGTGCAGCGTGCCGCCCCGTATCAGAACGCTCCTCTCCTGACGGCGGACGAGGGCGCCCAGCGCTTCGAGACACTCCAACGCTGCGTCGGTGTCCTCGGAGACGAGCACGTTCTCAATGGCGCTGTCGCCGCGAGCGATTGCGGCGCAGACAGCGGCCCGGATGCTGTAGCTCTTGGACCCGGGCACGGCCACGGAGCCGCGTGGCTCACTCCTCGCGATGTGTGCGTTCATAGTCCCTCAGCAACGTCTCAATGGACCCGGCTACCGCACCCGGCGACATGCGGGACGTGTCCACCGACAGCTCAGCCGACGAGAGGTAGACCGGCCGCCGCTGCTGTATGAGCTGCAGCACGCGCTCCTCCCTGTCTTCACCGCTGAGCAGCGGCCTCACATCCGAAGGAGGCCCGAGCCTCTGGAGCACCACTTCCGGAGAGACATCGAGGTAGACGACAACCGCGCTGGCCCTGAGCCGCTCGACGTTCGACCGTCTCAGGACTACTCCGCCGCCGCAGGCGATGACCGCGTCCTGCATGGTGGCGACATCGGCCACCACGTCTGCCTCCATCTCCCTGAAGCGCTGCTCGCCGAACGAGCTGAAGACCTGGGCGACGGGCATCCCAGCCTTCTGCTCAACCAGCGTGTCCGTCTCGACGAACGTCTTGTGAAGTCGCGCCGCCAGCAGCCGGCCAACGGTGGATTTCCCCGCGCACATGAAGCCGACGAGCGCGACGCTAGTGCGATGCACGAGCCAACTCCTCGCGCACGACCGACCTCATGACCTCGACCGGCGCCGGCACTCCCGTCCACAACTCGAATGCCAGAGCTCCCTGACCCACCAGCATCTCGATGCCGTCGACAGTCCGGCAGCCGCGCTCACGCGCCAGCCGCAGAAGACTCGTCTCAGGCGGGTTGTACACGATGTCGCACACGGTGAGATTGGGGCGCAGAAGCTCCGCGCCGACAGGCGACCCGCCCACATCGGGGTGCATCCCGACGGTCGTCGTGTTCACAAGAAGTGAGGCCTCTCGCAGCACCGTGAGCAGGCTCCCGGCGGAAAGCCCGGCATGCTCCACAGCACGTCCGGCTTTCCGCGATACGTCGCCGGCGAGCATGGCCCCTCGTTCGGCGTCCCGATTGAGGACTGTCACGCGGGCCCCGGCATCCACCAGCGCCAGCGTCACGGCGCGCGAGGCGCCTCCGGCGCCGAGCACCGCGACCCGCACCCCGCCAACCTCGACTCCGGCACCACTCAGGCCACGCATGAACCCCGCTGCATCCGTGTTGTAGCCCAGCAGCAGCCCTCCATCGTTGACGATGGTGTTCACCGCCCCGATGCGCAGGGCGGGCGAGTCGACGCGGTCCAAGTACGGCATGATGTCAACCTTGTGCGGCACAGTCACGTTCAGCCCGCGTATGCCCATCGCCCTCATCGCGTCCGCGGCGGCGCGCGCAGAGCCACGGGGCAGACGGAACGGGACGTAGACGAAGTCCAGCCCCGCGTGGCTGAAGGCCGCATTCTGCATCACAGGCGACATCGAGTGCTCGACGGGGTCGCCGACGATGCCGCAGACTCGCGTGCTACCGGAGATGCGCACGTGCGCGCGCCCCCAGCGCATCGTACATCTGGTGCAGCTCGGTCACCGTGAGTTGGCCCGGCGCAGACTCACGCCCCGCGGACAGCGACGCGTACGTGAAAGCTCCTCCGGCCAGTGGACCGAGAACGCGACTGGCTATCCCCAGCGGCCCCATGGCGAACGAGATGACGGATTGGCCGGCAAAGCGCCTCGAGATGTTGAGCACGACCACATTGTCGCTCGCCCGAGTGGCGGTTGTCACCACCTTGCAGATGTCGGCACCCGCGTCGCGCTCACGTTCAACCAGGGCAGCAAGCTCCTCCTCGGTGCCGGTCCGCGTGAGATCGTGGTGAGAGACCAGCACGCGTGCAGCGCCTTTGATGCCGGCAACAAACGACTCAACCCCGGCAGACGCCAGTTCCACGTCCACGACGGCCGCCCCCAGCTCCACTGCCCGTCTCAGCACAGCGAACCTCTCCGCGTCAGACCGGTCGCAGGCGCCGCCTTCCGCCGCCGTGCGGTTGCAGGCTATCCAGGGGCGCGGCAGCCCCGAGGCTACGCGCGGCCATTCCGGGCCGATGAGGTCCATGCGCACCTCGTAGAGCGACACAAGGTCGCACATCGCCCGGGCGGCGGCCACGTCCGCGATCGAAGTGATGCACGCGCAGACCTCAGGCCACGGCATGGGACGTCTCCAGCACCTCCTCGACGAGCTCAGCCGGCACATCGT
>Ga0136653_10000220_pt1 | contig 28884 bp, 29 predicted proteins | sample LakKivw275mmetaG_FD_94866 | JGI IMG/M metagenome (GOLD analysis project Ga0136653, IMG submission 94866) | Anoxic lake water microbial communities from Lake Kivu, Rwanda to study Microbial Dark Matter (Phase II) - Lake Kivu water 275m metaG... | ecosystem: Environmental > Aquatic > Freshwater >...
CACCCAGGCCGTGGTCATCGCCATCAAGAAAGGCCTCGTCGTCCTGTCCAAGGACTAGCGTTCGGCACGGGCGCGACACGGCGCGAAGCGCGCAGAGAACGACGCCGCCCCCTGACAGGCAGAGTTGCCTGCGTCGCGTGCCCCGCGACGCACATCCTGCGGAAGCTCAACGCCAACGCCCGCACCCAGGCCGTGGTCAGCAGAGACGCCCTGCAGGTGCGGACCGGTGACTCACTACCACGCCTCACGCTCGAACAGGGGCGCGTTCCTTAGTGAACGCGTCCCTGCGGAAGCTCAACGCCAACGCCCGCACCCAGGCCGTGGTCATCGCCATCAAGAAAGGCCTGGTCGTCCTGTCCAAGGACTAGACCCCTGAACGGTCGCAACACCGGGCAATGCGCCGAGCGGCCCGCATCGCGCTCGGCGCGACGTCTTCATGATGTGACTCCCGCTGCACTTCGGGGCGACGCTCCGGACTGTCCGCCGCTTGCGGCCGGCTCACTTTCTCCGAGGCCACGCGGGGACACCCGGACTCTCGCGCTGATGCGCACCATATCTGTTGACATTTGTAACTGGAAAGGTTGACGTCATACCGTACGTATGTTAGGCTGAAGAAAGGATGGTCGCGAGCGCAACGCTCACTGGCCCGCCACCAGGAGGGGCTCACCCTCCACCCGCAGGAAATCGCATTGCCACCATTTACCTCCGGCGCTGTCCCGCGTTGTTAGTAGTGAGCCACACACTTGAGGAGGACTGTCACACATGAGAGTGGTATCCCGTCTGTTGGGAGCGATACTGATAGCCGGCCTGGTGCTGCCGCTCGCGGCCGCGCCTGTGCTGGCGAAGACTGACATCTCCAACTTCGTGGTCAAGCCCAACAAGGGCCCGGTCGGCACCGAAGTCTACCTGGACGGAGAGAGCAAGACCAACGACGAGGGCTGGGTCTACTTCGAGCTCGTCCGGGGGGGAGACGATTGGGTCAAGCTGCTGGATGACAGTGACGACTGGGACTTCGACCAGGAGGGCACAGCACCCGATATCTACTACGAGTTCGTGACCGAGAAGTTCAAGATACCGGAATGCCCCGGAGGCAAGCACCGCATCGTCGTCACCAACAAAGACCTCGGCAACAAGCCCGACGATACGGACGAGGTCGAGGACTACCTCGAGGATGACTACGACTTCACCGTCACGCCGACCATCGAGATAACCAAGGTCAATGGAACGACCATCAAGGCCGGCAAAGACGCGGAAGGTCCCGCCGGCACCGAGGTGGAACTCAAGGGTACCGGTTTCGGAGAGGAAGAAGAAGACATCGTTGTCTACTTCGGCACCGTGAAGGTCAATCCGGTCAACGATATCGAGGCGGACAAACTGGGCTCGTGGACCGGCAAGTTCGTGGTCCCCGCCGGCAGTGCCGGAAAGCACGAGATTACCGCCGAGGGAGACACGACGGACCGGGATGATATCAGCAGCCCCGCCCTCTACTACATGACTGCAGGCATCGCAATCTCGCCTGTCAAGGGGACCGTCGGCAGCACTTTCACGGTGACGGGCAGCGGCTTCGGAGCGAACGAGGGCAGCGTCGAGATCCTGTTCGACGGCAAGAGCGTCAAGTCCGGGTTCAAGGCCGGAAGCGACGGCGCTTTCGAGGTGTCCGTGACCGTTCCCGATGCGGCGATGGGCACTCACACCGTGGACGCCCAGGGAGCCAAGACGAGCAAGTCGGATATCATCGACATGAAGTTCGAAGTCGAGCCCAGCGTCGTGGTCGAACCAACCAGCGGCAACGTGGGCACGCAGATCCAGGTAAGCGGCAGCGGTCTCCCGGCCGGCAAGTCAGTCACCGTCACCTACGACGGCGTGACCGAGGGTACCGGCACGACTTCATCGGCGGGGACCCTCTCTCCCATCACTTTTGCCGCGTCCCACGCGCAGAGCACACACACAGCAGAGCACTCGATAACGGTGACATTCGACTCGACCACTCTGACGTCTACGTTCGCCATGGAGTCCACCGCGCCCTCGAAACCTTCACCGCGCACGCCTGCGAGCGGAGCGCGTCTGGGCATCCTCGGCAAGCAGACTCCCACGCTCACATGGACCCTCGTCGATGACCCGAGCGGGGTGACCTACGGGCTGCAGATCTCGGCCACGGCCGACTTCAGCCAGGTGCTCATCTCCAAGAGTAACCTGCAGGCACAGGGCAGCGCCCTCATCGTGTCGTCATCCGGTCCCGAGATGAGCTACACGCTCACCGACAGCGAGGCCCTGCCCTTCGGCACGTACTACTGGAGAGTCAAGGCCGTCGACGGTGCGATGAACGACAGCGGCTGGAGCGGCTCCAGCACGTTCAAGGCGGGACTGCTGCCGACATGGGCTCTGATCGTCATCATCGTTCTCGCCGTTGTGCTCATCGGCGCACTGGTATACGTCCTCATCATACGCGACCGCGTGGGGCTCTACGACTAGATCGACGGCGAGGCGACGAGCCAACCGAATGGAGGAACTATGAAACTGGCGGTAATCGGACTGGGTCAATGCGGCTGCCGCATTGCAGACCACTTTGCGCGACTGAACCTCAAGGCGCAGTCCGAGAGGAAAGCGACGATAGCCCCGATCGTCGTCGCTGCCAACACGGACCAGGCAGACCTCACCGGTCTGCGGTTCATCAAGAATGACTACTCACATCGCATCCTGCTGGGTCTGCGGCAAACGCTTGGCCACGGCGTCGGCAAGATAAACGAGCTTGGCGCCCAGTTGGCAAGGGAGGACGGCGACAAGATTCTCGAGTCGCTGAAGAGCGAGAGGCGTTTCTACGAGACGCACGCCTTCATGGTCGTCGCCGGCACGGCCGGCGGCACCGGCTCCGGCTCTCTGCCGGTCATCGTGAGGATGCTCAAAGAGCGCTACATCAACAAGCCGGTATACGCGCTCGCGGTTCTTCCATTCGAGCACGAGCAGTACAGCGAGGCCAGGAGCGTCTACAACTCGGCCACGTCGCTGAAGTCCACGTACGAGGCGGCGGATGCCGTCTTCCTGGCGGACAACCAGCGCTACGTGAAGAAGGATGCGAGCCTGGCCAACAACATGGAGAAGATCAACCGCGTCATCGTCGAGCCGTTCTTCGACATGATGTGCGCGGGAGAGGTCACGACGAGGAAGTTCGTGGGGGCGCGCACCGTCGATGCCGGCGACCTCATCGCCTCCTTCGAGGGATGGACGGCCATCGGCATCGGCAGAACGGAGCTTCCGGCATTCCGCTTCCCGTGGGAGGTCGTGAAGAGCCAGTTCCGCGACAAGGCAGCTGAGAGCTTCCGTGGCTCGCAGGCACTGGACGCCGCCATCACCGACCTTTCGATTTCCTGCAACCCGCGCGACGCCGCCAAGTCCATCTACATCATGTCCGGACCGGCCAAAGAGATGAATATGGACATGGTGAAGGCCATCAGCGACCACATCGCGGAGATAGCGCCCACGGCGCTCATCCGGGGCGGCGACTTCCCCGGAGAGAAGCACTTCATCGACCTGACGCTGATACTCTCGCAACTGTCCAACATCCCGCGCATCGCGGAGATGTACGAGCAGGCGACGAGGTACGCGGAAGAGCACAAGACTCAACTGCAGGAGACGAACTGCAAGATCCAGCAGCTTTCGGACATCGGCAGAGAGTTGCCGCTTCTCTAGGGACAGAATCTGGCGTTGGTTGGAGGCCGGGCTCCCGCTATGGGGTCCGGCCTCTTCTCCTATCCCACCGACCGCGACAGCAGACCGAACAGCCAGCCCAACGCCGCGCAGCCAGGGAAGGTGAGTATCCAGGTCAGGACGATCTTCTCGACAATGCCCCAACGTACCGCCGAGAGCCGGCGCGTCGCGCCCACGCCCATGATGGTGCTGCTGATACAGTGAGTCGTGCTCACAGGGAGGCCGAGGCGCGACGCTATCTCAATGAGGGTTGCCGCCGACGCCTCGGCCGCAAAGCCATTCTCCGGTTTCAGCGTCGTCAACCTGGAACCGAGAGTGCGAATAACGCGCCTTCCACCAACTGCCGTGCCAAGACTGATACTCAGTGCGGCGACCAGGACAGTCCACAACGGGATAACGAACTCCGTGGTGCTGTGGAAGGCCATGAGACCCATAGCCATGAGACCGATGGGAACCTGGCCGTCGTTCTTGCCGTGGCTGTACGCAAGGAACGCAGCCGATCCCACCTCCAGCTTGCTGAACACGATGCGCACCTTGGCCGGCTTCCACCTGCAACAGAGCCACAGGATTGCCATCATCAGGGCGAATCCCCCCAGCAGGCCGAGCACTGGCCATGTCACCACTGCCCCGAAGATGCGCCCGAGGATGCGCCAGTTGATGATGGACGGCCCGCCCTGCGCCATTGCAGAACCGACCAGACCAGCAACCAGTCCGTGGTGCAGGCTGATGGGCATGCCTTTCAACGTCGCGGCTATCGCCCAGACGATGACAGCCGCAACGCCGGACAGGATGATACCCATGGTCAACGCCTCGGGAAACACGATGCCCTTGCCTATGGTCTTTGCGACTGCCGTACCAGTGACCGCGCCGGCGAACTCGCAGCAGGCTGCCATGATGAGCGCCGTGCGCGGCGCGAGATTGCGAGTGCCGATGACGGTGGCGATGGAATTGGCTGCGTCGTTGGCGCCGTTGATGAATGCGAAGAGGACTGCGGACGCAACGACCAGGACAAACAGCGACAGCAGGTCAGGCATGCTTCAGCACGATGCCCTCAAGGATGTTGGCAACGTCCTCGCCAAGGTCGGTTGCATTTTCCAGGTGTTGATACAACTCGCGCCACTTAATGAGGGCGAAGGCATCTCCGCTGGTCTCGAACAGCTCGGCCTGCGCCGCGTGGTGCACATCATCCGCCTCATTCTCGAGCCGGTTGACATCGACGCAGCCTCGCAGGATGCGAGCGAACTGCTTGCGGTTCCGGAGGAAGGGCATGATCTCGTTGAGCTTCTCCGCTACACCGAGCACGATGCGAGCCAGCTCGCGCGCCCGGGGCGTCGGCTCCGTCATCTTGTAGAGCACCAGCGTCCGGGCGGCCGCTTCGACGAAGTCCATGACGCTGTCCAGCGTATGGGCGAGCTGCGCGATGTCCTCCCGGTCGATGGGCGTCACGAACGTCCGGTGCAGTCGCTTGATGATCTCATGCGTGAAGTGGTCACCCTTCTGCTCGTACGCCTTGAACATGCGCGCCTTCTCAGCGCGGTCATGCTCGCTGTCGTTGAAGAACGCTACCAGCGCCTGCGCAGCTTCCAAGAGGTTCGCAGCATCTTGCTCGAACAGGTCGTAGAACTGTGTGTCCCTTGGTGCCAGCAGAAATCTCACTGCTGTTTGCCCTTCTTTCTCGTTCACATTGTAGATGAGTCAGTGATACCGCCTGACTTCAAACCTGTACAGCTTGACCGGCTCATCCGGTCCGATGCCGGCCTTCATGCGGCAGATCTCAATCTGCTGCTCCGGCGAATCAACACCTTCGAGGTCCGGCAGCAGCAGCCCCCGGCGCCAGCCGCTCTCCACGATGACGCCGAACCGGCGGGCATCGAGCTGACTCACATCCCGGACGGGTTCGGGATGCGTCAGGATGTCGACGCTGTAGTCAAGGTCGTCGAGCTCGCGCGGCGTGACGGGTCGAAACCGAGGATCCCGGGTAGCCGCGCTGATGGCATTCGACACGGTCTCGTGCGCCACGTCTGCCTGCGTCGGCTCGAAGGTGCCGATGCAGCCTCTGAGCTGTCCCTTCTTGTGGATGGAAACGAACACGCCGGCGCGCTCCCTCATCTCGGGAGACGACGCCTCTGCGGCCATGACCGTGCCGTTGCGCACGTAGTCTTCAACGGCCTGCTTCGCAAGCGCCACCACGGGGTGCAGCTCTTCTGTCACGCCATCCCTCCCCTGACTCCGGCGCTCACTTCGGCTCAGCCCTCGCAGCACCGGAGTCGGCCCCAGGGCGGAAGTTGACATCACTCCCGCAGTTGGCACACCGGGAACCACGCAGCGCCAGGACGTCGGTATGGTAACCCATCCTGCGGACAATGACACGCTTGCAGGAGTAGCAGACGGTGTCTTCTCCTTCCCCGTGCACGTTGCCGGCATAGACGAACTTCAATCCGGCGAGCCGACCGCGCTCGACGGCGCGACGGATGGCCGGCAGCGGGGTCGCCGGCACATCCAGCAAGCGATGCATCGGGAAGAACCTGGTGACATGCCACGGAGTGAGCTCGCCCAGGCGCGACGAGATCCAGCGGGCGATACCGTCGAGTTGTTCATCATCATCGTTCAGCCCCGGGATGACGTTCGTGACCACCTCGACGTGCATGCCCCGGTGCGTCTTCGCCCGCTCGGCCACCTCAAGGATACCCCGCCATCCGCGCACGTTTGCCAGACGGCGGTAGGCCGCATCGGAGAAAGCCTTCACATCCACACGCCACGCATCGAGCACCGGCGCCATCAGATCCAGCGCTTCCGCAGTCATGAAGCCGTTGGTGACATACACGGTGTACAGACCGTTCTCTCGCGCCAGCCGGGCCGAATCGAGGGTGTACTCAAGCCAGATGGCCGGCTCGTTGTAGGTCCAGGCGACGCCGGCGCAGCGCTCGCGCAGGGCAATTCGAATCTCCTCTTCCGGGGAGAGGTAGCGCTGCCCGCCCGGAGCGTCTGTGCAGGCGATCTCCCAGTTCTGGCAATGGACGCAGTGGAAGTTGCAGCCCCAGCCGCCCAGCGACAGGACGGAAGTGCCGGGGAAGAAGTGGAAAAGGGGCTTCTTCTCGATGGGGTCGACGGCCAATGACGAGACCGCCCCGTAGTTGGTGACGATGAGAACGCCGTCCCGGTTGGTACGGACGCGGCAGAGGCCGGACTTGCCGGGGTTGATGACGCACCTCCACTGGCAAACGTGGCAACGCACCCGGCTTCCCGGGAGTCGCTCGTAGAGGAGCGCCTCTCTCTCCATGCCCACGGTGATTATACATCCCCGCCGGGCACTTCTCAGCCCATCGCCGGGCCGGAGGCTGCGTGACGGCGCGAGGCCGCCTATAATGGAGCCACCATGCAGGTTCTCGGCATCACGGGCAACATCGGGAGCGGGAAGTCGACCGTGGGCCGGCTGCTGGAGCAACTCGGTTGTCCGGTCATCGACGCCGACCTGGTCGCGCACCGGGTCTACCGCCGCGGAAGCCGGACGTGGCGTCAGGTGGTGGAGACATTCGGCTCGCGTGCCGTCCGGGGCGACGGCGCGATAGACCGGACATGGTTGGGCGCACTGGTATTCTCCGACGCCCGGGCGCGGCAGCGGCTGAACGCCATCGTGCATCCGGCGACGCGGCGGAGCGTACAGCGCCGGCTGGCCGCATTGCGGCGCAAGGGCCACGGATGGGCGGCCGTCGAGGCCACTCTGCTCATCGAGGCGGGGTGGCTGGACATGGTGGACCGGCTCTGGGTCGTCGCCGCACCTGAGGACGCAGTCGTGGCGCGGCTGGGACGGGGCCGCAACCTGGACGAAGCCGAGGTTCGCGTACGGCTGGCGGCCCAGATGCCCGCCGGCGCGAAGATGGAACGGGCGGACGACGTTGTCTACAACGACGGCGACGCCGAGGAGCTGGCGCTGAGAGTCAGGCAACTCTGGAATGCGCTGCCCGGCCGGGATGAGGTCGCGCGGGACTAGGGCCTGTTCACGCTGACCACGGTGAGGTCAGGTATGCCGAGCGGGCCGGGCCGGTATCCGGAGACGTAGGGTTTCACGAGCACCTGATTCGCCCCGAAGAGGAGCGGTACGCAGGGAGCGTCATCGATGACCATCTGCTCGGCCTGCCGGTACAGTGCCGTCAAGCGGTCCCGGTCTTCCTCTGCCGCCGCCGCGTCCAGCAGTTCATCAAGCTCCGGATTGGAGTATCCCGAGACGTTGTTCTCCTGGCCGCAGCTGAAGAGGGTCTCCAGGAAGTTCTGCGGCGAAGGGTAGTCGGCAATCCATCCCATCGCATACAGCTCGTCTCGCTCCTTCTTCAGGTTGTAGAGGAATACCTCCGGCTCGAGCTGTCGCACGGCAACGTTGACACCGAGTATCTCCCGCCAATCCCAGATGGCAGCCGCTATGTACGCCGGCACATCGTTCGAGTAGCCGGAGATGGTCAACTCGACGGGGGGTAGCGAATCGGCCGAGCCGTAGGACGACTGCGCCAGCAGTTGCCGGGCAAGGCCCGGGTCGAACTCGAACGCATCGAGGGACGCGTCGAAGCCCGGCAGGCCCTCAGGCAGAATTCCGGTGGCTGCCCGGACAGAGTCCTTGAAGATGACTCTCACGATCCGCTCCCGGTCGACGGCATGGCAGAACGCCCGCCGCACGTAGGGATCGTCGAACGGCGGCTTCGTCACGTCGAAGCCGACGTAGTAGAGGCTGAGCTCCGGCGACGAGACGAGCTGGTAGTAGAAGGGGTTGGCGGGGTCGGTGACCAGCTCCATGTAAGACGCAGAGACGTTCAGAACATCGATGCGGCCCTGCTCATACAGCGACATGGGCAGTCCCGCCAGCAGGTGGAACCTCACCGTGTCGACCAGGGCAGCAGCGCCGTAGTACACGTCGCTTCGCTGCAACTCGAGCAGGCTGCCCGTATCCCAGCGTGCAAGCTTGAACGGCCCGGTGCCATTCGGCCTGCGCCACCACGCAGCGCCGTCGGTCACGTTGTCGCGGTCAACGACATAGGTCGTCGGATACGTCAGCTTGTCGAGGAAGTACGAACGCGGCTTGTCGAGTCGCACCTGCAGCGTGTAGTCGTCAAGCACGGACACTCCGCTGATAGCGGTCGCCCCGCCATCGAGCATGTCACGCGCCCCGACGATATCGCCGAGGTAGGTCATGGCGGTGTTGGAGTTGGTCGACGGGCTGCAGGCGCGCTCCCAGGAGTACTTGAAGTCGGTGGCGGTCACCTGCCTCCCCGAGTGGAAGCGAACGTCGCGGCGCAGGTGGAATACGTACGTCGTACCCTCGTCGAGGATATCCCACGATGTCGCGATATCGGGCGCGACGTTCATGTCGCCATCCAGCTTCACGAGGCCGCTGAACAGATGCATGACGTAGAGATGCGAGCTCATGTCGCCCGAGACGGCCGGATCGAGCGTGATGGGACCTTCATCCCAGAGATTGAGAACGGAGCCACCCGTTTCCTGAGGCAGACAGGCAAGCGACAGGCATGGCAAGAGAGCAAGGCCTATCGCCGCCAGCGCAAGCGCACCGCGGCGCGGAAGATCTCTCAGCGTGCGCGGTGCTTCGGGGTGAAAGAGACGGTCACGCACTGGCCAACTCCTGCTGCAGCGATGCGCGCCACTCGACCTCAAGGCCGTCGAGAGTCAGACCGAAGCTCTGCGTCATGGCATCATCCATCGCCTCACCATTCCTGAACGACATGAGCAGAGTGTGCACGGCATCAGTGCCATATTCTTCCAGCAGGTATTCGACCACGCTCTGGCTCTCTGCGTAAGAGAGGTAGGCAGTCGCCGTGTCCGACGAGAACGGACCAGAGAGCGTGCGGAGCGACAGCAGCGCATCGTATTGCGCGGCCTGCAGCAGCAGCCTCCGGAACCCCTCCTCCGCCTCTCCCTCGTTATGCATTGCCAGACCCTCGTCCAGCCAGGTCGGGAGCCCTCCGTAGGGACTGAACGTGGTGGAGTAGATGACGAGGTGCGTTAGTTCATGCCTGAGGGCTCGGACGCCCCAGCCCGTGTCGGCCGGCCCGATGCCGATGGCAACGATGCCGTAGTCCGTGAAGGCAACGCCCCCGGTCCACTCCTGCGGATACACCATCGCCTGACGGAGGTCGGATGAGGACGCGTAGATGTGAACCTTGATCTGGCGGTCGACCCTCGTGCCCACGTCCCGGGCGAGGTCCTCGATGGCGGTATGACAGACATCGAGGAGCTGCTGCGCGAAGGCCTCGCCCCCGTCGTACCAGCGGAGGGACACGTCGCTCGAGCCGATCTCCTGCCAGTTGTAGCGGTCATCGTCGAAGCTAATTATGCGGGGAGTCGACTCCACCACGGCGCCACTCTCGTCGCGCACCCGCCACCAGTACGTGATGACGGCGCCGGGCGGGAGGGTTGCCCTCCGCATGTCCCAGGTCCAGCTCGCGGCAAGCGTGGTGGACGGGACGAAGGAAGGCCAGGCTTCGCTGGTCACGAGGGTGTAGTTCATCTTGTCGACCTGATAGAGGAGACGCGCGTCGACGATGGGGCTGGAGCTTTCGGCATCGATGGCGAACTCCAGGCTCAGCGGAAAATCGGCTGCCGCCCGGACATCCACGATGCGAAGGCCGGAGGGCGCGGAGGCGACGGGAGGCGCCGCCGCGAAGAGGCAAAGCACGAGGAGTGCCAGAACAGCGAGGCGGCGTCTCATGCTTCGCCCACCTTCGAGCGGAGATACGAGGTGATGAAGTCGTCCAGTGCCCCCTCGAGCACGGCCTCAGCGGCTGGCGACTCGTAGCCGGTCCGGTGGTCCTTTACAAGCTTGTACGGCTGCAGTACGTAGCTGCGAATCTGATTGCTCCAGCCCGCGTCTATCCTCGCGCCTTTCAGTTTCGATCTCTCCGCTTCCTTGTTCTTGCGCTCGAGCTCAAGCAGACGAGCAAAGAGTATCTTGAGAGCCACATCCTTGTTCTGATGCTGAGATCTCTGGCTCTGGCACATGGCAACGGTGCCGGTAGGGACGTGCGTGATACGAACGGCGCTGCTGGTCTTCTGCATGTGCTGGCCGCCGGGGCCGCTCGACCGGTACGTCTCGATCTTGAGGTCTTCGGGGGAGATGTCGACGTCGAGCTGTTCGTCCGCCTCGGGCAGCACTTCCATCAGGGCGAAAGAGGTGTGTCTCGCGTGGTCGGCATCGAAAGGCGAGAGGCGGACGAGGCGATGCACGCCGTGCTCGCCCCGCAGGTAGCCGTACGCATGGTCACCCCGAATATTGAGATACGCGCTCTTGATGCCGGCCTCGTCTCCCTCCGAGGTGTCCAGGATCTCGGCCTCATAGCCCCGTCGTTCGGCCCACTTCAGATACATCCGCAGCAGCATGGCCGCCCAGTCCTGGGATTCGGTGCCGCCGGCGCCCGCATGGAGGGCGCACAGCGCGTTGTGATCGTCGTAGTCGCCCGACAGCAGGAGTTGCGTCTCCTGCTGCTCGAACCGGCTCCAGAGTCGCTGTGCATCCGAGGATACGTCCGCCTGAGCGGAGTCGTCGCTCTCGGCGATGGAGAGCTCAACGACCTCCAGGAGATCTCGCGCCTCCCGCTCCATGTCGCGCCATGACTTCACGAGCGCTTTCTTGCCGTTGAGAGTGCGCATGAGCGACTTGGCGGCGCGGGAGTCCTTCCACAGGTCAGGGTCAGCGGTCTTCCGTTCGAGCTCCTCTATCTCACGCTCAACGCCGGCGATGTCAAAGACGCACCATGACGTCTGAGAGCCGCCGCAAAAGGGTCTCAAGGCTATCGCGCAGTTCCTGCATGGGACTCCTCCCGAGAATAGGAGACGGCTTCACGCGTCGCGCGCACGAGGGAGTGGTCTCCCTCCGGCGGCGAGGTGCGCCAGCCTGGTTGGCTCAGGCAACCGGTGCCTGTCCGTGCAATGTAGCACCCATTCGACCGCTCCTGCAAGGTCGGTCTTATGTCCAATCGAGACGAATACGGGAGTGCTTCCGGCCCGCGTGCGCAGCGCCATGGCCACGACCTCGTCACCGTCGCGGACCTCAGCGCACGCACCCGGCTCTGCTCCAGGCGGTTCGCACGAACCGCAGAGGAGGGACTTGGCGCAGCCCACGGTCGGCAGATCGAGGCAGAGACCAAGGTGCGAGGCGAGGCCAAACCTTCGGGGATGGGCGATACCCTGACCGTCCACCAGCACCACGTCAGGAACGGCATCGACGCGGCTGAAGGCCTCGAGCACGAGCGGGCACTCGCGGAAGGAGAGGTAGCCCGGCACGTAAGGCCAGGTGAGGGGTCCCTCGGCCAGCCGCATCTCGACCAGCTCCATGGACGGGACTGCCAGGACCACGACCGCGGCTTGACCCCGTGCTCGAATGCGGTCGACCGCAAGGTCGCAGCCCGCGACCAGCCGCGGCTCGGAGAAAAGGCAGCGCGACCTCACCACCTGCAGGGCGAGGTCGCGCTGAAGAACCGCCGCCTGCGCCGTACCGACATCCCACTCGTGGAGCTTCAGTACGCGCATTCTGGAACCGCGGCTACAACAGGTTGATCTGCTGAAGAGCCGACTTGACCTTCTGGACGACCTCCAGAGACACCGGGACGAACGGCAGCCTGGGCACTCCGGCATCGACGCCGCGCAGCTCGAGTATTGCGTGGCAGGTCGGCACGGTGAGTCCGAACTTGGTTATCTGCCGGACGCGGAGCACCTTCATCTGCGTCTCCATCACCTTTCGACGGTCGCCGCTGAGGTAGTCCTGGTAGAGTTGCCCGACGAGATCCGGATAGACGTTGCCGAGTCCGGTCACCGCCGCCTGGGCGCCCGCGTCGAACGTCGCCACCAGCATCGCCTCGGTGCCGATGATGAGATTGAGGTTCGGGAACTCCGGCTTCAGCGCCATGGCCGTATGGTAGTAGTTGACGATATCGAACGTGCTGTCCTTGATGCCGGCGATGCCGTCCTTCGCGAGGCGCCTGATGGTATCCAGCGAAGGGGTGTTGCCGGCAAGCTTGGGGTTGTTGTAGAGGAAGACGGGGATGCCAACCGCATCCAGCAACGCCTTGAAGTGGCGGTAGAAGCACTCCTGGTCGTACTCGTTGTAGTAGGGAGTCACGGCGCCGACCGCCGCCGCGCCGATGGACTCGGCATGCTTCGCGAGGTCGACGGTGTTCTTCGTGTCGGAGCAGCCGACATGCACGATGACGGGGACGCGCCCCTTGACCTGGTCGATGATGATCTCGGCCGTCCGCTTGCGCTCCGCGATGGACATCATCGGGCCGCTGCCATAGCTGCCCACCGGATAGAGCCCCTGGACGTGCGGGACGATGAAGTCCACCATCTCCCGCGTGCCCTTCTCATATATGTCCCCGTTCTTCTGGAACGCGGTCATCATCGGGGGAATGACTCCGCGAAAGTCCATCGCCTTCATTGCAGGCACTGTGTCCTCCTTAGCGTTCGATTGAGACGCGCCCTTCAGCGCGATACTTCTTCCTTGCCCGCGAGGAACTTCATCAGCTCCTCCATGCTGGGGCAGCCGTGGAACGGTCCGTATGCCATGGTACTGAAGGCGCCGACGCCGTGACCCCAGCGAACACACGTCTCCAGTGGCTGGCCCTTCAACAGCCCGGCAGTGAAACCACCGACGAAGCAATCACCGGCTCCCATCGCGCTCACCGGTCTCTTGAGCGGGAAACTGGGTATGCGCTTCAATTCCCGGCCTTTGACCGCGAGAATGGCGCCGGCGGCGCCTGACTTGACCACGAGCTTCTCGATGCCGATGGAGTGCGCCTTCTCGATTGCAGACTCCACATCGGGGCGGTCCATGAGCAGTTGCAACTCGTCTGCGCCGGGAATCACATAGGTGGCCTTCTGCATCAGAGGGACATGGATGGTTCGCGACTCCTCCACAGAGCACATGGTGAGCCGCAGGTTGGGATCAAAGACAATTATCTGATGGTGCCTGAGAGCGATGTCGAACAGCTTCTCGACGGCCTTTCGGGCCGATTCGCTGATGTAGGTCAGCATCGCCTCGGGATAGACGACCCGGGCCTGGGAAACGTAGTCCTCGTCGACATCGTCCGGGCACAGGTTGGTCGCCGCCGAGTTGCTGCGGTAGAAGTAGCACTTGAAGTTCGACTCCGGGGTGCGCCGCTCCACCAGGAAGAGGCCCGTCAGCTTCGAGCCATCCACGCGGGTGCGTGAGACGTCGACTCCTTCCCCCCGTATCCAGCGCGTGATGAACCGCCCCAACTCGTCATCGCCGACGCGGGAGAAGAAGCCGCAACTGAAGCCAAGCCGCGCGAGCGCGATGAGGCAGTTGTCCGCCGCCCCTCCAACCCACTTCTTGAAGTCCTCTGCCTCCCGAAGCGGACCGAAGCTCTGGGCCTCGAAGGCCACCATGGATTCTCCCATGCCGATGACGTCGAACATTGCGACGCTCATCATACCGAGAAGCGACGCATCCGGTCAACAAACGTGACCCATGAGTGCGGCAACAGGGCATTGCCGAAAAAAAAATGACGGTGTTATACTGGGGCGGCTGCTCAGGGCCGGCCACGGCTCTTCGGAAACAATGGAGAGACAACTGCTTCAGTCAATCCGCCTGACGGTGCACGGATTTCTCGTAAGCCGGCAGGTACACCATGATTCCACCCTGCACCACTACTCGACGAACCGCGAAGGAGAGTGCAATGGCCAGTGACATTACCGGAGGCGTGCAAGCGATGGAGGCTGAGGCGGCGCGGGTGCTTGAGGAAGCGCGAGCCAAGGCAGCGGACACCGTGGTGAAGGCACGCGAAGAAGCGAAGAAGATGGCCGCTGCAGAGCTTCCGCTGGACGACGTCAAGGCGGAAGGCGCGAAACTGGTGAAGGACGCCGAGAAGCAGGCCGAACTTGAACTGAAGAAGGCGGACGAGCGGGCGGGGGAGATCAGGTCGAGTGCCGGCAGGAAGGCCGATCAGTACGCGAAGATGCTGGCCGGCATAGTCCTCGGCGAGAAGACAGCCTGATGGGCGCAATCGTCAACTCCCCGGAACCCATGCGCCGCATGCGCGTTGTCACGTCGCGCGACCGCAAGACCGATGCGCTCAAGGTGCTTCAGGCGGCCGGCGTGCTGCATGCGGAGGAAAGCTCGGAGCTGCAGCCAATCGACAGAGACGCCATCGAGAAGGAACGCCGACAGGTCGGCGAGCTTCTCACAAGCATCGACGAAGTGCTGAAGTCGGTGCCGGCAGACCAGGTCGTCAGGCTGAGGCAGGATGCCGACGTCTACTATGTCAAACCTCTCGAAGACATCAGCACGGAGACGCGCGCGCTGTGCACGAGGCTGGTCGCCATGCACCAGCGCAAGCACAAGCTGCTGGAGCAGAAGCGCGAGTTGGAGGAGTTGCGGACGGTCGCCGCGACGCTGGCGTCTCGAACCGACATGACGCTGGCGGACCTCAGCTTCACCGGCGCGCACCTGTTCTCCAGGCTCATCGCCCTGCCGCAAGAGGTCTTCCAGGCCGTCGGCTCGCAGATCGAACCTCTCACACTGAGCCGGGAGGCAATCGACGGCGGTGAGAACGAGTACATCTTCGTTATCGGCAAGGCGGCCGGCCTTCCCGCGCTGGAGACCTGGGTGGGGGACAACAGCGGCCGCGTCCTGGCCATACCGCAGGAGGCGACGACGCTGAAGCAGTTCGTGTCCGCGGGCAGCGGCGGCGCGACGCGACTCGAGGCAGAGATCGCGGCGCTCGACCGCGATATCCAGAAAGAGACAACGGAGAACCTCGAGTCCCTCGTGCTTCTGCGGGAAGCGCTGTTCTCCGAGAACGAGCGACTCAGCGTGCTCGAGAAGGCATGCGAGGCCAAGTACGTAACTCTCATCGAAGGATGGGTGCCCGAGAACGCGGTCGAGACCGCGACGGGCGACCTGCGAGAGCAGGTAGGATACGTCTACGTCGAGAGCCGCGCCCCGCGGAAAGACGAGCAACCACCCACCAAGATGCACAACGCCAGGGTCCTTCGCCCCTTCGAGATTATCGTCAAGCTGTTCGGCACACCCAAGTACCGTGAATGGGACCCGACTCCCATCATCGCCTACTCGTTCGCGTTCTTCTACGGCGTGATGCTCGGCGATGCGCTGTACGGTCTGTTCCTGCTGCTGCTGGTCAAATACGCGCTGCCGAAGCTGGTGGACGACCCGCATACGGAAGGATTCAAGGTGTTTCAGACGCTCATGTACATGAGCGCGGTGAGCGCTGTCGTCGTAGGCGCGCTCAGCGGCACATACGCCGGCGACTTCTTCCAGAAGTTCTTCGGCCTGCCGAGCCTGGCCCTGTCCAGCGGCGTACAAACCATATACCTCAACACCATGTCCTTCATCGTGGTTGCTCTCGGCGTCGGGCTCGTCCATGTGAACATCGGGCACACGCTCATGCTCATTCGAGGCGTCCGTGAGAAGATGAAGCACATCGTCATCGGGCGCCTGGGACTGTTCATCATCCAGATCGCCGGCATCCCGTGGATGCTGCACTTCATCGGCAACGACATCCTTCCCCTCTCGGAGGAGACCTACGGCATCCTGCTGTACGTCGTGTACTTCTCCATCGTGCTGATAGCAGTCGCCTCGGTGATGGAGAAGGGACCGTTCCTGGGCAGCATCTTCTGGATCTTCGACATCACGGGACTGCTGGGAGACGTCATGTCGTACGCCAGGCTCGCTGGTGTGGGTCTTGCGACGTACTACCTGGCCTACTGCTTCAACATGATGTCGGTGCTGGTGGCGAACATGCTGCCGGAAGGCATCGTACGCATGGTCCTGGGAACCCTCATAATGCTGCTGATCCTCGGTTTCGGGCATGTGCTCAATCTGGTGTTGAGCTCTATCACCTGTTTTGTGCACTCCCTGCGTCTCTGCTTCGTGGAGTTCCTCTTCAAGTTCTACGAAGGAGGGGGCAGGACGTACGATCCCCTGCGGATTCGCAAGCGCGAACTGGTGCCGGTAAAGGCCCGGTCGTAGACACGGAGCAAGAGATGAACATCGACGCCTCGTCACTTGCCACGCTGGGAGGAGGCATTGCGCTGGCCGGCGGTCTCGCCGGCTCATCCCTCGGCATTGCCATATCGGCCTGCGCCGGCGCAGCTATGCTCGGGCAGGAGCCCAAGCAGCTACGCAATGTCATCATCCTGGCTGCGCTGCCGATGTCCCGCGCGTTCTACGCGTTCATCTTCCTGATCCTGATTCTGACTTCCGTTCTCCCCGGCCTGGCATCCGGACAGGCCCCTGCGGGCAGCGGATTTGCCGTCTTCGCCGTCGGCCTCATCGCCGCGTCGGCTTTCGGCTTCTCCGGTGCATTCCAGGGCACGGTCTGTGCCGCGGGCATCTGCGGCCTCTCGAAGACCAAGGGGCGCATCCTGACGAATGCAATCATGCTCGCGGTCTTCGTCGAGTTGCTTGCGGTGCTCGGTCTCGTGTTCAGCATCATGGCCCTCAGCATGCTGGGGCTCATGTAGCTCTGGTTGAATAGAAGCAAATGGGGCGATTCAAACCTGAATTCGGAGGTGTACGATGCTAATCAGTCCTGAATCCCTGGCTGTGCTGGGTGGAGCGCTGGCACTCGCTGGAGGCCTGGCGGGTTCATCCATCGGTCTGGGCTGGGCCGGCGCGCCCGCGGCGGCCACGCTTGCCGAGGAGCCCGGGCAGCTCCGAAACGCAATCATCCTGGTATCCCTGCCCATGACACAGACGTTCTACGGTCTCATCATCCTCATCCTGATCCTGACGACCGTCATCCCGAACATCTCCGCAATGCCTGACCCCCAGGGCACCGGCTTTGCCGTGTTCGCGTGCGGTATCATCGCGGCTGCTGCTGAGTGCGTCTCCGCTGCGTATCAGGGCGCCATATGCGCCTCCGGTATCTCGCTGCTGCCGAAGACCAAGGGACAGATCCTGACCAACGCCATGATGCTCGCGGTATTCGTTGAGCTTCTCGGCGTGCTCGGGATGGTCTTCACCATCATGGCGCTCAGCATGCTGGGCCTGTTCTAGGACGAACTGACGCACAAGGAGCTGAGCAGATGCAGAGAATCAGCGAAGCCGTCGTTGACAAGGTGAAGGAGGAAGCCCAGCGCCTCGTCAACGAAGCGGAAGAAGAGGCCAAGAGAGAACTCGACAAGGCTCGGGCCCTGCGCACAGAGAGGCTTGAGGCGGAGAAGAAGCGCATTCTCACCGAAGCCACCGAGGAGGCGGCTCGTATCAGCGCCCAGAACGCCATGAAGGCGCGCCAGAAGGTGGCGAACGCCAAGTCAGCGGTGCTCGAGGACATCGTCCAGAAGTCCCGCGCGGCGATGCAGAAGTCGACGACGACACGCGAGCATCTCGCGCAACTGATTCGCGACGCAGCGGCGGGACTCGGGACCGCCGACAAGCTCTACGTCTCCGTGTCAAAGAAGGACGTGGACATGGCTCGCGAGATCGTCAAGACGGACAAACAGCTGGCAGCCCGCGTCCTGGAAGTGAGGACGGCTGACTGCGACGGCGGCGCCCTCGTCGAGAACGAGTCCCGGACGCTCAGCGTCGACAACACCTACGCCACCAGGCTTCAGATGCTTCTGCCGAGGGTGCTGCCCGAGATTAGCAAGGAGCTCTTCTGACGAGTTTCACGCAAGGAGCGCATAGTGCTCGATCCAAGAAACGCGTACATGTCGGCCTACCTCAAAGCTGAGGAGCCGAAGATGGTGACCGGCAGCCACATGGACCGCATGTCGCGCAACGCGAATGTGGCCGATGCGCTTGCCGTCATCCGCGAGACGCACATCGGAGCCTACCTCGAGGGCGTGAGCGTGCGCGGATTCGAGGACATCGACTCTTCCCTCTGGGAGTACCTGGCGGCACGGATCGCCCATATCGAAGGCTTCAAGTACATGAACCGGGAGATGCGCAGCGTCTCCAGAGCGTGGGCCGTCAAGTTCGACGTGGCGAATGTCATGGCGACGCTCCAGGGGATCGTCACGGGCGAGAAGACCCCGCTCATTCCTCTCGGGACAATCCATGACGACGGGTTCAGCGGCGAGCTCCGCGAGTGCGAGACCGTGCAGGACGTGACTGACGTCCTCATCCGCAGCCGTCTGGCCAACTTCGCCCCTGCGGTGAAGGCGTACGACCCGTCAGGCGGCGCCAAGACCAAGATAGCCGTGGAATCCAGACTGGAGAGCGAGTACTACCATGGTCTGATGAGCGTGTCGCGGCACGTACGCGAGGGAGATGTCCTGGCGAAAGCCTGCGGACTGCTTATCGACCTGGCGAACCTCGGAATCGTGTGCAGGGCGGTCGTAGAGGGAATCGGACCGGCGGCAGCCGACTTCCTCATCTCGGATGGCTACATCATCGAGGAGAGGTCTCTGCGCGAGGTACTCCCGTACAAGCTGCCGGACATCCCGCGGCGCATCGACTTCCCACAATATCGCGACCTGGTGAACGAGATTGCCAGCGCATATGACAGGACGAAGAGCGTCACCGTCATCGATGAGATCATCGGAAGGCACAGGTTTGCGGCGCTGCGTGACCTGCTGTCTCCCAGAGTGCTGTCGCCTCTGGTGATAGTGTGGTACCTGGTTCAGAAGGAAGCCGAGGTGAGGAACCTCAGGCTCATCCTGAAGGCCATCTACGACGGCATTGCGGCCGAAGACGTCAAGAGGTATCTGGTGCTATGAGCACGACATCCATACGTGACATGCAGGTTGCCGTCATAGGCGACGTCGAACTGGTGAGTGCCCTGCGGCTTGCGGGCGTGCGAAAGACTCGCGCCATTCAGGAAGAACGCCACGCGGCCGAGGAGATTACGAAGGCACTTCAGGAGTACATGAACGACCCAGAGGTCGGCGTCGTCATGCTCCTTGAGGAATTCGCCGAGATCATCGCGGACGCTGTGGCGCAGTACCGGCAGAACAAGAACGTGCTGCCGGTCATCGTCGAGGTTCCGTCGAAGCGCGGCACCCGACATCCGGACGTGGTCGGCTACTACCGGCAGTTCAGCCGCGAGTTCCTCGGATTCGACATTGTGATTTAGCGAGCAGTCCGATCCGCCATGAAGCGAGCGGAGCAGTCTTAGGAGGTTACGAACATGGGCAAAATCTGGAGAGTATCCGGACCTCTGGTCATCGCCGACGAGATGAGAGGCTCGCAGGTGTACGAAGTGGTGGAGATCGGAGAGGAAGGAATCGTCGGCGAGGTCATCGGTCTCACCGGAGACAGGGCGATCATCCAGGCCCACGAGGAGACGCTGGGTCTCCGCACGGGCGAGGAGGTGCGGCCCACAGGCAAGATTCTGAGTGTGGAACTCGGCCCGGGGCTGCTCGGCTCGATCTACGACGGCCTCCAGAAGTCACTGCTCACTCTCGTGGAGGAGTCCGGCTCGTTCATCAAGCGCGGAGTCAAGGCGGCGGCGCTGCCGCGCGACAAGAAGTGGCCGTTCACTCCGACCGTCAAGGTCGGTGACGAAGTCAAGTACGGGGATATCATCGGGACGGTTCCCGAGACTGAGCTCGTGGAACACAAGATCATGATTCCTCTGGGCGTGGCCGGCACTATCAAGGAGATCAAGAAGGGCGACTTCACCGTCGAGGAGACGGTTGCCGTCGTCGAGAAGGACGGGAAGAAGCAGAACGTGACGCTGATGCAGGAGTGGCCCGTGCGCAAGCCCAGGCCGTACCTGAAGCGCCAGAATCCGTCCGGCCTGCTCACGACGGGCATGCGCATACTGGACTACATGTTCCCGCTCGCGATGGGTGGCAAGGCAGCCATTCCGGGTGGATTCGGTACCGGCAAGACGGTGACCCAGCAGCAGTTGGTCCGCTGGGCTGAGACGAAGCTGAACATCTACGTGGGCTGCGGAGAGCGCGGCAACGAGATGGCGGACGTGCTCTACAGCTTCCGGCAGTTGAAGGAACCCAAGACCGGCCGCCTTCTCCAGGAGAAGGAGATCTTCATCGCGAACACCTCCAATATGCCGGTCGTGGCCCGCGAGGCCAGCATCTTCGTCGGCGTCACGATGGCGGAGTACTACCGCGACATGGGGTACAACGTCCTGCTCGTGGCTGACTCGACGTCGCGCTGGGCTGAAGCGATGCGTGAGATGGGAGGCCGTCTGGAGGAGATGCCTGGCGAGGAAGGGTTCCCGTCCTACATGGGCTCACGCCTTTCCGGCTTCTACGAGAGGGCGGGCATGGTGGACTGTCTTGGCAGCCCGGAGAGAACCGGCTCGGTCACCGTCGCGGGCGCCGTGAGCCCGCCGGGAGCCGACTTCAGCGAGCCCGTAACGCAGAACACGCTGCGCATCGTCGACGCCCTTTTCGCGCTGGATGTGGGCCTGGCGAACAAGCGCCACTTCCCCGCCATCAGTTGGCTGACGAGTTACAGCCTGTACGTCGACGCTGTCAAAGCCTGGTGGAACCAGTTCGACCCCGGCTGGGAGCAGACGCGAGGTGCGGCTCTGCGTATCCTGCAGCAGGAGGCGGAACTCGAAGAGATCGTCAGGCTGGTTGGCCCCGAGGCGCTGCCTGAAGCCGACAAGCTGCTGCTCCTGGTTTCCAGGATGATACGCGAGGACTTCCTGCAGCAGAGCGCGTACACGGACGCCGACACGTACTGCACGCCGAGCAAGGCCGGCCTGATGCTGAAGACGATCCTGAAGTTCCACGACATGGCGCAGGAGATGCTCAACGCGGGCATTCCGTACGAAACCGTGAGGAGCTCGCCCATCGTCTACCGCATCGCGCGCATGAAGGAGATCTTCAACGAGGAGTTCACCGAGAAGTGCAAGGAGTTGTGGGCCGAGATGGATGAGACCCTCGTGGCCCGCAAGCGCACGTAACCACTCACCGGAGCCCGTCAAGGCACATTAAGGAGGATTCTCATGGAGCTATCAGGACTCTACGTGAGGGAAGGAAGGGCGATAAGCAAAGCCCAGGGTGCGCTCATCATCGCCGAGGCGATACCCGGCACCCAGTACAATGAGATCGTCGATGTCGTCCTGAGCAACGGCGAGGTCAAGAGCGGCCAGGCCATCGATATCAGCGACGAAGCGACAGTCGTCCAGGTCTTCGGCGGCGTGAGCGAGATCGACCTGAAGGGCTCCAGGGTACGCTGCAAGGGAGAGACGCTGAAGCTGCCTGTGTCCATGGACATGCTCGGCCGCATCTTCAACGGCATGGGCAAGCCCATAGACGGTGGTCCTGCCATCATCGCCGACCAGTACCTCGACATCAACGGCGAGGCCATCAACCCCGCGTCCCGTCAGCCCCCGGCCGAGTTCATCGAGACGGGCATCTCGTCGATCGACGGACTGAATGTGCTGGTGCGGGGACAGAAGCTGCCGCTGTTCAGCGGTTCCGGCTTGCCCCACAACCGCATCGCGGCGCAGATAATCCGGCAGGCGGCGGTCAAAGGCTCTGGTGAGAAGTTCGCCATCGTCTTCGGCGCCATCGGCATCAGCTACGACGACGCCTCCTTCTTCATCAACAACCTGGAGCGCACCGGAGCGCTTGAGCGCGCGGTGGCCTTCATCAACACGGCGTCCGACCCGGCGATCGAGCGGATCTCGACGCCGCGGCTTGCACTCACCGCCGCGGAGTACCTGGCGTGGAAGCAGGACATGCACGTGCTGGTCATCCTGACGGATATGACCAACTACTGCGAGGCGCTGCGCGAACTCTCATCCATGCGCGAGGAGATCCCTTCGAGGCGCGGCTATCCCGGCTACATGTACACCGACCTTGCCACGATATTCGAGCGGGCGGGCAGAATCATCGGCCGGGACGGCTCGGTCACCATCATGCCCATCCTCACGATGCCGGACGACGACATCACCCACCCGATTCCGGACCTCACCGGGTACATCACCGAGGGGCAGATCGTCCTGTCGCGCAACCTGCAACGGAAGGGCGTGTACCCGCCCATCGACGTCTTCATGTCGCTCTCCCGGATGATGAAGGAAGGCATCGGCCCCGGCAAGACACGCGAAGACCACAACAACGTCTTCATGCAGCTCTATGCCTCGTATGCCGAGGGCGTGTATCTCCGCGAGATCTCGACCATCATCGGAGCCGATGCGCTGGGCGACCGTGACCGCCTCTACCTGACCAATGCAGACAACGTCGAGCGCCAGTACATCGCGCAGGGCGAGCAGGAGAAACGAAAGGTCGAAGAGACCCTGGATATCGGCTGGAAGCTGTTCTCCTCTCTCCCCGAAGAGGACCTGAAGCTCATCAAAGAGGACTACATCAAGAAGTACCATCCGAAGTATCGCAAGAACGAAGCGAAGTAGGGTTTCGCATGGCACAGCTGATCAAAGTACGGCCCACGAAGATAGAGCTCGTCAAGCTCAAGCGGCGGCTCAAGCTGTCGCAGCGGGTGCAGAAGATCGTGAAGGACCGGCTCTCCATCCTCACGATGGAGTTCCTGCAGGCCGCGAGGGAAACAGTCAACGCCAAGAAGCGGACCATAGATGCGATGTCGGAAGCCTACAAGGCGATGACCATCGCCAGCGGCTACCACGGGTACGTGGCGTTGCAGAAGGAGCTCGTCGCGAGCGAAGCCGACATCACCGTCACCGCCGGCCCGCGCAGCGTGGCGGGTGTCAGGCTTCCGTCCCTCGAGTTGAACGAGCCGAGCGGCGGACTCCGAGGCTACAACCTCACGCAGACATCCTCTTTGGTGGACAGCGCCTCGGATACGTCGCGGGAGGCACTCCGCGCCATCATCGAGCTGGCCGAGTTGCAGCGCGGACTGGAACTGCTGGGCGGGGAGATCAATCGAACCAAGCGCATCACGAACGCCCTGGAGTACATCCTGATTCCGAGCCTCCAGGCAACCATACGGTTCCTCGCGATGAAGTTCGAAGAGCGCGACCGGGAAGAGAAGGCCCGTCTGAAGCGTGTGAAGGTGCTGCTCGCGAGGAAGAAGGACTAGAGACACGTTGTGTCCGCAGACCATCCGCGAGGATGCCGAATCGCGCTACGAGCGGTTTCTCGAGGCGTATCTCAGCACGGAGTTGCGACTCGTCAACTCCGGTCTTCCCCGGGCGCGCCGGACCCTGGCCGAGTTGCTGCTGGAGGAGCATCCCTCAGTACGATGCAGCGACGGCAGCGACCAGGCGTTCAAGCGTTCCGAGCTTCAGTTCCTCTCCGGCATCATCGAGGAATCGGAGGCGGCGGAGTTGCCGTTGCCGATACTTATCGAGCTTGCCGGTGACGAGCACGAGGCAACGGTCCTTTGCTCGGGCGAGGTCGAGCTCAAGGTGCTCTCGAGGATACTGAACATGCCGCTCAGGTACGAAAGCCCGGGCAGGGTGCGCATCTACAAGCCTCAGCTCAGCGTCGTACGCCGGAAGCTGCGCACCACCACACAGTACGCATTCTCAGCACGAACGGGAGACGAAGCGCGTCTTCGTTGACAAACGACAGGAAATGGGGAATAATTAGGACTCTTATGGTCAAGATCAGACTGAGCCGAGTAGGCCGCGCACACAAATCCATCTACAGAGTCGTCGTTGCAGACAGCAGATCACCGCGAGACGGAACCCTCATCGAGGTGATTGGGCACTACAATCCGTTGACCACCCCCGCGACGGTCGAAATCGACCGCGAGAAGGCGTTGCTGTGGCTATCACGCGGGGCCAAGGCGACGGAGACGGTGTCCGGTCTCCTCTCCAAGGCGGGAATCGTCCCCAACTCCAGCCAGCTCCCCGGCTCGTAGCCGCCACGTAAGGAGATGCGATGAAGGAACTAGTTGAGTACATCGTCAAATCCATCGTCACAGATCCGACCAAGGTGATCATCACAGAGGAACAGAGTGAGGATGGGTTGCTGGTGAAGCTCGAGGTCGCGCCTGAGGACAAGGGCAGGGTCATCGGCAAGCAGGGCAGAGTCGCCGAGGCGATTCGCACCCTTCTGCGCGTGAAGGCCGCCAAGGAAGAGACCAGGGTCCGGCTGCAGATCGTCTAGTCAGACGGTTCGAGGTAACGCCTCGAACTGAAACCTGCGGCCAGCCAAATCGCAGACTCCCACGGAACTGTCGTTCTTGTCGCATGGCGTGCAGTTCGGCGGCGATTCGAGTCTTGAGAACAGCCCCGTCTGCGCGAGCAAGACACTACTGGTACGACTGCCCTGGTCTGCGGCGCATCCTGAGGCGGTACTTGTCGGCGACGCGAAGACGGGCCACGGAACGCCGAAGAGCGGCTTCCGCCGCCGCAGCGACAGCCTCCGGAGCATCGGCTCGCAGCAACTCCTGAGCCCGTAGCTCCGCCTCGTGCGCCCGCTGTACGTCAATCTCATCGGCCCTCTCACACGTATCCGCGAGCACGACGATGCCTTCTCTCGTGACCTGAGCGAATCCGCCGCTGACCGCCAGATACGTCTCCTCATCCCCCTGACGCACTATCATCTCCCCGGGTTGCAGCAGCGTCAGGAGCGGCACGTGACCAGGAAGCACCGAAATCTGCCCTTCGACTGTCATCAGCGTGACAGCATCCACGTCGGCGGAGAACACCGTCTTCTCCGCGGTCAGTACATCAAGGTGTATGAGCGACATGACCGTGCTCCGAGCCCTGCTACAGGCTGCCGCGAGCCTGCTCCACAGCTTCGTCGATGGAGCCGACCATCCAGAAGGCACTCTCCGGGAGGTCGTCGTGCTTCCCGTCCAGTATCTCGCCGAATCCCCGCACCGTCTCGGTGACAGAAACGTATCTCCCCGGAATACCGGTGAACCGCTCGGCAACGTGGAACGGCTGTGAGCAGTAGCGCTGAAGCCGCCGCGCGCGCCTGACCACCAGACGGTCCTCCTCGCTCAGCTCGTCCACGCCGAGAATGGCAATTATGTCGTGTAACTCCTGGTACCGCTGAAGCGTCTGCTGCACGCCACGAGCGACACGATAGTGCTCCTCCCCGACGATAGCGCGACTGAGTATCCTCGACGTGGAAGCGAGAGGGTCGACTGCGGGGTAGATGCCCAGCTCGGCTATGGAGCGTTCCAGCGCCACAATTGCGTCAAGATGGCTGTAGGTAGCGACGACACCCGGGTCGGTGTAGTCGTCTGCCGGCACGTAGACGGCCTGGAAGGAGGTGATTGCACCCTGGCCGGTGGATGTGATGCGCTCCTCCAGCGCGGCGATGTCGCTCGCCAGCGTGGGCTGGTAGCCTACGTTGGAAGGCATCCTGCCGAGCAGTGCCGATACCTCCATGTTGGCGAGGACGTAGCGGTAGACGTTGTCGACGAAGAGAAGCACGTCCTGGCCTTCAACTTCGCGGAAGTACTCAGCCATGGTGACGCCGGTGAGCGCGACACGGGCGCGGACGCCGGGGGGTTCATTCATCTGGCCGAACACGAGCGCCGTGTTCTTGAGCACTCCTGACCCTCTCATGTCCAGCCAGAGGTCGTTGCCTTCCCGGGAGCGTTCCCCCACCCCCGCAAAGACAGACAGACCGCCCCGCTCGGTGGCGATGTTCCGTATGAGCTCCATGATGATGACCGTCTTGCCGACGCCGGCGCCGCCGTAGGCGCCGACCTTCCCTCCGCGGGTGAAGGGCGCCACCAGGTCGATAATCTTGATGCCGGTCTCAAGCATCTGAGGTACGGTGTCCTGGTCGCTGAGCGGAGGCGGTGGGCGATGGATGGGCCAGCGCGGCGCCTCCTCATCGACATCACCCAGCCCATCGATAGGTTCGCCGAGCACGTTGAACAGCCTGCCAAGGGTGGCTCTGCCGACAGGGACCGAGAGCGGTGCACCCAGGTCCCGGACTTCAACGCCGCGGGCCAGACCCTCGGTCGGAGCAAGCGCAATCGCGCGGACGCGCTTCTCCCCCATGTGCTGGTGAACCTCGAGCACGATGCGGCGCCCGGCATTGTCGAGCTCAAGCGCCTGGCCGATGGGCGGGGGCGTGCGGTCGGCGAACTCGACGTCGACGACCGTACCGATGACCTGAACAACACGACCGTTATCCACCGGCGCCTCCGTGGGACAGGGCTTCGGTCCCGGCGCTCACGTCGCAAATCTCCTCCGTGATAGCCGTCTGGCGCGACTTGTTCAACTCCATGGTCATCGCCTCCGCAAGCTCGATCGCGCTGTCGGTTGCGTTGTGCATCGCAATCATACGCGCCGCATACTCCGACGCAACTCGTTCCAGATACGCATGGTAGATAGCAGCTTCAACGTACCTGACGAGGAGCGCATCGACCACCTTGCCGATGTCGGGCTCATAGATGAACGATTGGCTCTCATCGGAGACTGGAACAGATGCGACCACGGGCAGCAACTCCTCGATGGTCGGGCGCTGAACAGTGAGACTGACGTAGCGTGAGTACGACAAGTAGACGCGATCTACCTCTCCCCGGGAGAACATGCCGGTTATCAGACCGCAGAGCGGACGAAGCTCGGCTATGCCGGGCGCGTCGCCCAGGTCGGAGAACTCGGCCGCGAGTCTGAGCCTCGACCGAAGCGCGAAGTCGCGGGCCTTGCGGCCGACCGTGATGACGACTACGGGCTGCGTCTGCTCCAGAATGAACGCTCCCAGCGAGTGGTTCACGTGGGCATTGAGGCCTCCACAGAGGCCCTTGTCAGTGGCCATGTGGACCACCAGCGACTGGCCCGCCTCCTGCCGCTCACCGTCCGGCTGCCCGTTTCGTGAACGGCTGTCGTCGGCAACGAGACCCATGAGAATGCTGAGCCGCGCAGCGTACGGTCGTGCCTCGAGTGCCCGCTGCTCGGTGCGACGCATGCGCGCACTGGCAATCATCTCCATGGCTCTCGTGACCTTCGAGGTCTCTCGAACCCCTTTGATTCGACGTCGAAGCAACTGACGAGTGTTTCCCGGCATGACAGTCTATCCGTTGGCGGGCACCGACTTGTACTCCAGGAGAATCTGCTTCAGCAGCGTCTCGGTTTCCTGCTTGATTTCGCCATCGCGCTCGATGAGCCTTATGACCTCAGGATGAGCAGCATCGACGAAGTCGTGGAGCCGACTCTCCCAGCCTCTGACTTCGTGCACGGCGACATCGTCAAGATAGCCGTTCGTCACGGCGAAGAGGATAAGCACCTCATGTCCGAAGCTCATCGGTGAGTACTGAGGCTGCTTGAGCACTTCTGCGATGCGACGACCCCGCTCCAGTTGCTGCAGCGCGGCCTTGTCGAGATCAGACGACCCGAACTGCGCAAACGCTTCGAGCTCCCTGAACTGCGCAGACTCGAGTCGAAGCCGTCCGGCCACCTGGCGCATCGCCTTCAACTGGGCCGCCCCGCCCACGCGGGAGACAGAGAGTCCGACATTCACCGCCGGCCGGATTCCCGCGTTGAAGAGAGCCGTCTCGAGGTATATCTGACCGTCAGTGATGGAAATGAGGTTGGTAGGCACGTAGGCCGAGAAGTCGCCGGCCTGTGTCTCAACGATGGGCAGCGCAGTCATGGAACCGCCGCCGAGTTCCGCTGACAGACGGCCGGCACGCTCGAGAAGGCGGCTGTGCAAGTAGAAGATGTCACCGGGGTACGCCTCACGGCCGGGAGGGCGCCGCAAGAGCAGCGAAAGCTCGCGGTAAGCCCAGGCATGCTTAGTCAGGTCGTCGTAGACGACGAGAACATCGCCTCCCTGCTCCATGAACTCCTCAGCGATGGCGCACCCGGCGTATGGTGCGAGATAGCGCAGAGGGGCAGGGTCCGCGGCGCCGGCGGCCACCACGATGCAGCTGTCGAAGGCTCCCACCTTGCGCAGATTGGAGGCGATGTAGGCCACCTGGGACAGCTTCTTGCCGATGGCCACGTAGACGCTCACGACGTTGGTGTCCCGTTGAGCGCTGATGGTGTCGACCGCGATTGCCGACTTGCCGATGGACCGGTCGCCGATGATGAGCTCGCGCTGGCCGCGTCCGATAGGCACCATGCTGTCGATGGACTTCAGGCCCGTATGGAGCGGCGTGTCAACAGGGGCCCGCCTGGTGACATCCGGAGCGAGATGCTCCACGGGACGGTGCTTGTCCGTCTTGATGGGCCCCTTGCCGTCGAGAGGTCGCCCGAGTGGGTCGATGATACGACCCAGCAACGCTTCTCCAACGGGTACCTCAACGACGCGCCCCGTAGAGCGGACCTCGTCCCCCTCGGAGACCTCGCGGCTGTCGCCAAGCAGGACAGCGCTGACCGTGTCCTCCTC